>LULX01000506.1_pt1 | contig 11711 bp, 5 predicted proteins | sample 729511 | NCBI WGS metagenome assembly LULX01 (sample SAMN03860278, study PRJNA289734) | marine metagenome | biome: seawater column; feature: ocean; material: water; isolation source: Red Sea water column Station 91 - depth 500m | place: Saudi Arabia: Red Sea | collected 2011-10-15 | depth 500 m
GTTAATGGACTAAGTTGAGTATCAAAAATGTATGCATCTAATACAGCAGTATTACTTGTAGATGTATTTGTAAATGCCCCAGAACTATAATCAATCTGTCGAATTCTGGTTGTTCCCATTTTTGTAGAATTATAAGTGTTTGAATTTGTACTTACAATATTTGCTAAAGGAACACAATGAACATCATATGTGACGGAAAGAAGTTCTGGATTAAATGGATTTCCTGTAAGTGTTTCTAAACGATTTCCTGCGGTAAAATTTGTAACCTTAACACTATTACCAAAATTTGGATTGATAGGAAAAGAAGTTTCCGTTGTAACATCCCGGCCTTTTTTAACATCAACATATTCTGTTCCGATACTTTCGTATTCGTAACCTTTTACATATGCTTTACCAGCATCTAATGCAGCAGAAACACGATTTCTATTGTAGATCGTTTGTGCAGTTCCATCTCCCAAAGCAGTATCAACAATCATTGAGGTTGAATTTGTAATTGAAGAAATGGTCGCATAAGAAGTCGTTGCAGAAGACAAGTAAATAGAATCTCCGACTGCGAATTCATTTTCAAAATCTGTCAATACACCAGTAATGGTTGTATCAGTAGATGCAGTTGTTGTTCCTGTTGCTCCTTGATGGTCAATTATTTCAACAGGAAAGGGTTTGATCGTATAATCCCCCGATTCATCATAAGTTCGTCTTGCGAGTGTCTTTTCAATCTCACCATAAACTGGATATTTTACATGTTTTGTTGGAGTTCCACTTGAAACTCTCATCAACTCAATGAAATTTGAATCTGCATTGGCTGCAACTGGATCTGTTCCAGAAGTCGTTTTCTTCGCCAGTGTTAATGTAATTTTAAAACGTGTTGCTCCTGGCGCATTTGCATTTGTTGTTCCGGCAGAAGGATCAAGAAGAGATGTATCTGAAGTACTGTCTACAATAGATTCGGTAGTTGTTAAACCAATTCTGTATGTTGGAGTATTACTATATTTTTCAAGAACAAGAGTTTGTGGAAGACATAATGCAAAAAATCCACTAACAAAATACACACCACGATTAATACTTACAACTGATGCACCACCTGTATGTGAAACTGATGCAACTGTCGCAGTAGTTGCAGTTGATCCTTCTAAGTAAATAGTTGAACCAGCAGAAAAAGCAGTTCCAGATAAAAATTTAACAATAAGAGTTGGAGCATCTGAACCAACCAAATTTATCGCAGCAACTACTTGTGCTCTTGTTGTTCCTGCACCAACAGTAACGCTGGTATCCGAAATCACTCCATCTGCAAAAAGAGATGCGGTATCAGTAGTAGTCAACTTTAGATAAGAAACTTCTGTATCTAAAGTTAATTCACCTCCAAGAACTTTACTACCATCCTTGAAAATGTGATCACCTAAACGAGATGACTGTTTCTGTAGAATTGTTTGTAATTGAGTAAGTTCTCTTCCTTGAACTGCATAGCCTGGACGAAAAAGAACTCTTAAAAACCCCTTATCCTCATCATAGTCATCATAATAAGGAGATACATTAAAATTAGTTGTTACATTTGCCATTTATAATACTGTTCTTTAGAATTCGATAATAAGTTTAATATCTTCTGTTTGATCAGATGCACGAGCAACTGGAGCTCGATTTTCAACATAGATTATTTCACCAGATCCAATCTGCATTGATCCATTTGCAACATTTGTTAATACAGCAGAACCACCAGTATAAGTAAAAGTCGCTGTAGCATTAGTTACCGCTGAAAATCCACTTGCAACATTTGCAGTAGTACATTGCCATGATCCAGGCTTACCATCATATCCTACACTTGCATTTGCACCATTTGTAATATTAACAACTCTAATAGTACTTGCAGATGCATTCACATCAACAACATATGCAGTTGCACCATTTGCACCCACTGTTCCTTGAGTCAATGTGATATCACCAGCAATTGCAGCTGTATTTGAAATATAAGTAAATGTTTTTGACTGTGTTGCAGTATCCGATGTATAACGTGTATATGCACCATCTGTATTAGGATCTATTAATAATCCAATTTTACGAAAATCATTAGTTGTGGTAAATGCACCAGATTCGTCCTGTGTAAGTTTTGAATTGACCATAACAAAATATCCACCCAATTCACTTACTGAATCATATCCATGTCCTCCTTTTGGCGGAATAATTGGAGTAATAGATGCACCTGTTCCTGCACCTGTTCCTTGTTGTTCAACAATAAGAGTAGCTGTTGTGTAACTATTACCAGTACTTACTACTGTAACACCCCCAACCGCATCTGTATCTGAACTATTTGCAGTTAAAACAACTTCTGTACCATGACCATCTCCATTTATTCTTGCAAATGGTGCCACATTTGCAGTTACCGTACCAGATAATGCTGGTACAGCAGAATCCAAAGTAAGAGTCATATTTGGATTAGAATATGCACTATCAATAATTTTTCTCACATAAGAAGTACCACTAAATGTAAAATATATCGATGAATTATTGTAATAATCATTTGTTGTAAGGCCTGGACTTGCCATAGTTAATGTTACACTTTCTTCAGAATTTGTAACTACTTTATTATTTTCAAAAGTATATCCCGATCCATCTGTATTAATTACAAAAATATCCAATGCACCATCAAGTGCGGCCAATTCAATGGCAGCCTGATCTGATCCATCGTTTTTAGCACCAGTTCCCGATGTCATACCACCAGATGTTGCAGAATTTCCATGTGCATTAGCATCACGGAGTTGTTTAACTGGAATATAACTTGTTGTTACAAATTTCAATGCTTCTGATGCAGAAATTGTATACATATATTTCCAGACATAACCATCCGCAAGTGCAGCTGGAGCTCCGGCAGTTGTAGTTGTTGCAGTTGGTTCTACTGTAGATACTCTTGGGTAATTTGTTCCGCTTATTTCAACTTCCGAATTATAAAGACATTTGTAAACACCAAAAGTAGAGTTCATTACGTACATTGGATACAAACTTGCAGAAGTAGTACCAGTTCCAGCAGTATCTGCTAAAGTTTGAGCTGTACGTGTAGAAATCAAATTACTGAAGGTTTCAGTATCCTTATACATTGCATAATGCCGACCTGTAGTCCAATTATGTCGTGTAATTACATGACTTACATCTGATGCTGCAACTTTTTTCGCAGCAATCATATCTCGCCAATGAGAATAGGAAGTATTTGCTGTTGTATCAGATGATGGACTCGTAGCCGTACTTGGATCTGGAATACTCGTATCACTAAACGACCCAGACCAAGAATCTGATTTTCCTATAAAAAGATATGCATTGGTAGACAGTGCGGTTTCTTCAGCGGAAGATATGCCGGTTCCACCTATCAATGAAGCTTCGGAGAGCATCTCACGAAACTGTTTTGAATTGTGAATTCTAAAATTATTTGTTACTAAAGCAGGCACGGTTTATTCTCCTTGTTAATTCTCTTATATTTATACGGAAACTCTTTGATCAATTTTATGATTATAATATAAAAATCCATGATTATTTTCGTAAGGTTGTCCTTTGTAATCAAATGGTCGATCAAATTGAATTACTCCATTTTGAATGATTGATTCTTCTGTTGAAATTTTTCCACCAGTGTCATCTTCTAAAACTACATTATTAAAATCATGATCAATAATGTATGTAGCGGTTACTGTTCGATGTTGTGGTTCTGTAATTGAAATTTCTCCCTCATGTTGTGCAATATCAACAACTCCTTCATTTGCAAGAATCTTCCCAATCGCTGATGTTGTTCCACTATATGTTCCAGAAGATGCTGGAACTCCATCTTCAAGCAATATTTCATCTCCTGCATTGGTACTAGAACCATCTGTACCATCTAAAAGAATCATACTTTCAATAGAAAGATGTCTTGCTCGTGTTTCCCAATTAATTCCATCAGTAAGAGTACTAAAATCAGAAGAACAAAGGTGTTCAAAATTATGTATTACTTGACCAGAATATTCACCTGTATATTCTTTTGCTAATAGAGAAATTGGAATTCCTGTTGTCATTTCTTTTCCAGTTCGGAATATTTTTCCATTAGTAGTAATTGTTACAGAACCAGTAGATTCTTCACTTAGTATGTTACTACCAGCGTCTGCTCCACTACCTGTACTATCAATCAACAAATATCCACTAAAACCACTATGATCTTCTAACTGCATTCTAAAATCGTCAGCTCCTATATCAAAATCATCATGTAGACCTTCTTGAACATTACTTGCATATGTTGTTTTTGGATCACTTAAAGTAAATGTTAATCCTAATTCATTTTTCAAAAAACCATAAAGAGATTGTGTTCCAAAATAAGATGCATTTCCTACTGGTATTCCATCTTCTTGTAATAAGGAATTATTTAAAGTTCCATCTATTGAATCTTCTAATAATAGATTTCCTTCAAATTCTACATCAGAAGCTTTGAAACGATTTCCATTTATACCCTCTAAACCAGTTCCCTCAAATTCATCCAACCATATTTCATCGCCTTCATGGAAATAGTGCGGTTCAGAAGTTGTTAATTTAGTTCTTACTATTTCTGAAAAAACATATCCTTCTGTTGATTCTGTTCCAACATAAGCACCAGATGATGCTGGAATACCATCTTCTTGTAAAAGAACATTGTCTTCTCCCCCACTACTTGATTCTAGAAAAATATTATTTTCATATGAAACGTTACTTACAGTTTTGGCTGACATGAGAGAGAAAAATTCAGCAGGACTCCCATTTGATGCTAAGAGCATTGTTAGATATTCTATTAAGGACGAAATAGGTTCGGCCTCAATTCGCATATGTCCAATATTTGAAGTTTCTCCATAATATACTGGATCTGTCGATGTAGTTGGTACTCCATCTTCCTCTAACAACCATCCTTCTAAAGTATCTTCTAGACGAATAGTTGGATTTCCCATTAGCGCTTTTATTCTTGTTGGGGAAACTTTAAATTCAACTTCTTGGTTTAAAACAGTTTCTACTTGAGTTTTAAGATCATCAAGAACAACTGTAAAGAATCGCATTCCCAATTCACGATATCGAGCCGTACCAGCCTCATTTAATGAGTTGATGTTGTTCAATCCTCTATCAAACATTTGTGAGTTTAACAGAGTTGCAATTGCAACCTCACCAAATAGTTTCATTCCAGCAGGATGTAAGAGTTTCAGAACATCCTGTTTCCATACATCAATCGAGTCCGTTGTTTGAAGAACATAAGAAAAATCTTGATAATAGTCATTATCTTGAAGTTTTTTTCCAGAACTTGGAAATCCAGATTCACCAACATGAACACCATCTTTTGTTTTTGCAACTGCCATTGTTGGTACGATAGTTGCTGGTGTGGAATTAACAGGAACAATTATAGTTGGATCAGTTTTATACCCAAAACCAGAATCAGTAATAGTAACACCTGTCACCGCCCCACCCAATGCACCAATTGAAATTGTTGCATTTCTTCCAAGAAAACCACCATTTGTCGCATCAACTTCATAACGAGATGCATAATAATCATTGGAAGCTGCGGCAGTTGGAATTGCTTCATAACCACTTCCATGAGATGTAATTGCGATTGAATTAATTGAACCAAATGTTTGATCTTCAGTGGTCATCGCACTTTGAAAAACATTATTTGCATTTGAAATCAAACTAATATTTCCACTTGTCGATCCTGTACCAGAAGTAGTAAAAGTAAAGACAGATGAATTTGCAACACTTGTAGGAATAAAGGATGCAAGATCATCTCCTGTTCCCGAAACTGTTCCAGAAGTAAAATCAATTGTTGGGTTTTGACTTGATAAAACAGATGATAATGCAGTTCCCCCATCTACATCAACATTAATTTCTTCGTGGTTTATGTTACCTTCGGTTGATGTTGATCCAATATAGGCTGCATCTGTGTCGGGAGTACCATCTTCTTGTAATAATGTTCCATCCAATGCCGTTTCAAGTGATATTTGCCCAGTTCCATTAGGATTGACTAAGTATACAGTATTTGTATTTGCAAAAGTACCAAGAGTAGCATGTCCAAAAACCCTTTTACTGGTAGGTTCATAATGAACAACAGTAAACTTTTTTGATACACTTGGCCATGTTGCGTTATCTGTGAGTATATAATCTGCTGCTGGATCAGAACTAAATGCATTATTGATCGTAAAAAATTGAGTTAAATTGTGATCTGTGACAGTAGCGGTTACAGTCGTTCCAGTTCTTGAATATGTTCCTGTTAATGTAACAAAATTTGTACCATAGTTTGCTGCATTAACGAGAATATCAGATGATGGGTTGGTTATTGAATCATCATCAATCTCAACTGATGTTGCACCAGAAATTGGAACCCTAGATGAATCAAACAAATAAAGAGTGTCACCATCAGCAAATGCAAGTGGTGCAGTTTCTTCACTTAGTATATTATCACCAGCGTTTTCTGAACCAGCATCATCTGTAGCATCAATTAACAAATATCCACCTATAGATTCTTCCAACTGTATTCTAAACTCTTCGTGAGAATCATCATAAACTCGCAATTCTTGAGAACTCATAGAAACCACTGCACCTGTTTTTGTTGCACTTGCATATGTCTCATTATTTCCAATGAGATATCCCTCGACAGCCGCTACACTAAAAGGTAATGCAGATGTGGCTCCAACCACATTAAAAGTTGAAGTTTGAATCGCTTCGTATAAATTTGTTGTTATGACAGTTTGATCATATGGATTTGAAATAGTTTTAACTACGGCTTCTGCTGTAACAACTACATTAGTACCAGTATTATCAAATGTGAATGTATCTTCGGGTTGAAAACCACTACCACCTTCAGTTATATTCATAATTGTAACTTGGTCTGCTGAAGTAGAAGAAACATTTGCAGTTGCACCATAACCTATAAATTCTGGTAAATCCTCCTGTAATATATTACCTTCGGCCGAAGTTTCACTGAAATAACTTGTTTTTGTTGGGGGAGTTCCATCTTCTTGTAATAATTGTCCATCAATTCCAACACCAGCAATTGTTACTGTTTCTAAAGAAAGTCGAACTGTATCTGATTCTATTGAAATTGAATCACCTACATCATATCCTGTACCACCATCTGTAATTTCAACACCTACCATCTGACCAGTAACAATTGCAGTAAGAGTACTTCCAGATACAAGTGTAGCTGAAATAGTTTCACCTATTGTAAATGTTCCATCTTCATTTGTCAAAACCAATTCCATAATGGTAATTGATCCTACTTTACGAGTAGTAATATTTGAAACAAAAGCAGTAGAACCAGATGTTACACCAGTAATTGTTAAACCATTAAAATCATTATAGGTTGTATCATAATCCAATTGAAGAACAGTATCTTGTTGCCAGTTTCCATCTGATACTTTCAGTAGGTCAACTTTTGGATAATAAAATTCTAATTGTTCTTGACCCCACAATAAACGGAAAAGTGTACGAAAAGATTTTTCACTTCCCTTTGATCTATAAAACTCTTTTAAATGTTTGATGAAATATTTTAAATCGGCAGTTGCATTATCCCTAATATTTGGATAAAGTTCTTTTTTGAAGGACTTGAGCAATCCTTCTGAAGTTTCATCTGAATTGATTAGGTCAGAAAATGTTTTTGTTGCATTCAGGGGTTTTCGATTTAGTTTGGTAATTGTACCTTCTGCGGTAGAAACACTTCCAACAATTACTTCCCCTACTGTAAAATTTATATCATTGGTAGGTTCTAAAAATACCTTATTAACAGCGGTAAACGCACCTGTTGCCTTAACTGTTGCAGTAGCACCAGATGTTTCTCCTGTAACTGTTTCTCCTACCGTAAATGCAGTTGGAGCCTCTACTTCATTTAGTATATTGTCACCAGCATCAGCTGTTCCATCTGTACTATCAAGTAACAAAAATCCATCTATAGAATCTTCTAACTTTATCGCTGGTAATTGATCTACTGCAAATCCACTAAAATATACACAAAGAGTTTCCATGAATTCATAATAATGTTCCATGAATTTCTTATAAAGAGGAAATTCAGAATTTATAAATTCGGGAAGCTGATTCTGTACTTGTGATACCGCTTTTCCTGTAACCTTTGCAGACATGATTTATTAGTACGTAGTAGTGGAACCAGTAGCTGTTCCAGTTGTTGTAGAAGAAGTAGTAGTTTCTGTTGTACTTGTTCCAGTTCCAGCATCATCTTGCATCGTAATAGTAATATTAGTATTTGCAATTTCAAAAATTTGATTTCTAACAGGAACCAAATCATTTGCAGCTGGTGTAATAGTAAAATCTATGCACCAGAAAGATAAAAAATTCTAAAAACACCATCCTTATCATCGAGATAACAAGTTGAATATGCTGTACCTGTCGAATCTGTATATGCAAATGCAGATGAAGTTACTGCTCCCTCGTAAGTTGTTGAAGGATTATAAATTGCATTTTCAAAACTAATGGTATAACTATCTGCCGTTGTTGTAGAGGGAGTGATTCCTTTTTTTGCAGTAATTGTTGTTAAGTTACTAATAATTGAATTTTCTGTATTGTCTATGTTCGTTGAAAGTGTCGAATATCTAAAAATCGATCCAAACTTGAGTAAATTATTTGTTTTGTAGGTCTGCATTGTATCAATAACAGCTTCCGCTACTGCACCAGAAGAAAGAGTAGTTAAACGTGAATCATATTTAACCGTTGTATCAAAAATCAAATCAACAATATCTGGATCAACCACTTCTGGTGTAATCGCAACCATATTATAAGATGAAACGGCGTCTTTAATCGATGTAATTTGTGCAGCGGAAAGAGATGTTGCACCAGTTGGTTTTGCAGAAACATATACTTTTCCAAATGTGGGGGTCGAATGATCTTGTCCTCCCCAAACTGAAACACTATCCAATCCAGACACATTTCCTTCTACTATCTTCTTATAATCATCCGTTGTTACTGCACGATTTTGTGTTTCATATGTTTTTGGTGCATTGAATTTTATACTTTCTACGGTTTCTCTATCTGATCCTCCTGCAGCTGCATTTGTTACTGCAACCGAAACAGTTGAATATCCCCCGACTGTTCCAGATGCAGAAAATGTATTTGCACCATTTACATCTGCACCTTCAGACACTAATGCTTTAAGAAGAACAATATTACCAGTAGTGGGTTTTCTTCCCAAAGTACCATCTCCAAATTGTACTCGATATTGACCATTTGTATGTTCATTTGATGTAGAATTGATTGTTGTTATATCCGTTGCTTTTGTATAAACAGATGTATTTGTATCAGATGCAGATTCTTGAATTGTAACTGTCAAAGTATCCATATCTGTATTTGCATTTGGAAGAAGAAATTTTTGTTCTGTGTTCGATGTATTTGCAGTATATCGAAATGTCAATGGTATTCCCTGTGTTAAAGTTACACCAGTTGCAACATATGCTCCGTTTACAGGAGTAACAGTAGTTGAACCAGAAGTACAAAACGTATAAGATGTTCCATTAACAGTTGAAGTAAATTGTGTGTGTTTGTCAATGGTAACAGATGCTGGTGCATCAGTAGGTGTAACAGTAATACTTACATTTGCTTTTGCACCAATTGATGATTGTGGTGTGTACCCCAACATTGATGCTTTTGAAACAACCGAATCTCTTAATTGTGCGGAATCCAAAAAGGACTCACTCGCAAGCATATTTACATAATATGCGTTGTAATAAGTATTATATGCAAGAATATCCAACATAACAGAAATTGCAGAACCACCAAAATCATGATCAGTAAATTCTGCCTGTGATGCAAAATAATCCTTTAGATTATTCTTGATTGAATCAAAATCAAGTTCTGCAATATTAAGTTTTGCTATTTCTGCCATGGTTATCCTAATACATCAAAATATGTTGTTATTTTTTGTGTTTCGGCTTCTGATGCTACGTTAAATACAACACTTACTTCATATCGATTTTGTTCTTCTTGTCCTTCTACTGAAATACCTAACACCTCTGCCCTTGGTTCATGTCTTGCTACTGCTGATTCTACTTCTTTTTTTATTCGTTGTTCTGTAATTGGATTCATTTGTTCAAATAACAATCCACGAATACCTGTTCCAAATTCTGGTGCAAATAAACGTTCATTAAAATTTGTTTTTAAAATAGAAACAAGAGCACCTTTAACAGCGGCTGCACCTGTTTTCTTCCCAATATCTCCATTCATTGGGTTAGCGAACATGCTGAAAGATAGATCTTTGTAAGTTCTGTTTGCAATAGACATAGTACTTATATTTATTGTTATTCACCACCAGTTAATAATAGTTGCAAGGGTTCCATGCTTGGGCCTCCACCCATCATCATAAACCCCACAGAATAATCTAAAGTGTTTGGTGGCCCGTTTGTTGCACTCTGAAGTGCTTCTTTAATTGCTGCATTTCCCCCAGATGTTGTTGGTATTGATAAGACATAAACCCCAGAGTCAGGAATTCCAATTTGAAATATCGCAAGTATTGCTTGAATTGACTTGTTTAATTCTTCAATTTCTGCTATTTTTTCATCAAGATAATCTATTACTTTTTTTAATTCTTCAGTCGCTCCTGCTGCAAAATCTCTCATTCCATTTGTCAATTTTTCCAATAACTTCATTTTTAGTTTGATATTTTTCTGTTATGCCAGATGTACTATAAGCTGCAAATCCTGTAGATCTAGTATATTCTTCTATTATATTTTCTCTGTCTGCAGCTGGTTTTAACAAAACTTTGCCCACTTCTTTTTTTACTTTCATTTGTTGAAATGATATTCCTAGAGCATCAGTTGTATCTTGTACATATTCATAATCATTAAACTCCGGCCCCTCAATTAGTTCACCTGTATTTTGATCAATATGCGTTTTTTGATTTTTAACATATGCAACTCTTTGAATCACGTTTCCGTTACTAAGATTTTCAAATGCGTGTTGATCAGTTGCAGATAAACAAGTAAGTGTTAATTCTTGTGAAGAATAAGGTGCTCTTGGTTCGTTTGGAGTTGTTTCTGCTTTGGTAACAATTCCTATTGCTCTTCCTTTTCCCGCTGTTCCACCAAACATTCTAATCGGGCCTACAACCAAATCATTTTCTTCAAAACCCTGTTCAAAATTGTAATCGATTTTCATTTCTTTTAATACTTTACTATCTTCATCGGTTCCTCTTACACCACTAACTTCCTTCACTTTGATAACAGTTTTATAAGAATCTGCACCAGCTTCTAATGCATCAACTCCTCCTTTAACTATATTGAATATTTGCAACAATCCCTTAGTAAATAATCCATTTTCTCCTCCAAAAAAATTAATAAAAGCTTCAAGTACAGATTTTAAACTAGGAAGATTTTTTGTCAAATCTGAAAATCCAATAATTACAACAACCGCAGCAACTTGTGCGCTTGATGAAAAATTTGGTCTATTGATATCCGCTTGTTCATCCATTGCAGCTACTATTTGAGATATAACTCCACTGGGAGTCATTTTTGGAAATCCAAAAACAGGATCAATATCCGTTACTGAATCATCATTTGCATTTTCTTCTCTGTCCGCTTCTGGTTTAGATTTCTTTTGGTCAACAAAATAAGTTGATCTTTGAGGATTGTTTGGATCAGTTTCACCACCCGAAATTGTTTTGAACCAATCAATCCATTGATCTCCGAATCCTGCAGCTGCTGATGCCGTATAACTTGCAGTAAGTGCTACAGGAGCGAGTAAAAGTTTAATAG
>LULX01001065.1_pt1 | contig 11695 bp, 19 predicted proteins | sample 729511 | NCBI WGS metagenome assembly LULX01 (sample SAMN03860278, study PRJNA289734) | marine metagenome | biome: seawater column; feature: ocean; material: water; isolation source: Red Sea water column Station 91 - depth 500m | place: Saudi Arabia: Red Sea | collected 2011-10-15 | depth 500 m
GGTGAGGGAGAGATTTGAACTCCCGACACTAGGCTTTGCAGGCCCATGCACTACCGGACTGTACTACCTCACCGTAGTAAAAAAAACACAAAATCAACAATTAACTCTTTAGATTAATACTTGTTAAATTGTTTAGAAGCTAGTTTAACGTCCTCGGCTTTCACAGTTTTTCTTCCAGCATGGTTTGACATATCTACCGCATTTTTGGCAATAGCTTCGGCTATTTCTTCTATAGCCCTCCTAAGCTCATTGGCAGATTCATCACTAACACGTTCAGCGCCAGATTTTTTTAAAATACGATACATAGCGGAGAGCCCCAGTTCTGATGATCTCATAAATTTTTTTAATGAATATATGATAAAAGAACATTAGTAAAAAAAATACTGATAGAAGACTGATTAAAACAGACTATTTTAGGCTGTTCAGGTTTTATCTAGTAATGAATTGGCTTTATGACGCCCACATCCATCTCTCTGATTTGGAATATGAGGATGATATCACTCGAATTCTTAATTCCATGAAAAAAATTCACGTTAAGGCATGTTGTGTTTCTATGGATTATACTTCATCAAAAAAAACTCTTGAGCTTGGGAAAAAGAGTAACTTGGTTTTTCCCTTCATTGGTGTGCACCCAGAAAAAGCACAAGATGATGTTCAACCTGTATTTGAATTAATAAACAAAAATAAAGAAACAATTTCAGGGATAGGCGAGATTGGATTAGATCCTACATATTCAAACTCAGATGAGGAATTGTTAAAACAGGAACAAGTTTTTAGAGCCCAACTTTCTTATGCAGAAAAATTTAAAAAACCTGTTTCAATCCATTCTAGAAAATCACTTACCGAGATACTAAAAATCCTACCATCATATAATGCTCCTACAATTTTATTACATTGGTTTGATGGAAACAAAAAGCAACTAAAGCAAGCAATGGATTTAGGATACTATGTTTCCTTTGGTCCAGTCATGACATACGCAAAGGACAAACAAGTCTTACTATCTAAAGCGGACAAAAATAGAATTCTAGTAGAAACTGACGGACCAGTAAGATATTCTAGATGTTTCGGTAACAAAATTGCTCAAATAGACTTTATTCCAAGTGTTGTTTTTTGTGCATCTAAGGTTTTGCACATGGATTATGACGATTTATGTAACGTATTAGAACAAAATTCTAAACAATTTCTCATGCTATAGATATAAAATACCGAGCAAATTTCTCGGTTTATAGTGAACAGAATAAAGATGCTTTCAATGAAGGTCTTACAGGATCATAAAGAAAAATTTGGAGTTGATTTCGCTAAAAATAAGCAGGCATTGAACGATATATCCAAAATTACTTCTAAAACACTGAAAAATAAGCTGGCTGGTTATATTACGAAATTTATAAAAAATGAATTTAAGGCGAAAATAGAAAAAGCTAAACGTATGGCAAGTACTAAAGAAGTGGAGCTTGATGGAAAGAAATTGGATACAGTTGGAGATACACAACCAGCTGAAGCATCATCATAAAAATCTGCAGTAAAAACATCTTTAGCTGACTAATTTTTGAATATTGAAATTATAAGATTAATTTTGAAGTGATATGGAGTACTTTTGTTGATTACTGTTAAACTGCTGGGTGGTGCAAAAAAGTCATTTTCTACTGATACTATGTCATTTGAAAAAAATATTTCAACATTATCTGAATTGATTAACCACTTGATCCAGATAAAACCAAAAGATACTTTAGAATTTGATATAGCAAATTTGCTTATTGCAGTAAACGGTATAGATTCTTCTGCGTTAGATGGATTAGATACTAAATTAGAAGATAATGATGTTATCAGTATTATTCCAATTATTCATGGAGGATCTGCTTCTAGAATACAATTTTCGATAACAAATTCAAATGTTGAAATTTTTGATATAACTACTAACGGGGAACTTGATATTGAATTTTTAAATAAATTGAGGGAAAAATATCCATACTTAATCATACAGGCAATAAATTCTAGGTTTATTCTTGATGTAAGTTATATAAAAAAAATACTTGCATTATCTCTTTATGCAAAAAAAAATAAAACGCTACTTTCAAAAAAAATTGAAACTGACATATTATTGAGATTTGCGTGCACCACACAAATATCTCATGCAATTAAGGTTGCCGGCAGAAAACCAAAAAATGATTTTGTAATAATTGCAATAGGCAAAAAATCAACTTTGGATAGGCTAAATTCTGATCTTATGTCATTTCTTAACCCAAAACCGCTTTCAAAAAACAATCGCTCATTTTTAAAAAAACAATTTAAAATATCCAAAAAACAAATGTCTGCACTCTCATCAAGTGACCCATTAGAAGATATTATTGTAGAAAAAGCCGCTGTGTTATTCTAGATTACGCTTAGACTTCTCTAAACTAAACAAGGCATCATTTTTTAAAATTGATATCCCAGTTTTGTTGCCAAGAACCTCAATCAATATGATCCAAGTAGGGTTTTCCAACGAAACTTTGTTGGATAAGGATTTTGCAATCTCTGTAATAATCTCCTTGCTTGAGATAATTGAACCTCTCTTTTCAACTGTAATTCGAAAAGAATCATTTTTTTGAATACACTCCTTCAATTTAGTTACGTTTTGTTTTATTTTACCAATATCTGTGTCCGTTACAATCTGAATTGGAATTATTCTAAGGCAATAACGCATAAACCATGGTTCTTCATTTATCTTATTTTTTGCGTAATCTATTACTTCTAATGGTTTTACAACTGTGCTAACTGTCAAAACACCCCTCATTCCAGAATTAAGAATTTCGGGTTCTTGATCACCAAGTTCCGTTATAATTTTCTTAATCTCATTTTTGGCTTCTGATTCTAGATTTCTTCCACATGTTACAATTAAATTCAAAATAATTTTTTCAGCTCCTCTTCTGGAACACTGCCACTTCTTACCACCCTGAGTTTGTTTTCATCAATTTCAACTATTGTTGATTCACCATTATCTGATAAAATTCCCCCATCAATTAACAAATCATATCCATTTAGGTCTCTTTTACAATCATTGGGGTCCGTAAGTGATGTGGTACCTGAAATGTTTGCGCTTGTTGCCACTAGTAATTTGCATTCCTTAAGAAGTGACAGAACACATTGATTATTAGGTACCCTTACAGCAATTTTTTTTCCAAGTCCCAGAGACTTCTTAATATTTTCATCTTTTACTTTTAAAATTAGCGTGATTGGACCTGGCCAAAACATTTCAGCAATTTTTTCTGCCTTATCGTTAAACTCGGCAATTTTTTCCAATTCTTTTTTTGAGTATCCAATTACGGGAAGCGGTTTTGTTTTTTCCCTTTTTTTAATTTTATATAATGAAAATACTGCCTTCTGATTGTAAGGATCACATCCTATCCCATAAACAGTATCTGTAGGGAAAATTACAATTCCTCCCTTGTTAATTATTTGAGCAGCCTTTTGGATACCTACATTATTACATGAAATTCTCAAGTTCTTGACAATCTTAAGGATCCATCTCTAACTAAATAGTTAATCCATAATATTCAGAAAAGTCCCTAAAAGTTTGGTACGCTAAAAGAAATTCTTTTCCTGATGGGCTAATTTTATACTTGTAAGATCTTTCTGAACTTACTTGTTCTAAAAGTCCCTGTGATACTAAATTATTCAGAATTTTTGAAATTCTTCCATGGGAAATATTTACCCTTCTAATTAAATGCGTTATGCCCGTGCACTCATCGCTGTCAGCATAGTCCCTTGTTGTAGTTAAGATATTCCCAATTACTTCCATTCGGGTTCTATGCGCCATATAATTTCCTTATTCCCATTAATTGTGATAAATTCGAGAATTTTCTTCAATATACCCAGAGGATAAAAGAAATTGACATACTCACACATTTTCGCTATTACAATTTTATCCATCATGAATTATCATCAAATGTAATTTTACGTAATGGGATTTTTGTTATTGGAAAGCCTAACGAAATCAATCCTCCGATTTTTAAACAAATCGATACTGAATACATTATAGTTTCTGGAAACACAAACGAATACCATCCAATAAATTCACCCAGTGCTAGTAAGCCAAGACCTACAGCAACAAAAAGAGTTGTAGATCTTTTTCCATTCAAATATGATATCATAGTTTCAATTGAACCGTATACTAACAAAATAAATGAAACCGCTCGTAATACGTACTCGAGAGAAACAAATGATACTAGAAACAGTGGCAGTACTCCTATAGACCTAAAATATCTTGATTTAGGGAAGAAGGTTTTGATAGTATGGGAAAACGCAATGAACCAATATCCTATTGTTTGAGAAGCAACACCAAGGATTGAGATTCCACGATTAATATTTCCTGTTTGAAAATTAAAGTCATCAAGAACATATCCTATTGCCAGTATTCCAAAGCCTATTCCAATGGCAAAAAAAGCTATTGTTAACCTGAATAATGTAGGACTACCAGTATTTTTGTAACCTACATATGACATGGTAGCAATTACAAGTCCTACTGCAAGTCCAAGAAAATTTAAAATAATTTCAAGTAAAAATTCCAATTACACTATTGATAAATTGTTTTAAATAAGGTTTGAGAACAAGTTTTCCTACTTTTTGATTAATTACATAACAAGCTAATCCCAGTCATCTAGCGTACCAGCTTTTTCGCCTTCAGTGCTTCCTGTATAGTCTCCAAGAATATCTGAATATGTAGAATCTGCATGTGCAATATATCTAACATATTCTCCATAGCTCATCTCATAATCACATTTTTTGCAAGCAACTAATGAAAAATCAGGAGTAAGCTCAGCTTCTTCCTTACATTTGGGACACTTAATCTTCATAATTTCTGCTTATCTTGTTGCCTATTATTGGTATTGATAGAAAAAAAATAAAAAGAGCATCTGATTTTTCTAAATATGAGTCGAACCTGCACTAAATGTAAGAATGAAATTACAGATGATGAAGAATTAGAACCAATTCCAGCTTCATATCCTTGCTGCACTAAATGTTGGGATGGGTGGAAAGAAAACCGTGTTATGGTAATCAATGAATTGCGGCTAGATATGTCCTTGAAGGATCATAGAAAACTTCTAAAAAAACATGAGAAAATATTTGTTGGAGTATTGACTCCCGAAGGAGACATTGTTGACTATACTAATGAAGAAAACAGAAATCCAGAAGAACCGCCAGCCTAAAAGCCGATAAATCTTTTGGCGCTTTCTGGAATAACCAAAAGCAACTTCCTTTTTGAATCATCGTCCAAACCCTTAATCACATTTTGAACTGAAGCTGATATAATTTCCTGATTTGCTTGTTCCAAGCTTAGGAACAGTTTTGAAAAATTTGGAAAAGGTATAGTTGGTCCAGCGTCTAGGGCATTATTGATGATTTCTGATTTTTCAGGTTCTGACATCGAGAAAAACTCAGTCATTCTTTTCTTCAGGATGGGCTTCCTAAGAAAATCTGGTAGGCTTGCAAGATTTATTATTATATTTCCCGCATAATTTGGTTCAGACAATACAATTGTTATTTGTAGTATGAGGTATTAATCGTAACTTGTTGTTGAATTAAATATATGAAAACTCTAGTATTTTTGTATGCCCTCAACTGTTGTGGTAGGTGGTTTTTTTGGTGACGAAGGAAAAGGAAAAATTATCTCATATTTGTCAAAAAAAGACAATCCAACAATAGTTGTTCGTGGTGGAGCTGGACCAAATGCAGGGCATACTATCAAAGATGGTAATAATACTTACAAAGTTAGAATGTTACCTAGTGGATTTTTAAATAAAAATGCCAGAGTCATGATTGGACCTGGTGTAGTTGTTGATCCTCAAGTCTTTCTAAAGGAAATACAAGAATTTGGAGTTTCTGGCAGAGTATTTCTGGATAATCTTTGTGGAATTATTGAACAAAATCATCTTGATCAGGATTCTAAAGGCAGATTGAAGGAGAAGATTGGAAGCACTGGTTCAGGAACTGGTCCTGCAAACGCTGAAAGGGCAATGAGAACTTTGAAAATAGCAAAAGATATTGAAACACTTTCTTCTTACATTAAAGATGTGCCTGATGAAATCAATTCTGCATTAAAAAATAAAGAAGAAGTTCTAGTTGAAGGAACTCAAGGTACTCATCTTTCGTTGTGGCATGGTACATACCCATTTGTTACTTCTAAGGATGTAACTGCAGCAGGCATATGTGCAGATGTTGGCTTAGGACCAAAAAATGTGAATGAAGTTCTAATTGTGTTTAAAGCATATCTGACACGTGTTGGAACTGGACCTATGCCTGGTGAGCTTGGTGCAGAGGAAACCGAAAAAAAGGGCTGGGCTGAATTTGGCACGGTAACTGGAAGACCTAGGCGTGCAGCAGAATTTGACTTTAATCTAGCACAAAGAGCAGTAATGCTGAATAGTGCAACTCAAATAGCCATTACAAAACTAGATGTGAGATTTCCTGAATGCTCAGGCGTAAAATCTATGAATGAATTAAGTAACGATGCTAAATCTTTCATAAAAAATATTGAGGAGAAACTTGAAGTTCCTGTCACGCTTATTGGAACTGGTCCACTCGTGGATGATGTTGTAGACCTTAGGACGTAGTTATTTTTTGGTTAACCTTTAATGTAGTATTTCATTTTATTGATCATGGTAAAATTTCCAAGCTACATTCAAGTAAATTCACCTTTGGAATTTACTAGATTAGTATGTGCGTTAGAAAGGTCACCTAGAGTCTCATTTCTTCATGAACACCAAGGAAAAAAAGTTCTTTCTGTGCAAATGGACATGCTTAAACAAAGTCCTGTAATTTATTACTCTCCCATTGAAAATTTTGGTCATTATCTCTCTTATGGATTCAAATCCGGCAAGGAAGAATCTTTAATGGTAGATTCTACTCTTGATAACTCAAAACTTTATTCTCCAATTGTAAAAATTAAATCATTACCTGAATCTCTTCGACCATCATCTGATACCAATACTGCAAAATACCAACCTATTGAATTTGAAGACGTGGGAAGTCTAGCCAAACTTAGTTATGGTTTTGATGAGGCACCGTTTCCATTGTTTTCATTTCCATTTCATGGAAGATGGCTTCTTGGAGTGTTTCTAAATTTTAATGAGGATGGAGATTCATTTTTCTGTTATGTTGTATTAAATCAAGAACCAACTAAACCATTCCTAAAACATAGCGCAACTAATGGAACACAGCCCATTTTTGTAAATAACACTGGTGAACACGGATACTCTTATATCAAAATAATTAAACTACAGGAAACCCATCCATTGGTCAACTATGACCAAATTCAAAACTAGAATTCATCAATCCTCTAAGGATAGTAGGATTATACTTGCTAATGATTATGATATCAGTAATGAGAAACTTGTTTTACAAACAATCAAAAATATAAAAACATTACACAAATATCTATGTGGAATAAAATTAAACTTCCATCTACTTCTACCTTTAGGAAAAAAAGAGATCGTAAGAATCAATAAAACTGCACATCAGTATGGCCTTCAAACAATTGCTGATATAAAACTCAATGACATAGGAAATACAAATCTAATAACCACAAAAACATTATGGGATTTTGGATTTGATGCTGTAATTGTAAATCCAATTATGGGTCTATCAAACCTGAAAAAAATTATTACATCAGCACATAGATGTAACAAGGGGGTAATCACATTATGTCATATGAGTGCACCTGAAGCTAAGATGTCATATGACATGAATGTAAAACTCTCAAAGAATTCTAAAACCATGTCGTTATACCAGCTATTCTTGGACTGGTCTATAGCCAACAAGGCTGATGGCATAATTGTTGGTGCAACTTTTCCGAAAATTATTAGTCACTGTAAAAAAATTACTGGTAAAAAACTGGATATTTACTCGCCCGGAATTGGAACTCAAGGCGGAGATGCAAAACAGGCAATCGCAAATGGGTGTGACTTTTTAATTGTGGGAAGAACAATTCTTAATTCAAAGGAGCCTGTGTATACTGCAAAACAATTACTATGAGCTTGTATCTAGCAAGAATTTATTTGCTTTTGCCAAAATATTTTTAGCACTTTCAAATGTAATCTTTTTTAATGCATCATTATATCCTAACCAAAGATAATCATTATGCTCATGAGATAAGGAAATTTTTTTCATATCTGTTTTTGCTAGGAAAAAAATCACTTTTTTATCAACTACTTCATTTTTAAATCTAAAATTATATTCTACATATTCTTCAAAGCCATCTATGAGTTGAAAATTAGAAATACCGGTCTCCTCTCTCATTTCTCTTCTCACAGTTTCGTGTGGTGTTTCACCCACTTCCATTTTTCCTTTAACAAAATCCCAGTGTCCTTGAGGATAATTTAATAAAAGAAATTCATTTTTACCTGAAGTCTTACATAATAAAACAGCACCTGCAGATGTTTCCTTTATCATAAGATTCTAAATTTTAATGAGCATAACAGGTTATTTTCCTATACGTCTTTTTCTTTTCTGAAATACACGGATTGCACGCATAAGATCGATTTTTCTAAACCCAGGCCAAAAAACATCCAAAAAAACCAATTCACTATATGCACTTTGCCACATTAAGAACCCACTCATTCTTTTTTCACCAGACGTCCTTAAAATCATATCAGCCGATGGTTGGGGAAGATAAGAACCGCCATATGCAATTGCAATATTTAGAAAATGATTATCATAACCTTTTGTTGCATCATCTAATCTTGATATTACATTTTTAATAGAATCTGGCAATAATTCAATACGTCCTATTGCCTTGACCCTCATTTTATTTTTATGAATTCTAGGATCGTTGTAGAGTTTTTCTAATCTAGTTTTAATCAGCTCAAAAATATATTCCAACTCTTCATTTTTTCTTCCCAAGTTTTCAGCTGATAAAACATACAAAGTTATAATTTTTATATCAAATTCTTCACACCAATCAAGAAGATTTTCAACTGCATCAGCGCCTTGAAAGTGGCCCTGTTTTTCTATGACTAAGTTTCGTTTTGCCCATCTACGATTACCATCCAGAACTATGGCTATATGATTTGGCATATCACCTTCGGTAATTTCTTTTTCTAGTTTATCAGAATAGAATCTATAAAGCCCAGATAAATTCAACATCTTATTCACTATCCCATTAATGTTAGATCACCTTTTTTCAATTAATTAGAATACGTAGGCACAGATATGTGTTATTACAAAATATTTTCACAAAAAAGAATATTTTATTATGATTTGTTTTCCTTCTTTTTCTTGTATTTTCGTATTAAGATAGTAGCAGAAGCAGCAGTTACTCCAAATCCTGTTATCAATGGCAAGATTAAGGAAAATGAACTTTCTTCATAGATTAAGACATTTGTAAACTGGTATAAAGTTGGATATACAGAAACCAGTGCAATTACTCTAAGAATATCACTGATGTGTCGTAATTTTCTGTTTAACCAGTTGTTAAATAATATTCCTACAAATATTGTTCCAATACCGATCCACAAAAATGGAATCATACCTGAAATAAATTGCCCAACTATAACATTATCAGTAATAATTTGAAGAATGCCTAAATCGGCAGAAATATTTTCTATACCAACAGAAGCAATACCAGCTGGTACTGATGCAGCTATTAGAATAAGTCCAGTTATCAGTGTAAATAGACGAATAAATCCTTCTGGCGTGGGCTTTGCCCAATTGGACCATGCCTTGTCAACGTCAAATGCTCTGATCAAAAATGCGCCACCAAGAATGCTAACTAATACAGCAAAGATCTCAGCTGTATATCCAGTAACAACACCAATTCCACCAATAAGTAACAAAATTCCTGGAACACCCAAGAAAAATTTTGAATATTTTGGATCATATACTACCATCTTTAGGAATTTACCAAATAATGCATACGAATGCTCAATTGTTCTGCTAACTTTCATAACCACTCTTTGTACTGATACAACTGGAATCACATTTTGAATGATAGGAATAACCATCTCATCGTCTTCACCATCAGATACTATAACAGATCCATCAGCATGAAATGTCTTTAATACTGATTTAATCTCTGCCGCAATTTTTTCATCTGCTTGTACACCTCTACCTGTTACACCAGTGACTGTAACTACTTGGGCATTGTATCCTTTGCTTACCAAATCTTCATACGTTTTTATCGCAGAAAAAATTGCATTAGAATCAGCATCTTCGGGATCTTCTAATGCCAATCTTTGTGCCGCTTCAATACAAGCATCTCTACCAATCACAGGAGTAGTAATTCCAGTTTTTTCTCCTACATCGTCATCTCTGTCTACACAAATCACCAGTAACTTACTAGCAGTAGATGATTGGACATCATTTTCCAATTTGCCCTTTAGTGACATATCTATTTTATACCAAAATTACTTTTTAATGATTTCCTACTATTATGAGTATGAAGATTAGCAATTACACTAACTTTACTCATGGTCTTAAACTATCTGATTTTTCAACAAGGTCATGTAGTTCTATCCTTAATTCATGAATTTTAGAAATTATTTCATTAATAGGCTCCACATTATCATCTTTTATCAAATTTGCAACAACAATAGTTTCAGTGATCTGTTCATTTAATTTTTTTAATGCGTCAACATAAATTTTATAGCTTGGGGCCCATTCTTGTGGTGCACCACTTAAAGTTAATTCAATTATCAACGAATTAACTTGTGATTGAGTGACCCCCGCAGTAATAAAATATTCATCATGAGATACTTTATGATTCATCAAATCTTCAAATGATTGCTCAATAGCTGTTGACAACATTGAGGTTCTTTCGTCTATATCATCTAGATGTTTTTCAAAGTCAGACACAACAAATTTCATCGTTGTATCTTCCGGAATTAGGTAAACCAGAAAACTGGCTGCTACAACACCAACAAGAATAGTTACTGTAATACCAATCCCTTTTTTTGATGCCATCCAAAAATTATCTAAATATGTTGTTTATAATACATAACATTTTCAAAAGTATCATTGTTATGAAATTTTAATTAATTTTAATTCCGGACAAAAAAATCAAAAAAGCCCTTTTATGGTCAAAATTAGTTAAATATAGTAAATTTTTAATTGAAAAATTATACTTTGTTCTATCCTCTAGTTAAAAAAATTTCACAGCAACTTCATAAATACAAGGCTGTTTGTGGTTTGTTATAATGACAACAGCATATTGTGTAAAATGTAGAGACAAAAGAGAAATCAAAGATCCACAAGAAACTACGCTAAAAAATGGACGACCTGCTGTCAAAGGCAAATGTCCAGAATGTGGGACTAATGTTTTCCGAATAGGTAAACCTTAAAACATTTTCTTTTTTAGCTAAACCCATATAGGTAGTTTAATCACTGTTTTTCTAATGAAAAAAACAGTCTACGAAAAACTTCTTAAACGAATAGATAATGACCGTTCAAAAAATTCTGCAGAGACTGATTCTAGATTTGAACTTCCTCCAGTAGACGTGATGTGGGAGGGTCAGAGAACTTACTTACGAAACTTCTCTGATTTTCCAAAAATAATGCGTAGAGATTCTGCAAAACTACTACAATATTTATCAAAAGAGTTTGCTGTTCCTGCTGAACGAATAGGTGATAGTGCAATGTTCATTGGAAGAAGAGACCCTGACGATTTTACCAGATTGCTCAAAATTTATGTTAATGACTATATTATGTGCCCAACCTGCAAAAG
>LULX01000489.1_pt1 | contig 11669 bp, 11 predicted proteins | sample 729511 | NCBI WGS metagenome assembly LULX01 (sample SAMN03860278, study PRJNA289734) | marine metagenome | biome: seawater column; feature: ocean; material: water; isolation source: Red Sea water column Station 91 - depth 500m | place: Saudi Arabia: Red Sea | collected 2011-10-15 | depth 500 m
GATCTCGCCGCGGGTGATCGGCTGGCGGTAGGCGATCAATGCCAGCGTTTCCAGCGTGGCACGGGTGTAGCGGGTCTTGCGCTCCGTCCACAGCCGGGTGATGTAGCCATGCACTTCGCTGGTGACCTGGAAGCGGAAGCCGGAGGCCACCTCGACCAGCTCCACGCCGCGGTCCTGGCAGCCTTCGCGCAGCAGTTCCAGCGCGCGTTCGATGCTGCCCGGCGGTGCCGGTTCCTCTTCCGGGAACAGGCCCTGCAGCTGCGCCAGCGTCAACGGCTCACTGGCCGCCAGCAGGGCGCCTTCGACAATACGGTTGATCAGCGGTTGATCCATGCGTGGGTCGGGTGCTCAGTCGGATTCGTTGGCGGCGGCGTCGTTGTCGTCGAACTCGCTGTTGAACTGCAGCGGTTCGTTGGTGTTGCCGGCGGCCAGGGCTGGGCCGATTTTGACGGCAACCAGAAATAGTTGTGAATTCCAAGGGACTACAGCGGCAACGACTCCCAGCGGCTCACGTATTGTCATGGTCCACATATTGGGCTTATCTATGGGAAGGGTCTCTCCACTGACCTTGTCGGCCAGGCCGGCATAGTAGTAAAAGTAGTCCGAGATATAACGCGCCTGCCAGCGGGTTTCTTTGAACAGTTTGCCGGTGTCCACGGTTTCGCAATGGCCGAGCGATTCGGAGTGTTCGGCAAGGACATCACCGAGTCGGCGCAGTAGTTTGCCTCGTTCAGTGGCGGTCATTGTGGACCAGGGACCTTCAGTAAATGCACGGTGTGCAGCCTTGACTGCGGTGTCGACATCGACCTCATCTGCTTCGGGAACCACCGCCCAGGGTTTTCCGTCGGAAGGGTTGATGCTCTCAAATGTCTTGCCACTTTGAGCTGCTACCCACTCTCCATTGATGTACATCTGGTAATTCTTTAGCTCAGCCATCTGGGGTTCCTTGGGTTATAGAGGTTTGTAAGCAACGCATTCAATTTCTACGCGGATATCAACCAGAAAATCGCTGACCAGGCCGGAACGTGCCGGTGGCGACTCTGGAAAATATTCTGCATAAACGGTATCGAAGCCGGGGAAGTCCTCGCGGGATTTAAGCCAGACCATGGATTTAACGACGTCTCCCAGATCACATCCGGCGAGTGCAAGCGTCTCACTGATGGCGTCTAGGCAGGCCCGGGTCTGTTCTTCAATCGTGCCGCTGGTCATGGGAACACCGTCCTGCATGGGAATCTGGCCGGTTAGAAATACAAAGTCGCCGGCGCGTACAGCCCGGGACAACGACAATTGCCGGCCATTGATAATCAGCGGTTCACCGATGATCTGTTTTCCAGAAATGGGCATGAGCCTCGTCTTGGGTCGGTGGACAATAGGCAATAAAGTATCATAGCTTACATTCCAGTTGCGTTTCGTCGTGAATCTATCCGTGATTCAGGTGGTTTTATATACTTTGGATCGAACAACAAACTACACAGCTGCCGGGACCTTCTTTGAGGAGGTTGGTGAGGGCAACCAGGTGATCGTGCTTTGTCACGGTGTCGGTCTTGACCACACGATGTGGGATAGGCAGGTCACTGCTTTGGCACCGTATTTTCGGGTCGTGCGTTACGATATGTTGGGGCACGGCCGTACAGCGGCGCGCCCCGACGTTTCGGCAATAGGTGATTTTGTTGCCCAGTTGAAGGAATTGCTGGATTTTCTCGAAATATCGAAACTGACCCTTGTCGGGTTGTCGATGGGTGGGGTCATTGCACAGGGGTTTGCGGCTGATGCACACGAGCGGCTTGACAAGCTGATACTAATGAACACCGTGTACCGGCGAACGGATGCGGAGCTTAAAGGGGTTCGCAGCCGCCTCAAGATCACCGTCGATAAAGGACTCAAACCCGTTGCCGATTTAGCGCTTGACCGCTGGTTTGATGACGCATTCAGGCGGGCTAACCCGGATGTTGTTACCAGCATAAGAAATCGCTTGATATCCAACGACCTTACGGCTTACTCCACGGCTTACGGGATATTTGTGGAAGCGGACCGGGAAATCGGTGCAGCACTTAAGCAGGTGCGATGCCCCACGCTGGTGATGACCGGTGAGCTCGACACGGGTTCGACTCCGGAACTGGCTTATAGAATGGCCGCGGATCTAGGCGACGTGCAGGTCGTCATCTTGCCCGGCTTGCGCCATTTAGCACCTCTTGAAGACCCGCCCCAGGTCAACCGGGTGTTACTGGAGTTTCTCGGTATTGATTTACTACCTAGCCGAACAAATTTAGTTCCATCACAACGCCAACAGGAGGCAGATATGGATAAAGCGTTATTTGACAAAGGACTGGCCACACGTCGGGACGTTCTCGGCAAAGAATACGTTGACAATGCACTGGCGAATGCCAGTGAGTTTGCCCAGGAGTTTCAGGAACTTCTCACGGAATACTGCTGGGGTGCCGTATGGGGCGATGAAACGCTTGATCGAAAGACGCGCAGCATGCTTAACGTGGTGATGCTTGCGGCGCTTAACCGGATGCACGAGTGGGAGCTTCATTTTCGCGGGGCTATCGTCAATGGTGTGTCGCGTGACGAGCTCAAGGCCATTTTGAATCAGATCGCCATTTATTGCGGCGTGCCGGTCTCTGTTGAATGTCATCGAATTGCAAAGCGTGTTTTTGCCGAGCTCGATGGTGACTGACGAGCTATGCTAGCGTGAAGACTACAGTTACTGAGAATCCGGCCTCGCTTGGGTTTTCACAAGAAAGGCTGGAACGTATCAGTGCCTGGATGGATCGCTATGTTAATGCCGGTAAGCTGCCCTGTGCGTTGACACTGATCTGTCGTCATGGTGAAGTCGTGTTCGCCCGGAGTGTTGGCCAGCGAGACCTGGATTCAGGTGGATCGATCGAGATGGATTCGATCTTTCGGATCTTCTCGATGTCCAAGCCCCTGACATCGGTTGCTGTGATGATGCTGTATGAGGAAGGAAATTTTCAGCTCGATGACCCCATATCCCGATTCATTCCGTGTCTCGCCGATCCCAGGGTGATGGTTTCGAATGTCGACGGACAGCTACAGACCCGCCCGGCAAGCGGTCCAATTACGATCAAACAACTGTTGACGCATACCGCAGGATTTACCTACGGCTGGAATGAAGAATTCTCACTGGGTGAAATGTACCAACAGGCCGCTGTCGATTTTTGGCCGAATTGCGGGGTGCTCGCCGACGTTGTGGAACGGGTATCGGAATTGCCATTACTGTTTGAGCCGGGGAGCCGTTTCGGATACGGTATTTCAACCGATATATTAGGGCGGTTCATCGAGGTTATTTCAGGACAGTCACTGGCTGTCTTCATGCAGCAGCGTATTTTTGAACCCTTAGGGATGACCGACACCGGGTTCTCAATCACGCCTGACAAGCTGGATCGTTTGACAACACTCTATGAAGCAACAGGCGATAGCAGTACGCTCGTCCCAGTTGATACTCCCGGAGCAACGCTTTTTGCTGCAGAAAACGTTACCACGTTTTCTGGCGGTGGTGGATTATTGTCGACACCGGCGGACTACCTGCGATTTGCCGAGATGCTCCGTTGCCGGGGGGAATTCAATGGTGTGCGTCTTCTGGGTTCACGGACTGTGGATTTCATGACTCAGAATCACCTGCCCGGCGACCTGGCACAGATGGGTGATATAGACTTCGATGGCTGGAGTATTGCCGGTGAAGGTGTAGGGTTCGGCTTGGGATTTTCTGTGGTACTTGATTCGGTCCGGGCACGCACACTGTGCTCTGTGGGAGAATTCTCCTGGGGTGGTATAGCCAGTACCGTGTTTTGGGTCGATCCGATGGAAGATATCACCGCGATGTTTCTGACCCAGCTGACACCTTCGAGTACTTATACATTAAGACGCGAGCTTCGAGTACTGGTCTATCAGGCCCTGGTCGACGGGGGCTTAACGATTTGATGACTACATGGGCTGGATCGGGGGCAAGAAACCAACGATGAACACTCAGCAGAAACAGACCGACCGTGCAGCGCTGCCGCTGCAGGGCATCCGAGTTGTGGAACTGGGTACCAGTGTCGCGGCACCGTACGGTACCTGGATCCTGGCGAGCCTCGGCGCAGAAGTCGTCAAGGTGGAGCGTCCGGGCAAAGGAGATGACGCACGCTACTGGGGGCCACCGTTCTGGGAAGAGACCTCAACCATGTTTCATACCTACAATCGGGAAAAGCGCTCGTTAGAAGTGGACCTGAAGGATCCAGAGCAGGTTAAAAAGTTGCGGCGTTTCATTGCCGACGGCGTCGATGTGGTGGTCCAGAATCTCAGAGCGGGTGTTGCCGACAGCGTAGGCCTGGGTGCTGAACAATTAACAACAGAACTGCCTGGGTTGATCTATTGCAATATTCGGGCGTTTGGAGCCGCCGGGCCGATGCGGGAACAGCCTGGGTACGATCCCTTGATGCAGGCTTTTTCGGGGTTGATGAGTGTCAGTGGTGAAGCGGGTCGCAAACCAGTACGCGTGGGTACCTCAATAGTTGATAAGGGCGCCGGGATGTGGTGTGCAATTGGCGTGTTGTCCATGTTGAATGCCCGCCAGCAGACCGGTCGAGGCGGTGTCGTCGATACGTCGTTGCTCGAAACTGCACTGGCATGGATGGGCTTTCATGTCGCCGATTTTCGTGCAACAGGGGAAGCACCCAAGCCGCAAGGGTCCGGCGTCCGTGGAATTGCGCCTTACCAGGCCTATGAATGCGCTGATGGCTACCTCGTTGTCGGTGCAGCCAATGACCGATTGTTCGGGAAACTGGCTGAAGCACTGGGGCATCCGGAATGGTCGGAGGACGAGCGGTTTGCAACCAACCCTGACAGGTTCGGCAATCTTGTTCAGCTCAACGAGTTGCTAGAACCACTGTTTCGCAATGCCGGCCGCGAACACTGGCAGACGATGTTTAACGAACTTGGGATTCCCTGCGCGCCGCTGCAGCAGCTCGATGAGGTGCTGGAACACGAGCAGGTTGAGGCGCTGGGCATTATTCAACGTGCCGATGAAGGTGCAATGCCACTCATCGGGCCACCTGTAAGTTTTGACGGTCGTCGCCCGTCCGCCCGGCAGCGGGCACCGGCGTTGGGTGAGTACAATGATACCTATTCGGATGAGGTTTCTGACGAGTAAGACAACCGTGCCTGAATTCCACACCATCGAGCTGTCGATCAGAGACGACATTGCGCTGTTGACACTGAATCGACCGGACTCAGCGAACGCGATGAATACGCAAATGGCCGAGGAAATGCTGGCCGTACTGACCGGTCCCGAGGCCCCAGCCACCGCCGCAAGGTGCATTATCCTGACCGGTACCGGTGGTCGAGCGTTCTGTGCTGGAGCGGATCTTAAGGAACGAAAAGGAATGACCGATACGGTCTGGATACAACAGCATGCGGTATTTGAAACACTCGGTTTAGCGCTGATGGACCTTCAAGTGCCTTTGATCGGGGCGATTAACGGCGCCGCATTTGGCGGTGGAATGGAGATGGTGCTGGCCTGTGATTTTGCGTATGCCGCCAACACAGCCCGGTTTGCGCTGACCGAGACTACGCTAGGGATTCTCCCGGGCATGTGCGGTACACAGTATCTGCCGGGTGCTGCCGGGATTCGCCGGGCCAAGGAGATAATTCTGACCGGCCGTCCGTTCAATGCGCAGCAAGGCCTACAGTGGGGGGTCATCAATCAGGTGTGTGAACCCGATCAATTACTCGGTCAGGTTTTTGATACGGCTGCTGCGATTGCAGCCAACGGGCCCATTGCGGTGCGGGAGGCCAAGCGAGCCCTGAATCATGCTGGCCGTGGCGGTATCAAAGCAGGTTACCGGATAGAACTAGACGCCTACAGCCGGGTAGTGCCTACTGCTGATCGACGCGAAGGTATTCTCGCTTTTAACGAAAAGCGACAACCACAATTCAAGGGAGAGTAGGGTTATGGGTGACGCACTGAAGCAGATGAACCTGGGAGAAGATTTCCCGGAGATCCGGGAGGCAGTAGGCCGGATATGCGATGATTTTCCTGGAGAATACTGGCGAGAGATGGATGCTAAGAGCACTTACCCCGAGGCGTTTGTCAGCACCCTGACCGAGTCGGGCTGGTTGTCTGCCTTGATTCCAGAATCCTATGGTGGTTCGGGTCTGCCGCTGCGGGCCGCAGCGGTCATCTTGGAAACTATTCACGCGTCGGGGGGTAGTGCCTCAGCGTGCCATGCGCAGATGTATACCATGGGTACTGTGCTTAGACATGGCAGCGACGAGCAGAAACAGAAGTATCTGCCAAAGATCGCAAGCGGCGATTTGCGCTTGCAGGCCTTCGGGGTTACAGAACCCACTTCGGGAACGGACACCACGAGTCTTCGTACCCGGGCGGTACGGGATGGAGATCATTATGTGGTGAATGGCCAGAAAATCTGGACCAGCCGGGCACTGTACTCCGACCTGATGCTGTTGCTGGCCCGGACCACACCAAAAGAAGAAGTGAGCCGGCCGACTGAAGGTCTGTCGGTGTTTCTGATTGATCTGCGGGAGTTACGCGGTAACGGTGTAGAAATCCAGCCGATCGAAACAATGATCAACCATAACACCACTGAAGTGTTCTTTAGTGATGCAAGAATTCCGGCCGATTCGCTGATTGGGGAAGAGGGACGGGGATTCCGCTACATTCTCGATGGTATGAACGCTGAACGCACGCTGATCGCGGGTGAAAGCCTTGGTGATGCACGGTTTTTTCTACGACGGGCGAGTGACTACGCAAACGAGCGCGAAATTTTCGGCGGCCCGATCGGGCGTAATCAGGGTATACAGTTCCCCCTGGCCCGCGCTTACGCGGAGACGGAGGCCGCGGAACTTATGGCACGCAAGGCAGCAGCGTTGTTTGATGAAGGCGAACCCTGCGGTGCTGAGGCCAACATGGCTAAATTACTGTGTGGTGACGCGGCCTGGCATGCAGCTGAGGCTTGTATGCAGACTTTTGGCGGTTTTGCTTTTGCACGCGAGTACGATATTGAACGCAAGTGGCGGGAGGCAAGGCTTTACCTCACGGCACCGGTGTCGACTAATCTGGTTCTAGCTTATATTGGTCAGCATGTCATGGGATTGCCCAAGTCCTATTGAGCGCAGTACAGATCGATGCAAAGCATTCGTAAATAGTGTCAGCAAGATCGTCACTCACTCAAGGCCTACGGGTTTAAGACGGAGAATGGTCTTGCCCTGGTTTTTCCCAGCCTTTGCCAGCACCGCATCGGAGGCAGCGTTGATTCAGGAATATCTGCTCCCAGTCTGCGTCGGTGGCCACATAGTCCAGAATCACCCGTAACGCTTTGGACGTCGATCGAAAGCCATAGGTTTCCTGGGCATATTCAAGCATTTCAATCGTATCCGGGTGTAATTCCACCTCAAGCATCGCCTTTTTCCCCATTGGCATCTGATATTCCTCCCGCGAGTCAAATTTGGAGAACCTGCCGATTCCCCGATGAGTTGCATTTTGTCGTCTAGGGCCTCACGGTGCAAGGCGTAGTGCCAAGCGAGGTTATGCGATACAGATCGTTCGCGGCGGCAGTTGTTGTCTAGGCTACAAATCGGCAGGTCGGTTGACGTTAAAGAAAATACCCTCGTCATTTACATCGATCTGCAAGATAGTCGATTCAAGTTGTTCCAGCAGGTCACGTGCGCCGGTGTCGCCACTGAGCTGCAGTAGGTCGGAAAACATCGACCTTGGGAACAGTACCGGGTGACCACGGCGTTCTCTGTAATAGGGAGCACAGGCAACATCGGCGGTAAAATTTTTGATCAACAGATCCAGATGAGCCGAAACCACCAGGGGCATGTCACCCAGGCACAGCACAACGCCATCAAGATCTGTGGGCAGCGCTCTGATCCCCGACTTGATCGAACTGCTCATACCTTCTGCGTAATCCGGGTTGTGAACGAAATTTACTGCGTAATCATTCAGTGCTGCTGCCAGTTCATCCGACTGATGGCCGGTGACAACGTGTACCTTGCAGGCGAGCGAACCCAGTGCCGCTTCTACGGCATGGGCGATCAGCGGTTTTCCGGCCAGGGGCAGCAACAGCTTGTTGCGTTCCCCGGTGCGGGTCGACAGACCCGCCGCCAGCACGATAGCATCAATCTGCGGGCTCACCAGACAATCTCTTGTTTCGGGTGCTGATCAGTTGTGCTATGACAGAAACTGCAATTTCTCCGGCGCTGCTACCGCCGATATCCAGTCCAATCGGCGCATGGATACGCTTAACCTGATCGGCCGTGACTCCCTCTTGCAGTAGGCGCTCTACCCGCCGGTTGTGGTTGCGACGGCTGCCGAGTGCTCCAATATAGAAGGCAGGTGATAAAAGGGCAGCCTGTAGTGCGGGATCATCGATCTTGTGATCATGGGACAGCACGACAACCGCAGTTCGCTCCTCCGGCTTGAGTTCGCCGGCGTCAGATAGGCCGCTCTGGGGTCGATGATCGTAACCTGGAAGCCGGCCAGCGAAGCCATGGTCGACAGCGGCTGGGCAATGTGTACTGCACCGACAATCAGCAGTCGCCAGGGGTCGACAAAAGGCCGGACAAAGACATCCAATTCCTCGTTAGTTTGTGCTTCCGCCGGCTTCGAACCGATGAGTTTCTCACTGATCTGTGAAAATCCAGTGTCCTGAGCCAGGTCGCCCGACCAGTGTCTACTGTGGCCAATTGCCATCTTCCCAGTCGAAAGCTGGATGCACAGTGTTGTGGGTGACTGCTGAATCAGATTCTGGGCAAAGGCCGGATCATTCAATCTGACCAGCAGGAGTTCAATGGTACCGCCGCAGGGCAAGCCGAGACTCCAGGCGGTGTCATCGGTTACCCCGTAGGTGAGGCGTTTAGGATCACCCGTGCTAATGACTTCTTTGGCTTCTTCGATCACCGAGTTCTCGACACAGCCCCCCGAAACTGATCCTTCAAATTCTCCGTTGTCCGAAATTGCGAGCATACTCCCGACGGGGCGGGGCGCTGATCCCCAGGTGCTGAGGGTAAACGCCAGTGCCAGCGTACGGCGGTCACTGGACCATGCAGCCATGGTCTTAAGTAATCTTTTATCGTCATTAAGCATATTGTTCAATCAATCGGGCTTTAGGTCGATCGCCATTCGACAGTCGTCGGGCGGGGTAACAATAGTTCTGCTTGTTTCAGGCCAGAACCGAAAAGCTGCTGGTTGAATTGACCGCGCGATTACGCGAGAAAAAATCCAAGCTTATCGTGCGACCAATACGTGACAAGTGAAACTGTAGCGGGTCACGCTCATGATCCTGGCCTGCCTCACAGGCGATGACGAGTTCGGCCATCAGTTCACCGACTGCCGGTGCTGTTTTGAACTGGTTGCCGCTGGTGCCGACGGCCAGGTAGAAACCTGGCAGGTCTGAGCGATCGTAGATCGGGATCCAATCGTCACTGACATCCCATAGGTCGACGATCCCACTGGGGCTGTTGGGAATTCCGAGCGTGGGCATTCTCTGGGCCAGCCGGTAAATGGGTTCAAGCACCTGGTTGCTGAGATTGCGATCAAAATCATCCGGGTCTGCTGGTGTCTCCCCTTCCGCTTCGGTACCTTCGCTGCCGGTCAGAATCGTATTACCGAGGTCCGGTCGGGTATAGCTGCCAATGTCGTTGTCAAAGGTGATGAAGTCCGGCTCGTCTGGACTGGAACGCTCGGGCCGTGGCAGGCGGACGTATTCATGACGTATAACGCGAGTTGTGATTCGACTCTTGTCGGCAACACCGGCAAGTTCGCTGATTCTGGTTGAGTGTGGTCCGGCTGCATTGATTATCACCGGGCAATCAATCGACTCAGTACCATTTACGATAAGGCCGCTTACACGGCCTTGATTAGTCTGGACGGAAGTGACGTCGGTATTAAATCGAAAAGTACCTCCCGCAGCCTCTGTTGCGACTTGTAGATTGTGGGTAGCGAGCCTTGGGTCGTTGCAGTAGCCCCCACGTGGAAACAGCACGGCACCTTCGATGCTGGGACCGGTGTGCTGTCCGAACCGATCGTGTGCCGACAATATAGGGGGGCCGAATTTCTTCGTTTCCCAGCCGGGTAGCTTGTCAGCGATCCTTTGAACTGACCATTCTTCATAGGGGATGCCCAGTTCATCGGATACAGAAATCTGTTTTTCCAAGTGCCCGTTTTCTTCGGTTTTGAGAGAGAGTACGCCGGTTTGTCTGAACTCCGCCATGCCGACCGGGTCTTCAGTGCCAATGTGATCGAGCCAGTTTTCCCAGCATTGAGTGCCTTCCCAAGCCAGGGCGGAGCCTTCCACAGTGGAATAGTGGGTACGGACTATGGCAACAGAACTGCTGGTGGAACCCTGACCGGATGTGGAATGGCGGTCTATGTTCAATGTCCGCCAACCTCGTCTTGCCAGTCCACAGCCTATGGCCGAGCCGATGATACCGGCGCCGATAATGACCGCTTCGTATGTCTTAGTCATCCTTCAACTTCCTTCTTTACGAACCAAGAGTTGTAACCCTGCTGATTCTAGGGGCTGCATTTCGCCACGGCTAGTTAACCGGCTGCGTTGAGAAAGAGCAAAGATTGATTAGCGCGGGCTGTGGCAGGGCTTGAAATTTCTTAGCCTGCCACCAGATATAGGGCAGAAGCGCGTCGTGGCAATTGAGCACTGGCGCCGAAATCATGGAGATTATTATGAACAACTTAGTCAGAATTGCAGATGGCAGGCGGCCCTGGGGTCTGTTTTCCGATGTCGATGGAATCCTGCGGGGATTCTACGATTCACCGGTATCGACCTGGGATACGAGTGTTGATGTTCGTCGATTGGCGATGGATGTCATCGAAGATGACACAGCCTACGTCGTCACTGCCGATATGCCCGGCATCAGTCGGGATGAGGTGTCAGTTACGATCGACAAGAACGTGCTGACGATCAGTGCAACGCCTAAAGATAAGGGCAGCCAGAACGAAAGAAAAGTACTCCGTCATGAGCGGTATTCAGGAAAGTACGCCCGTTCCCTTCGGCTTGGAGAAGACATTGACGAAGACCAAGTGTCAGCAGAGTACCGGGACGGTGTGTTGAGACTGGTGATCCCTAAGAAAGCTGCTGTGGCGCCACGCGAGGTCGAAGTTAAGATCAACTGACATGAACAGCCAGACAAGTGGCACGAAGGGCCGGTTATCCGGCCCTTCTTCGTATTGTGCTTTTCCCTACGGAGAAACTGGAAAACGACCCTGTATAATTCGACCGTAACGGAGACTATCTCCATCATCATTTCGATATGAGTAGGAAAACAAACAATCCAACTGACATCGCCAATGTACTGGCCGAGGCGCTGCCCTATATTCAGCATTTTCATGGCAGAACCATCGTGATCAAGTATGGTGGCAACGCCATGGTCGACGAGGAACTGAAACGCGGCTTTGCCCGGGATGTGGTTCTGATGAAACTGGTTGGGATGAATCCAGTGGTGGTTCACGGAGGAGGCCCGCAGATCGGAAGTTTGCTCGAACGAATTGGCAAAAAGAGCGAGTTCGTGGACGGGCTACGTGTTACTGACCGCGAAACCATTGACGTGGTGGAAATGGTATTGGGCGGGCTTGTTAACAAGAGTATTGTGGCACTGATCAATGCCCAGGGTGGACGAGCAGTGGG
>LULX01000719.1_pt1 | contig 11657 bp, 13 predicted proteins | sample 729511 | NCBI WGS metagenome assembly LULX01 (sample SAMN03860278, study PRJNA289734) | marine metagenome | biome: seawater column; feature: ocean; material: water; isolation source: Red Sea water column Station 91 - depth 500m | place: Saudi Arabia: Red Sea | collected 2011-10-15 | depth 500 m
CCAGAGGAGGGTGAGCTACTGGGAAGAGTGCTAAAATTACTTGGTAGTGATCAAGTGATGGTTAAATGTACTGATGATGTAACCAGACGAGGCAGAATTAGGGGAAAATTAAAACGAAGAATTTGGATTCGTGATAATGATATTGTAATTATAGCACCATGGGATTTTAAACAAACTGAGAGGGGAGACATTGTATGGCGGTTCACTCTTAGTCAAGTAGATTGGCTAAAAGATAACGGTCACATACCAAAAGATTTCTGACTTGCAAATTATTTTTTGCTTAATATGAAAAATATAAAACCTTCTAAGAATACTGATAACGTAGATTCTATTCTTGAATCTACGCTTTTTTCAAAAACTAAAAAAAAATCTTTGTATGATGGATTTAAAAAAAATAAAACAATTAATGAGGTTTTAGACAAACCAACTGTACTAACCATTTATGAAATGATAAAATCACAAATTCTCTCTTACGTTAATGGTGTTGTCCGTGCTGGAAAAGAATCAGTAGTGTTTTGGGCTGTATCTCCAGCTAACGATGATATCGCACTGAAAACATATCTCGTCAGCACATCTAGTTTTAAAAAACGTGCCTCTTACATTTCAGGAGACCCACGATTTTCTCGAATTAAGAGTGGTACACGAAATCTTGTATATTTGTGGGCAAAGAAGGAATATCAGAATCTAACTAGTTGTATTGGATGTGGTATATCTGTTGTGAAACCAATAGCAGTCAGAAAGAATGTACTTGCCTTAGAATTTATTGGAAAAAATGGTGTTCCAGAAAAAACTCTTGTTGAATGCCAAGTAAATAAAAAAGACTACAAATCAGCCATATTACTAATCGAACAACTTTACAAAAAAGCGCATCTAGTTCATGGTGATTTTTCTGAATATAATATATTTAAAACTAAAGATTCTGTTTGATCTGGGGTCTGCTGTTGATTTACAACATCCAAACTCTCAGGAATTACTAAAAAGAGACATTAATAACATATCTAGATTCTTTGTTAAAAGGGGGCTAGCAGTTAAAAATCCTATCGATGTGTTAAAAAAGATACAAAATGAGCTTTGAAAAATTAATTAGAATACCACAAGACCGAATAGGAGTTTTAATTGGAAAATCTGGGAAAACTAAGAGAGAAGTTGAAAAAAGATGTTCAGTGTCGTTACAAATAGATAGTAACTCTGGAGAAATTTTCATTAACGGATCTGGGAACTTTACTGATATTCAACCATTTAAGGCAGTGGAAATTGTTTTGGCTATAGGTCGTGGATTTTCCCCGGAAAATGCAATGAAGTTGTTAAAGGGTGATAATACTTTACATATCATAGATTTACATGAGTTTGTTGGAAAATCTACAGACCAAATGGAACGGATTAAGGGGCGCATTATTGGAGAAGGAGGAAAAGCACGAAAAAATGTGGAGAGTCTAAGCAATACGTCGATTTCAGTTTATGGTAAAACTGTTTCTGTTATAGGTTCTTCCAACCAGTTAAAATCTACCATTGATGCAATTTCATCTCTTTCTAGTGGAAGTATGCACGGTTCTGTATATAGTAAACTAGAATCTGTGCGACGTCGTGAAAAACTAGAAAAATTACAGCTATGGGAAGATCAAGATGTCTTCTAAAGAATCTTTTAATCAAATTTCTCCTAGTGAATTTTTTTATCGGAATAGAGATCTTGCTGGATTTAGTAATCCAACACGATCGCTTTACACTGCAGTTCGTGAATTTGTCGAAAATTCACTTGATGCCTGTGATCAAAAAGGAATTTTACCTGATGTTCATATGTCTATAAAGGCGGTTGATGCAGAAAAGCCTGACCCAAGGCAGTACATCTTAACTGTGAAAGATAATGGTCCTGGTATTGAATCAAAGCACGTTCCTTTAGCATTTGGAACTGTATTGTACGGGTCAAAATTTGGTCTAAAACAAGCTAGAGGAATGTTTGGATTAGGAGCCACAATGGCAATTCTTTATGGTCAAATCACAACAAACAAGCCTGTTATAGTGAAAAGTAGTACTGATGGAAAAATTCAGGATGAATATGAAATGTTACTGGATATACAGAAAAACAAACCTGTAATACTAAAACATCAAACAAAAGATACTTCGAAAACTGGACTATCAGTTAGTATTTGTTTAGAAGGTGATTATGCAAAAGCAGGTTCTAAAATTCGTGATTATGTCTATCAAACCTCATTGATTACGCCATATGCAACTATTACATTTGATGACCCGAAGGGTGAGAAGTTCAGGTATACGAAAGTTGTCAGGACAATGCCTAGAGCACCAACAATTATCAGACCACACCCGCATGGAATCGACGTTGAAACAATTAGACGTATGTTGTTAGACACACATTTCCAAATTCCAACAGTTGATGATAAGATGATCCTAAAAGTTAGAAAAGAACTTGGGTTGTCTAAAAAAAATCTTAACCACTCAGGAATAATGGAAAAGGCACAAAAAAAATGGAAAAATTTGTCGCGACAGGTTCGTGTTGTTATAGCCATGATGTCTTTTTTAAAAATGGATTTTGAAAAAATAAGCAAGATCACTATTGAAGAAATTGATGTTGGAAACAAAAAACTAACTTACTGGGACTTTGGGGAATCACAATCTATCGCTCTTGACATGGATCCTGAAAGCCGTTACTATAAACAGTTAGCAAACACTGTTCAGGGTGAAACATTAACTTCGTTTTTGACAAAACGCTTTCAAAGAGTTGGACCCACTACAGCTTTGAAGTTTGCTGAATTTGCAAAGTTCAAACCTGAACAAAGAATTGGCAATATGACAAACCAAGAACTCGTAAAACTTAGTGATGCATTACAAGCGTTTGATGACTTTTTGGCACCTGATCCAAGTTGTCTTGCTCCACTTGGTGCATCTCCGTTAGAAAAGGGTATGGCACAATTTTTTGAACCGGATTTCCTTACTGTTGTACAGCGTGGTGCTTCTGCATATTCAGGATTCCCATTTATCATAGAAATGGGAATAGCATATGGAGGAAAAATTTCTAGTCATGGAATCAAAGTTTATCGTTTTGCCAATAGAATCCCTCTTCTTTATGACGAGGGAAGCGATGTTGCTCTCAAGGTTGTAAATGAGACTGACTGGTCACGATATAAGATAAAGGGAGACCCACCATTGGTAATAGTATCTCATATTTGTTCTACAAGAGTTCCCTATAAAACGGTAGGAAAAGAAAATGTGGCAGACAGACCTGAAATTGAACGTGAATTAAAGCTGGCATTACTTTCTCTTTCTAGAAAATTGTCTTCATTCATGTCTAAAAGAGGTCAAGCTGAGGCAGCCATAAAGAGGAAAAATCTTTACTCAAAATACATTCCATTAATAGCGCAGTTTTCTACAGAGCTTGCAGGCAAAAAGAAAGAGCCAGATTACAAGAAACTAATTGTGGAGGAACCTATAGTTGAAGAAAAAGCCTAACAAGAAAAAGCCTAAGAAAAAAGTTTCAAAAGATAAGCAGAATATGCTAATAGATCTTTTAAAAAAACATGGGGCAGAAATCTATGATGATCTTAATAATGGAAAATTTCCAAAATTTTCAATTCCAAGCCGTTCAGTAAGTAATATTGTATATGATAAAAAATTACGGCAATACATACTAGGAACAAATACAGCCATTAGAAACTCAAGGAACTCATCTCAGCTTCGTTCATTTACGCAATTAATGTGGCTGGCATTTTTTGCAAACCGTCTTACTAATGAAAAAAAATCCTCAACACTCCGAGATGTATACTACTCATCTCAGGCATTTGCAATTGATTTTGAGGATCAGAGTGAATCTGACAACATAATAGTTGACCTTGAAGCTGTGCTTTCAAGACCAAGAGAGGATTTTCATGTGTTTCCTGAGGAAAGGAGTAGTGTATTTGGGGATTTAACTATAGAATATACTGTGCCAGGATATGAGGGGAAAAAAATGAATTTGTCTGATCATCCTGATGGTTATGCAATTGGACCGAGCTTAACTTCATGTGAATTGATTGAAACTAGTGCAGAAGTGATAATCGCAATTGAGAAGGGTGGTTTGTTTACAAGATTTATTGAGGAACAAGTAGACAAAAAATTTAAAGCTATTGTTGTAGATACAGGAGGTCAAGCACCTCGCTCTACCAGAACTCTTCTCAAAAGACTTCATGACGAGTTGAGTCTTCCACTTGTTATTTTAACTGATGGTGATGTATATGGCGAACATATTGCGATGGTAATTAAATCAGGTTCTGCAAACGCTGCACATTTGAGAGAGCTTACAGTTCCTGATGCGAAATGGGTTGGTGTTTGGGCTACTGATATTGAGAAATACAAACTTCCTACCATACCAATGACAGAATCAGACATAAAAAGATGCCATGACCTTCAGAAAGATCCAAGATATCAAGAAGGGATATGGAAAAAAGAACTTGAGGTTTTCTTAAAAATTAAAAGAAAAGCTGAATTAGAAGCATTCTCAAAGTATGGTTTGACAAACATCACTGACAAGTATTTGCCACAAAAACTTCAATTGGCAAAAAGCCTTTAACTTATTTTAAGTGTGAGAACACCGTTTCTGTACTTAAAATCAGTTATTTGCATTTGATTTGATCCTTCAATCGGAATTTCTTTTGAAAAACGACTGGAGCCTCTAACATATAAAATTCCATCATCTTATCATCCGGACCCGGCACCTCAGCAACAAAAACAATTTCATTTTCACCTTTAATCAGGTCATATACCCAATTCTTAGCTTCTGCCTCTCTTGCTGTGAATTTTGGAACCACAACTTCTTTTGCCATTTTTTTAATAACACTTATCCAATAAATTGCTGTAATAGCACCAGCTCCAATCAAGACAAAATTTGCAAAATGAGTATCTGCCCTTTGTGTCATTACATATAGCATTCCAATTAAAAGAAGCACAACTATAGGAATAATAAAATTCAATGATTGTTCATTAGGAGCTGCAGAAACTTTGCTAAATTTTGACATTTACTATGAAATTCTTTTGCCAAATATAAAGTATATTTGGAATTTTTAGAGTGGTACTTTAATTAGAATAAATTCTTAGAATTTTAGATGAATTATGAGAAAAATGTCTGTCAGCCAAATTTCCAAGTCTTTAGAGATTTCCATCGATGATGCATTAGAAACATCTGAAAAACTTATTGAATTAGGTGGTTTTATTGACATGCCAGAAACTGAATTTGAAGCAATGCATCCAAGATTTACAGCTGTAAACATGTATAGAAAAATGTGTGAGCGGGAAAATATTGATTTTAAAAAAAATTCAATTGTTGATAATATTGGTATTGCACTTGAAGAACCATATGATGATGTAAGGACTAAATATAACAAAAAGCGGTAAAAATTGTATGGGTGAAATCTACAAGTGTTGTGATAATCCTCAGATCACGTATCTATCTGCTGTAAATATCAACATAGATGAAAGGACAATAGGCAGTGTAGATGTTTGGCGATGTGGAGTTTGTAAGAAAAAATTTTGTGAAGAAAAACAGTTGGGAATAGAATCAATAACTGAGACTGTAGGAATGCCGAGAATTGAAGATGATGAAAAATGGGCAGTTATTATTAGTAAACTCCAAAAAGGAAAAGATAAGTGGAAACTTGTAAGATTAAAACAAAATGGAATTATAAAATATGAAACATCTGATGAAAAAATTTTAGATCTTAAAATTGAAGATTATAAAATAGTTGATGATTTTCATACTAGTTTCCTCGTTGAAGATCACTTGAATAGGGCCGTAGAAATTTAGATCTGCCTTGAACCTAAAAGTGCACGTAAACAATGTTGATGGTACACAAATGGCAGCTAAAATTGAAGGGACATTTGAGATTGATGCCAATTCGTTTGAATTTTTAGCAATAGCTTTTGGACGTATAGGCGGTCAAAACATTGGTGTAAAACTATCTGATGAAACAGAAAATAAATTAAAAGAACTAGGTTATGTCAGTGATCAGGTTATTGATGAATTACAAAAAAAACTTATTTCAGGAAACCTCAGTATTCCTGACGGCTTAAAACGTGAATCATTTGCTGATGATTAGAATTCTGCCTCAGACAGCGCTTTTTCACAATCACAACTTTTTGTTTTTGGTATTTTATCCATTAAAACTGTAAGAAGTTCTTTTGTCTTTTCTACATTTTTGGAAAGTGTTTCTAAAACCTCTTTTGCGGTGACAGGTTTTTCTGCCCAAACATCATAATCTGTGACTGTAGCAATTGACACATAACATATCTGTGCTTCTCTGGCAAGCTGGCATTCTGGAACAAGCGTCATTCCAATTATATCTGCTCCAGTTGATTTGAAAAATTTAGATTCAGCTTTTGTTGAAAACCTTGGACCCTCAATGCAAACATACGTACAATCTTTATGCAATACAATATTTTGGGCTTCTGTAGAATCAATTACTGTTTTTTGTAATTCAGGACAGAATGGTTCAGCAACAGAAATGTGAATAACTCTTCCGTTTTCAGAAAATGAAGTTTCTCTAGATTTTGTAAAATCCAGGAACTGCATAGGTAGTGCAAAATTACCAGGCTGAAAATTCTCTTGAAGACTTCCTACAGCTGATGGTGCAATAATTCTTTTAACTCCTAATTCCTTGAAAGCCCAGATATTCGCTCGATAGTTTATCATATGCGGAGGAATTGTATGTTTTCTTCCATGTCTTGGCATAAATGCAATATTAGTTCCATGAAAATTCCCTATTGTTATCGAGTCAGAAGTTTTACCATATGGAGTACCCATTGTTATTTCTTTACTATCCTGTAATATTCCTGAATCATAAATTCCAGTCCCACCAAAAATTCCGATCTCAGCTTTTTCTTCAGTCATTAGTATTTTACCAACGATATTGTTTTGTAATCAGCTATTTTTTCTATTCCATTTAGTTCCATTAATTCAATAATAAATGCAAACCCAGTTACTTTTCCTTTCATTTTTTCTACTAGCTCTGCCGCAGCCTTTGCAGTTCCGCCAGTAGCTAACAAATCATCGCAAATGACAACACGTTCACCTGCATTTAGTGCAGTTTTCTGGATCTCCAAAACAGCCTTTCCATATTCTATAGTATAGGAAGTTTTTACAGTTTTACCAGGCAGCTTCCCAGCTTTTCTTAGTAAAACCATTCCTTTATTGTATTTTTGAGCAAGAATTGATGCCAGAATAAATCCACGTGATTCTATACCTACAAAAACATCAACATCTTTCGGATGATATTTTTTTTCAAATTCTTCAACAACAACTGACATTGCAGAGGGATCTTTAAGCATCGGGCTGAAATCTCTAAACAGTATACCCTTTTTTGGAAAGTCTTCGTATTCGTTAATTCTCTCTCTTAGATTCATACTATTTGACAAAAATAAGGAATAATAATTGTTTTGAGAACAAACAAGACACTAATACAAATTTATGATTTAATTTAATAAAATAATAATCTATAATCAAATGTTAAAGAAACAATTCTAGTAATTTTCAGATACCAAAAATTCACTCATCGTTATTAATAACTACGTTAATCGGTACTTCTTTATGATCTAAACCACTCTGTGCTTGGATTTGCCATATACCAGATACTGCATTAGATGGAATTCCTAACAATTCTGTTGTAAATACGCCCTCTTTATCTGTAAAAATTTCAATCTTGTTAATTATTTTTCCATCTGGATCAATAAGAGAGATATTTAATAGTGCATTTGCGCCAGTATTACCAATAATTAACATGCTTTCTCCAGGAGAATAAGCTGTTTTTGTGCTACTAAAATTTATAGCACCGCTTCCAGGTGACAGACCAACTGAAAATTTAGCTGTATCCTGGTAAGTTGGGTTTGAGACAACAGCCTTGTACACTCCTGATGCGTAACCCGTTAAATCAAGTTGAAAAGTTTTAGTGCCAATAGAATTTGTTTTAACTGATTCAGTAAATTTCCTAGTATCAGATGGATCAAAAATATTAAGTGTCAAGTCAGTTGATGGCGGACCTAAAATAGTAAGTTTAGATTCAGAATTTGCCTTAAAATTCATTTTTTCTAGATACACAACAACTCGATCATATGTGGATGTACCTAAAGTAAATAACGATACTTGTGTTACTTCATTTTGTACAGCTCTTAGAATATATGTTCCATCAATAAACGATCCTTTACGAGGAAATTCATAATTTATTTTTCCAGACTCGTCAATTTTTAATATATCAAATCGTATAACCTCATCATCTGGATTTTTTATTGATAGTGCTAAATCATTGTTGGGCTTTGCTTCTCCAGTCAACACAAAAACATCCCCTAAATCAGTTGTAGATGTAAAAATAGATATGTTAAATGCATGACTTGTTACAAAGCTAACGTTATTTGACGTCTCATTAAAATCATTTCTTATAATTATTGTCCTATCTCCCAAACCTTCATCACTGCTAATAGATTTTTGAAAATTCCATTCTCCATTTACACCAATATCAACTACTTGGATCGTTTCTATACTATCTTCATTTTTAATAGTTATTATAACTGGACTGCCTGGCTGACCTACACCTGAAAGAGACAACGTGTCATCTAAATTTACACTTGTAGGCATATTATTTATTTTAAATTCTTGTATAACCTGTCCTGTCTTGATCAATCTGTTTTTTTGCTCATTAATTTTAATACTTGAGATTTGAGAACTACCAAACTCATTTATTATTTTAAATTGATTTATTCCAACATCAATAGAATCAGGAATCCTGATCGTAGTTATGAAATTACCTTGGCTATCTGATTTAGCAGATTTTAAAAACTCATCATTAAGATAAAGTTGGTGTGTTTGATCCGAACTGAATCCATTGCCTACCAATCTTATATTTGAGCCAGTTCGAAGATTGTCTGGAATGAATGTCTTTGTACCATAAAGTTCCTCTCCAGTTTGTTGAATGGTTTCATCTTCTACATTTTCTCTCTCAACAATTATCGGTGTTTGTGAAATTTCCACAATCTTTGTTTTCTGCGGACCAATCTCATTTTCATTTTCATCAACTACTTTCCAGTTTATCGCATCAATTTTTTTGTTAGTTACAAAACCAAATTTCACTGATTCACCCGGATTTAGTACATCTGACGTCGAAAATGTTAAGCCCTGTCCATCACCATATAGTTTACTACTCCAACCTGACTCTGGTTTAACTGATGTAAACGTGTCACCTTTTGCCAACCAAACATTAATTGTCTTTATTTTTATTGTATTTTGTTCTTCATTTGTAAATTCAATAATGATTGTATTCTCAAATCCCTTGGCGCTAACTGAAATATCTTCTGCCGCATTTCCTTCTAAAATTGCGAATGATGTAAAAAAAGATAATACCAGCAGCATTGCGATAAAAAAACTACTTTTTGACCGAACTTTCATATGATTCATAAATTCCTCATCTACAATTAAACTTTAATTAAAATTTATTTTAATTCGAAATATAATAATTTCCATTAATTACCCATATCTCATCATTTGTTTGTACTACGTTCATTTGACGTAATATTTTGATATTGTCGTATACGCTCGGCAATCAATCTGTACAATCCACGTATACGATCCTTTGTTTTAGTAGTTAGAAAGCTTGCCTCCCCCAAGGCAATTTTTCCACAAATATATCTACAGACTTCTTCCTTTTCAAATTCACCCCAATCATCTTCGCTATGTTCGTCCCAAATCATTCTCAAATTTTCAATTATTCCATTTAATCCATGAGATAGTACCTGCTGCTTAGTTATGTTACTAAATCCCTGTCTACGCAATTTTATCTCATAAGTTTGATTTACAGCATAAAGATAATCTTCAATTATCATATAATCTTCAATGGATGGAAGAAGTTCTCCATTTATCTCAAAAAATATGGTTTGCGCGTCAGAGAATTTATTAACTTTTAATTCATCAGCAATTTGTTTGGATTCATAATCATTGTCAAGCAGAATGAATGTGTTATAATCATGATTTCGATAAAAGAGCGATAAGGGTAATACTGAATTTTTATTGTGTGTAGGTACAACATTTAGAGGGTTCATTGATATGTTTGGATCCTGAAGGAATTTGTCAAATGCATTAAGATACATTGTATCAGACATAGTTTCTACTATGATAACTGGGCGTGAGTTAATACCAATCTCTCTATGAATAATCGAGTCAACTAATCCCTTTGACAGTCCATAAAGAATTGGTGTGAGAGTTGCATCATCTGCTTTCCAGTAATCATAAAAAATCCTACTTAGATGTTTTTTCCTGTCAAGTTCTACAACAAGAAGATTCCCAGGAGTATAATCAAAAATCATGAACGGTGAATGTGTGGCATATAGTACTTGATTTGATCCTGCAAGATTCTTCAACAAGTCAGCTATTCCTAGCTGTTGCGTTGGATGTAAGTTCCTAGCAGGCTCATCAAGCAATAAGATTGCCTCTTTTAATTCTGCTTTTTGTGTTTCAGCTGCAAAATTTACTATAAATGAGAATGTCCATTTGAAGCCTTCTGCTCTTCTATTTAACAGACCTGTATTGGTTATCATTCCATCCTTATGAACATCTGAAATTACCACACTCAAAATATTTCCTGGATTAAATCTTAATTCTACATGAATTGGTTCACCTTTCCATGAAGGATTTAATCTATCAGTAAGTTTTCTACTTGCTGTGTTTAGTAATTTAATTAACTTTGATGGGCTATTTTGACATTCTTCTAATTCTTTTAATTCTAACTCAGCTAGATATAATAGATTTCTTACAGTTTCACTTCTGTCAAATTCTTCTAGATATTCAATACCACCTGCTTCAGAGCCTGTAGGGCTCATAAGATATTCATTTAGATTTATGTTTCCTAGAATTTTCTTATAATCAGAAAAATAAACAAAACGTGGGTGCAAGTTATCTTTAAGGAATTTTTCTAATTCGATTCTTTCTATACTATTTATTAAAATATTATCAAAATCTCCCATTATTTTATCATAGAACTCTTTCCAATCAGAAGTTACTTGGTGTTCTTGAGATGCTATATCAAGTATATTATTATTAAACGCAATTAGGTTTGTTTTGAAAATTTCTTTATTATTTGGTGCACGGCCTTCAAAAAACCTTGTATCTAATTTTTGTCTTATGTGATTTGGAATTGTATCAACAAAATCTAACAAACCTACAGAGAGATTTTTCCAAGATCTCAAACCTGTATTTTCTTCTTGTTCAAATTTAATATCGCCCAAATCATATTGTATTTCCTGTTCCTTGTTGGTTCTAAAAATTTTTATTTTACTAAGATCTATGCTAGGAAATTTCTCTTTAACCATGTTTATTTCATTTTTATTTAGTTCAAATTCACCTTCAGCAAGCTTGACTTCTGATTTGAGCTCTTCAACCATTTCATCGCACAAATCAAGATCAGATGCTATTTCATCTTTATTCAGTAATGTTAATGCTTGAAGAATTGTGGTCTTACCGCTTTCATTTCTTCCAACAAATGCAGCTAAATCTCCAACTGTGATATCTCCTGAATCATGAATACAACGAAAAGCTCTAACTCTAAATTTTCTAAGGCGCAACTTAGTGCGTCTTTGCTCGACTTTGATTTAACTTATTCGTCAAAGTAACTTCAACAACCAACTCTCAAAATAGA
>LULX01000598.1_pt1 | contig 11594 bp, 9 predicted proteins | sample 729511 | NCBI WGS metagenome assembly LULX01 (sample SAMN03860278, study PRJNA289734) | marine metagenome | biome: seawater column; feature: ocean; material: water; isolation source: Red Sea water column Station 91 - depth 500m | place: Saudi Arabia: Red Sea | collected 2011-10-15 | depth 500 m
GTGCTGCTCGATCCCCATGAAGTTGCCCAGCAGCGGGCCGAGGGCCGCCGGCGGCCCGCCCAGCGAGCCGCTCACCACGGCGCCGAGGGCCGCGACCTGCGCCTCGTCGGCACCGTCGTCGATGATCAGGCCGACGTTCCAGCCGCCCTCCGACATGAGGGCCGGGGCGTCGATGATCAGTGCGAACGAGCGACCGGACATGTCGGTGCCCTCGATCTCGCCCGACTCGATGGCGAACGCCAGGTTGGCGTTGCACCGCTCGGTGGTCGCCGGGTACTGCATCAGCGACCACGTGCACGGACAGGTCGCGGTGCACGAGCAGTTCTCGTAGTACATCCCACTCAGGTTCCACGCCATGGTCGATCTCCCCCTGTCGTCCGGCGGTTGGCGCCATGGAGTCTCGCGCACAACCGTGTGAGCGTCCATGAGAACGGCGACCCGACCAAGTGGGAGGAGGTTCGTCTACTCCCCACTCGGGGTTACACGGGGAGGTGGGGGAACCAGTCCTCCCGGAGGCGCTGGCCGTCGACCATGCCGTGGCCGGCGAACGGCGGCGAGGTCCGGCCGGACCGCTGCACGTAGCGGGCGTCGTCACCGACCACCCGCAGCGAGAACGCCCGGCGCAGGCCCGCCGTCCCCCGGGCACCGTGCACGACATTGAAGTGGAAGGCCACGGCATCGCCCGGTTCGACCGCCCACTCGAGCACCTCGAACCCGTCGTCGTCGGCGTCCGGGTCGGGTATCGGCCGGTAGCCGCCGTCCTCGGCGTCGGCGTCGCCGCCGTAGAACCCCTCGCCGGTCGCCCACACCACCGGATGGACCGCCGTGTCCCAGCGGTGAGAGCCCCGGACGATCCGCAGCGTCGACTCGACCGGCACCGGGTCCAGGGGAACCCAGAAGCTGACCGTCTGCGGCCCCTCGACGAAGTAGTAGGGGGCGTCACTGTGCCACGGCGTGTGCCGGGGAGCCCCCGCCTCCTTCACCAGCACGTGGTCGTGGAACAACTGCACCGTGTCGGAACCCATCAGGGCCGCCGCCAGCCTCCCCACCCCCGACTCGAAGGCGAAGCGCTCGAACTCGGGGATCCGGTCCCAGTTGCAGTAGTCGTCCCAGAACCGCCCGGGGTCGCCGGCCGTGCCGTTGTCGTTGAAGAACCGGCTGGGCTCGGCCTCGTTGCGGGCCACGCCGTCGGCCAGGACGTCCACCCAGTCGGCGAACACGCCCCGCAGGCACACGGCGCCGTCGTCGGCGAACGCCGCCACCGCCTCCTCGTCGACCAGCGCCTCCACGCCGGGAGCCTACGGGCGGCGCACCGGCTGGTCAGTCGTAGACGAGGGCGCCGTCGTCGAGGTCGGCGTCGGGGATGTCGTCCCTGTCCGCCCAGTAGTCCTGGGTGTGGCGCCACGGCTGGTCCGCCCCCTGGCGGGGGAGCAGGTGCATCGAGCGCATCAGGTAGCCGGGGTTGAAGTCCTCGGGATCGACCCACGGCAACAGGTCCATGTCGGCGTCCTCGGGCCGCAGGGCCGGCGTGACGACCGTGGCGCCCCGCTCGTCCATGTGGCGCAGCAGCCGGCAGACGAAGTCGGCGATCAGGTCGGCCCGCAACGTCCAGCTGGCCCGGAAGTAGCCGAACACCCACGCCATGTTCGGGATGCCGGTGAACATCATCCCCCGGTAGCCGACCGTCGAGGCGAAGTCGAGCGGCTCGCCGTCGATCGTGAACGGGATGTCGCCCAGCACGCTCAGGTCGAAGCCGGTGGCGGTCACGACGATGTCGGCGTCGAGGTGGTCGCCCGACGCCAGGGCGATCCCGGTCTCGGTGAACGACTCGATCTCGTCGGTCACCACCGAGGCGTCGCCGTCGGCGATCGTGTGGAACAGGTCGCCGTTGGGGATCAGCGCCAGGCGCTGCCGCCACGGCCGGTACGACGGCGTGAAGTGCGGGCTCAGCTCGTAGTCCTCGCCGAGGACCTCCCGGATGCCGTTGAAGAGCTCCTCCCGGACGAGGTCGGGGAAGTGCTTCGAGGCCTGGACGATCTGCTCCTGGTCGTGGAGGATCTTGCGGCGCACGATCTCGTGGATCCACTCCTCGGGGACGTCGAGCTCGCGGAGGGTGTCGGCCAACTCGTGGCTGTTCGGGCGGGCGTAGAAGTAGGTCGGCGACCGCTGCAGCATCGTGATGTGTCCGCAGTCGGCGGCTATGGCGGGGATGAGCGTGGCGGCCGTGGCGCCGGAGCCGATGACCACCACCTGCCTGCCGGCGTAGTCGAGGTCGTCGGGCCAGGTCTGGGGGTGGACGATCTCGCCGCCGAACCGGTCCATCCCGTCCCATTCTGGGGTGTAGCCCTCGGCGTGGCGGTAGTACCCCTGGCACATCCAGAGGAAGTTCCCGGTGAACCGGAGTTCCTCGCCGGTGTCGCCGCGGGTGACCTCGAGTGTCCAGCGCCGCTCCTCGCTGGACCAGGTGGCCGACGTGATCGAGTGCCGGTAGCGGATGTGGCGGTCGAGGTCGTTCTCGTCGATGACCTCGCCCATGTAGGCGAGGATCTCCTCGGCGGTGGCGATCGGTGGGCCGGTCCAGGGCTTGAACCGGTACCCGAAGGTGTAGAGGTCGCTGTCTGAGCGGATGCCCGGGAACGTGTGCGTGCGCCACGTGCCGCCGAAGGCCTCCATGGCCTCGAGCACGACGAACGAGGTGTCCGGGCGTTGGTCCCGCAGGTGGTACGCGCCCCCGATGCCGGAGATGCCGGCGCCGACGACCAGGACGTCGAAGTGTTCCGCCTCGGGCACTGCCACGGGAGAATCGTCACGCGTCGTCGCCCGCGATGCCCAGTCCGCCGATGGCCCGGTCGTTCGACCAGCGGTGCGAGGATGCGTCGATGTCCGACCCGCCAGTCGTCAGGATTCCCGGTCGGGTCCGTGCCCTGCTCGTGGCCTACTTCCTGACGGCGTTCGTCGTGATCGGACAGGTCACGATCCTCGGCAAGCAGGTCTACGACATGACCGGGCGGGAACTCGACCTTGGCCTGCTCGGCCTGGCCGAGTTCCTGCCGGTGGCGTTCCTGGTCCCGCTGGCCGGGACGTTCGCCGACCGCTTCGACCGCCGTCGGGTGTTCGGCGTGGCGATGGTGGCCGAGGCGGTCGGATCGCTGCTCCTCTTCGCCTATGTCGACTCGGAGCCCACGTCGGTGCTGCCGATCTTCCTCGTGGCCGGCCTGGTCGGCGCGGCCCGTGCGTTCACCTCCCCGGCCGGTCGGGCGCTGCTGATCGACCTGTCGCCCATCGAGGTGGTCGGCCGCGTGGTGGCCCTCGAGTCGGTCGCCTTCCAGGCGGGGATCATCGCCGGACCCGTGGTGTTCGGGTTCCTGTTCGTCGTCGACGAGGCCCTGCCGTACCTGGCGGGCGCCGGGGCACTGCTGCTGGCGTTCGGCATCGTCGCCCTGGCGCCGGCGTCCGGCGTGCGCCGACTGGACGTCCCGGTGACGGGACGAGCGTTCCACGAGGCGCTCGAGGGGCTGCGGTTCATCCGGCGCAGCCCGATCCTGCTCGGCGCCATGGGGCTCGACCTGTTCGCCGTCCTGTTCGGTGGCGCCGTCGCCCTGCTGCCGGCCATCGCCGAGGACCGCCTCGGCGTCGGGGCAGTGGGGCTGGGTTGGCTGCGCGCGGCGGTCGGGATCGGCGCCGGCGTCGTCGCGGTCACCCTGTCGATCCGGCCCCTGAAGCGTCGCCTGGGCCGCACGCTGCTGTCGGTGGTCGGCGTGTTCGGCCTGGGGACGATCGTGCTCGGGTTCAGCCGCAGCTATGCCCTGGCCTTCGTCGCCCTGCTGGTGCTCGCCGGCGCCGACGCCGTCTCGATGTTCATCCGCCTCACCCTCGTCCCCCTGGCGACGCCGGAGGAGATGCGGGGCCGGGTGCTGGCCGTGGAGAACGTGTTCATCGGTGCCTCCAACGAGCTGGGTGCGGCCGAGTCGGGCGCGACCGCGGCGCTGATGGGGCTCGTTGGCGCCGTCGTCTTCGGCGGTGCGTGCACCCTGGTCGTGGTGGCGCTGTGGTGGCGCCTGTTCCCCGCCCTGCGCGACCTCGACACCTTCGAGGAGGTGCTGCCGGCGGCCCGGGAGTGAGCGCCGCCGGCGTCGGGATCGTCGCCACCGTCGCCCTCACCATCGCCCGGGCCGTCGTCGCCGGACCGCGGTTTCGACGCCGGACGCCGACTGCCGTAGCGTCACCAGCGACCCCGAGGAGCATCCGGTGACCGAACCCGCCAGCCGCCCGAGCAACGTCTGCGTCGTCCTGCTGGACTCGCTCAACCGGCACCTGCTCGGCGCCTACGGCGGCACCGAGTTCGCCACCCCCAACCTGGACCGCTTTGCCGCCGACCACGCCACCCGGTTCACCCGCCACGTCACCGGGTCCCTGCCGTGCATGCCGGCCCGCCACGACATCCTCGTCGGCGCCCTCGACTTCCTCTGGAAGCCATGGGGGTCGATCGAGGCCTGGGAGCAGCCCGTCACCCGGGTGCTCCGCGAGGCCGACGTGACCACCATGCTCGTCACCGACCACCCGCACCTCTTCGAAGCCGGCGGCGAGAACTACCACACCGACTTCAGCGGCTGGGACTATGTGCGGGGCCACGAGGGCGACCCCTGGCGTACCCACCCCGACCCCACCTGGGTCGGCGCCCCCGCCATGCCGGCCCGCACCGGCGGCTGGTGGTGGAAGCAGCTCACCGGCGCCGACCGGGTCGACCGCGGCTACGACCGCTCCCGCACCTTCTTCCGGGAGGAGGCCGACTACCCGGGGCCCCGGACCATGACCGAGGCCGCCCGCTTCCTCCGCGAGGCCACCCCCCACCACGACCGCTGGTTCCTGTTCGTCGACGAGTTCGACCCCCACGAGCCCTTCGACACCCCGGCGCCCTGGGCCGGCCGGTACGAGGACGAGCCCTGGGACGACGAGTGGATCATCTGGCCGCCCTACGCCGACGGCGCCATCAGCCGTGGCCAGCTCACCGAGCGCGAGGGCCGCCACATACGCGCCAACTACGGGTCGAAGCTCTCCATGATCGACCACTGGTTCGGCCGCGTCCTCGATGCCTTCGACGAGGGCGGCCTCTGGGACGACACCGCCCTCGTGGTCTGCACCGACCACGGCCACTACCTCGGCGACGAACGCGACGGCCGCGACATCTGGGGCAAGCCCAACGTCCCGCAGTTCGAGCCGCTCGGCCACACCCCGCTCCTCGTGGCCTGGCCGGGCCGGCCCGGCGGCGGCACCTGCGACGCGCTCACCACCAACGTCGACCTGTTCGCCACCCTCACCGACGTGTTCGGCGTCGACGTCGACCACCGCACCCACGGCCGGTCGCTGGCGCCGCTGCTCACCGGCGAGGCCGACCGCATCCGGGACTGGGCGCTCGGCGGCATGTACGGCCGATGGGTCCAGGTCACCGACGGGACCACCAAGTACGCCCGTTCATCGGTCGACGACAACTTCCCGCTGTCGATGTGGTCCAACCGCTGGTCGACCATGCCGCTCCACATCGCCGGCTTCAACGAGCTGCCCGCCCCCGACGACCGGGCCTGGCTGGACCACATGCCCGGCAGCGCCGTCCCGGTCATCCGCCAGCCCTTCCAGCCGGGCGACATGCTCCCGTACTGGGTGGCCGGCGCCAGCAGCGACCGGCACCACCTCTACGACCTCGACCTCGACCCCGACGAGCAGGAGAACCGGGTCGGGGAGTCGCTCGAGGCCGACCTGCTCGACCTGCTCCGCACCGCACTCCTCGAGGTCGAGGCCCCCGACGAGCAGTTCCAACGACTGGGGATCGCATGAGCGCCGCGCTCGAGATCCGTCCGCTCACCGCCACGCTCGGCGCCGAGGTCGTCGGCGTCGACCTGGCCGACGTCGACGGCTCCACGCTGGACGCCATCCGGCAGGCGTGGCTCGACCACAAGGTGCTCGTGCTGCGCGACCAGCACATCACCCGCGAGGAGCACATCGCCTTCGGACGCCGCTTCGGCGACCTCGAGATCCACCCGTTCGCCACCGGCACCCTCGGCGACGGCGGCCACGACGAGATCGTCCAGATCACCTCGAAGCCCGAGCGCCTGGTCGCCGCAAACACCTGGCATTCGGACGTGACGTGGCGGGAGGAGCCGTCCATGGGCTCGATCCTGCGCGGGGTCGTGATCCCGCCCGCCGGGGGCGACACCTGCTTCGCCGACACGGCGGCCGCCTACGAGCGCCTGCCCGACGACTGGAAGGACCGGGTGGACGACAAGGTCGCCGTCCACGACTTCGTCAAGACCTTCGGCAGGGGCGTGCCGCCCGAGAAGATGGAGGAGATGCGGGCCACCTACCCGCCGGCCCGCCACCCGGTCATCCGCACCCACCCCGAGACCGGCGCCCGGGGCATCTACACCAACCGCCAGTTCACCTCGCACGTCGAGGGCGTCGACGACGAGGAGAGCGAGGCGATCATCAACCGGCTGGAGCGGGCGATCCTCGACCCGAGCGTCCAGTGCCGCGTCCGCTGGCAGGTCGACACGTTCGTGATGTGGGACAACCGGGCGGTCCAGCACTTCGCCACCGACGACTTCTGGCCCGAGACCCGCACCGTCGAGCGCGTCACGGTCGTCGGCGACCGCCCCTACTGAATCGTCGGGCGCAGGCCTGTTCGGGTTCGTGACACGAGGCCCGTCCCCATGCCACTTGGGGAGGGGGCGACGAGTCGAGGGTCAGGTGTCGACGACCTCGGTGACCGCGCCCGTGTCGATGTCGAGCACGAAGCCGACCACCTCGTCGAACACCCCCAGGTACGGGGTGTCCCGGATGCGTTGCAGGTCGGAACGGAGGGCCTCGACGTGGTCGTCGATGACGAAGAACTCGATGCCCGCCCCGGTGACCTCCTCGAGTTCGGTGTTGGACACCCCGGCGAGGCCGCACCGCGTGTGCTGCATGACGACGACCGAGGTGGTGCCGAGTGCGTGGCTGGAGAGTGCCAGGCTGCGCAGCACGTCGTCGGTGACCCGGCCGCCGGCGTTGCGGATCACGTGGGCGTCGCCCAGTTCGAGGCCGAGGGCGGCGAACACGTCGATGCGGGCGTCCATGCACGTCACGATGGCGATCCGGCGACGTGGTCGCGGACCGTCAAAGCCGTGGTGGTCATCGACGTAGGCGCGGTTGGCGTCGAGCAGGCGCCGGATTTCGGGCATCCCCAGACTGTACGCGGGAACCGTGTTCGACGGGCTCAGCGCCGCCGGCCGCCACGGGCCGCCTCGGCCTCGCGCTTCCCCCTGGTCAGCTCGAGCCGCTCCGGCATGGCCTTGTAGTGGTCGTCCAACGGGAAGCAGCCCGACACCAGCCCGTGGCGCGGGGCGGTCGTGCAGTCGCTGAACGTCCTGCAGAGCCGGCGCCGGTCGAGCGGCCGGCCGGCCAGCACGTCGGCCGGCAGGTCCGGGTAGGAGAGCACCATGCGGCCGATGCCGACCGAGTCGGCGCCTGGCGGGCCTTGAGCTCGGCGGCGACCCCGACCAGGCGGGCCACGTCGACGAGCGGGTCGCGGGGTGGGAGGTAGCCGTCTGACGGCGGGAAGAAGGCGGGCCGTTGGGCGTGCGGGCAGTAGTAGGGGCTGCCGGCGCTCACGCACACCGTGCCGACCCCGAGGTCGGCGAGCACCGCGAGCAGCCGGTCGACCTCGTCGTGGCCCTCCGGTTCGGTGCCGTCGCCGCCGAACGCGTGGTGGACGCCCGCCTCGGCGACCCCCGTGCCGTTCGGCCCGGGCACGTGCGGGGCGAGGTCGAAGGTGCTCAGCCGGACGCCGACGGCCAGGCCGGGTACCCGGTCCCGGATGCCCGAGATGGTCCGGCACAGGAACCGCGAGCGGCCCTCGAGGTCGCCGCCGAACGGTCCGGGCCGGTCGACGCCCGACAGCAGCTCGTGGAGCAGGTAGCCGTGGCAGGCCTTCACGTCGACGAAGGCGAAGCCGGCGGCGTGGGCGACCACCGCCGCCTCCACGAAGCGGTCCGAGAGGGCCTCGAGCTCGCCGTCGTCGAGGACGTCCGCCGCGCCGGCGCCGACCCGTCCGTCGAGGACCGGGTGGGCGTAGGCGGTGCGTGGGGCGTGGCCGCCGTCGGGGCGCGCCCAGCGGCCCGAGTGGGTCAGCTGCAGGCCGACCAGCAGGTCGTCGGCGGTCCCGAAGCGCTCCGTGTGGGCGTCGACGAGCACCTGCCGGAGGCCGGCCAGGTCGTCCGTCGAGGTCGGGCCGATGCAGAGCTGGTTCGGGTTGGCCCGCCCTTCGGGGACCACGGCCACCGCCTCACCGCCCCACACCAGCTTGGCGCCGCTCCCGCCGAACCGGGTCCAGCGGCGCCGGACCAGGTCGGTGGGCCGGCCGTCGGTCGTGGCGTCCCAGCCCTCCATCGGCAGCACGCACCAGCGGTTGCCGGCGACCAACTCACCGGCCGTCCCATCCCGCATCCTCATCGGCCGGGCCAGCGTGCCTGCTGGATCGACCACCGGGTCGAACGGCAGGTCGACGCCGAGGCCCGCCAGGTGGGCTCTGAACTCGTCCGCCTCCTTCAGCCGCCGCACCTGGGTGACGGCCATCAGGCCAGCACCCCCATCCGCCGGCCCAGGTCGCCGAGGACCGCCAGGTCGTCGTCCGGGCGGCGGACGGCGCCGTCCGGGACGTGGTCGGACCCGATCCAGCCGCGCAGCTTCAGGAACTGGGCGGCGTTGTGCCGGTAGCCGGGCACCGGGTCGCGGAACGTGAGGTCGCCCAACTCCTGGAGGAGGCCGTTGAGCCGTCGGAACCCCTCCTCGTCGCCGTCGGCCCAGCAGCGGTCCCGTTCGGCGAAGACGTCCGGGGCGAAGGTCGACAGCCCCAGCAGGTAGTCGGATCCGTGGACGACCATGTCGATGGCCAGGTCGTTGCCGGTGAACACGTGGAAGTCCGGGCGTACCTCGTCGCGCAGCACCAGCCGGTCCCACTCGGGCTCCCGCTGGAGTGAGGAGTGCTTGGCCCCGACGCAGGCCGGGATCCCGAGCAGCCCGCGGTAGGCCTCGAGCGGGTAGATGCGGCCGTAGGGCACGAACATGGGGCCCAGCTCGAAGCCGATGAACCGGTCGCAGCCGACCGCCAGCCGCTCGTGGGCCGCCACCCAGTCGTCGGGTTCGAGGGCGTTGAGGCCGTGCGAGGGGAACACCACGGGGGTGCCGCCGTGGCCGGCCACGCGGTCGAGCTCACGGGCGTAGCGGTCGTCGGCGAAGGCGTCGCCGGGCCGGTCGTCGACGTGGGCGCCGGCCACGAAGGCGTCGCAGTGCCGGGCGGTGGTCGCCAGCACCTCCTCCTTGGTGGCGTCGTCCAGGAGCTGCACGTAGCCGGTGTCCATGTTGACGCCCGGCGTGAGCCCGGCGGCGGCGGTGCGCTCCACGTGGGCGGCGAAGCCCGCCCAGTCGACGTCGCCCCCGTCGGTGAACGGCAGCAGGATCGCCGACATGCCGGTGATCGTGCGCCGTGGGCGGACGGCGGCACCGGGGTGGGGCAGGTCGGGCATCAGTCGCCGGCGGAGCGCCGCCGCCGGAAGAGGTCGACCTGCGGGTCGGTGGCCGGCGCCTCGACCACCCGGTCGCGTTCGCGTTCGAGCAGTTCGACGGCCGCCACCGGGATGGCGGGCGGTTCGTCCCAGGCGGTTCCCGTCTGGTCGCCCGTCCCGAGGACGCTCCGGCGCAGCAGGTGCTCGCCGGGCTCCAGCGTGGAGGTGAGGACCGGGATGGCGGTGTGCGGGAACGTCGTGCCGGCGTTCGGGGGCAGTGGCCGGGCCGAGCCCTCCCCGTCGCCGCGGATGCCCGACGCGGCGTCGCCGGTCCGGAGTAGCACCCGCCCGTCGCCCTGCTCGTCGGCGAGGTCGCTGCCGAACCGGAGCGAGTCCGTGGCGACGGCGAAGCCCGAGTCGGCCACGGTCAGCGCCCGGTCGGTCCGGACCAGGTGGACACGGTGGTGCCAGGGTGCGCCCCCGCACAGCACCGTGTCGATCACGACGTCGTCGAAGGGTCGCCACCGCGACCAGACCATGCCGTCCTCGACGAAGGCGTCCTGGACGTTCCAGCGTGTGTGCGTTGCCTCCCCGTCGGACACCCGGACCGTCGAGTCGGTGCCGAGGTCGGCGTAGGGGAACTCGACCTCGCCGCAGAAGCCGAAGCGCGACGAGTAGGCGAGCTTCCCGTACTTGGCGGCGTTCTGCTCGAGGAACGCGAACGTGGGCGACCGGCGCCCCGACAGCACCACCACGTGGTCGTCGTCCCGGTCGACCACGAACCCGCCGTGGGGCTGGTCGACCGGCGCCGACAGCGGCGGCTGCGGTGCCTCGTCTGCGGTCCAGAACGGGTGGTCGGCCGGTGCCGCCAGGGCGCCGAACGCCTTCATGGCCCAGTACGGGGACCCGGCCGAGTTGTAGCCCTCGGCGAGGCGTCGGTTGTCGTAGGCGTAGCCGATGGACAGCACCCCGTCCCGGTCCGAGATGGCCTGTTGCGACCACCATCGCAGGTGCCGCAGCGAGAGGCCGCGCACCCGGTCCCAGGGGAGCGCCTCGACGTCGGCGGCCGCCAGCGCACCCCACATGCTGCCCTGGGCGAACCGGTAGGTCTGGCTGCGGCCGTATGCGAACGAGGCGCCGTCGGGGGCGAACCACTCGGCGAAGTCGGGGGCGAACGCACGGGCCCGCTGCACGTAGCGGTCGGCGGCCTCGCGGTCGCCCAGCCCGGAGGCGGCGATCATCAGCCCGTAGGTGTGGAACGCGAACGGCAGGTACCAGTCGACGTTGCCGGTCATGCCGTCCCGGTACCAGCCGTCACCGAGGTGGTAGTCCTCGATCATCCCGGTCGACCGCTCTGCCGCCGCAGCGTCGCCGGGCGCCCCGACCCGCTCGCGGCCCAGGTGCACGAGCAGGCGGAAGAACTGCCAGTTGTTGGGGGCCGGGTCGAACCGGTCGATGCCGTCCAGCCAGGCCAGCACCCGCTCGCGGGCCGGGTCGTCGAGCGGCTCCCAGTAGTGCGCCGGGACGGTCGCCATGGCCCAGCCGATGGCAGCCATCTCGACCATGCGCTGGTCCGTGTCGCCGGCGACGGGGCCCCAGTACTCGGGGTGGGAGGGGTCGGTGCCGTTGGCAAGCCCCTCGCACCAGCGGTCCCAGTGGTCGAACCGGCCGCCGCCGGCGACCAGCGGCACGATGCCGTAGAGCGGCCGGGCGTAGCCCTCGAGTTCGGCGACCCGCTGCGGGAAGAGGGCGGCGCCGCTGCCCAGCCGGGCCCGGGCACCGCCGGGGCTGAGGTGGGGGAGGATCGGCTCGACGAGGTCGCGGACCGCCTGCTGGACGTCGTCTCGGGTGGCGAGCGGGTTGCCGGCCAGCGGGTTGGCGCGGGGGTCAGGCATCGCCGGCCTCCTCGATCCAGGCTCGGAGCGTGTCGGCCTCGCTGGCGAGGCAGGCCGGGTCGTCGTCGGGGACGTACTCGAGGAACGCCCAGCGCCGGCCGGTCCAGCGTCCGGCGGGTTCGGTGGCCAGGACCGGTCGCCACAGGTCGGCGCCGTCGGCGAG
>LULX01000553.1_pt1 | contig 11564 bp, 13 predicted proteins | sample 729511 | NCBI WGS metagenome assembly LULX01 (sample SAMN03860278, study PRJNA289734) | marine metagenome | biome: seawater column; feature: ocean; material: water; isolation source: Red Sea water column Station 91 - depth 500m | place: Saudi Arabia: Red Sea | collected 2011-10-15 | depth 500 m
GCCGACAACACCTGCTACGGATCACCACACCAACGTTGATCCTTCAGGCCAAAGATGATCCGTTCATGACGCAGGATTTATTGCCTGAGGTGCACGAACTCGGTCCCGGTGTCCAATTAGAACTCAGCGACAAAGGTGGCCACACAGGCTTTGTTGAGGGACATTTTCCCGGATTGTCACGCTATTGGCTGGAAAATAGGCTTGTACAGTTCTTGACTCAGGCTAACTCAACCCGAGCAGTACGTCGATCGGAGAACGCCTGATTAAGCGTGTTGGAATCCATATATTCAAGTTCACCGCCTACCGGGACGCCACGGGCGAGACGACTGATCTGAACTTCGGATAACGCTATGAGATCCGACAGATAATCCGCTGTCGCCTCCCCTTCAACTGTCAGGTTAGTCGCCAGAATGACCTCTTGTACTGGATAGTCCGACAGCACTTTCAGTAGGTGTTGGACCGCTAGATCGTCTGGGCCGATACCATCCAGGGGTGAAAGGTGCCCCATCAGAACCAGGTAATAGCCGGAGAAGGCACCCGCCTGCTCGATGGTCGCCAGGTCGGCCGGGGTCTCCACAACGCACAACAGACTCTCATCGCGTTTTCCAGAAGCACATATTGCACACAATTCCTCTTCACTGAAATTGTTACATCGCGCACAGTGCTTGATGGTAGCCACTGCTTCGGTGAGTGCCTCAGCCAGCTGACTGGCACCATCCCGATCTCGTTCGAGAAGATAAAAAGCCATCCGCTGAGCCGTCTTGGGTCCCACACCTGGCAGGCGTCGAAGCGCACGCTTGAGCTGCTCAATTGTGTGGCCTTCTTTCATAGCCCGCCGGGAATGTTCAGTCCTGGTATATTGAGCCCCGAGGTCAACCCGCTCATTTTCTCCTGGCTCGCCTGCTCGACACGCCGTACCGCGTCATTTACTGCAGCTGCGATCAGATCTTCCAGTACTTCTTTGTCATCACTGACCAAGCTATCATCAATCTTGATGCGCCGGACATCGTGCCGACATGTCATGATCACTTCTACCAACCCGCCGCCAGACGTCCCAGTGACTTCGATCTGGGCCAGCTCTTCCTGTGCTTGCTTGAAGTTCTCCTGCATGGCTTGCGCCTGCTTCATAATATTTCCCAGCGGTCCCTTCATTTTCCAGCCTCCTCCGTTTTGGCGGGCCTGACTGACTCAGGCACAACTGTTGCATCAAACCGTTTCATCATCTCCTGTACAGCCGGGTCTTCGAGCATAGACTGATAGGCTGCCTGCTTGGCCTCATCCGCCTGGCGTTTCTCAGTTTGCACCGGTGTTGGCGAGGAAACCGTATCTTCCATCGGCTCCACAATCTTTAGTTTCAGAACCACGGGTAATTCCAGTGAGATCGGCAGTCGCGACCAGGCCAGCCCAAATTTCCGGATCCGCCGGATCTGCGTCAGGTGTGTTGCTCGCCTCGGATAGGACTCGCTTAGGTGATTCTGCAACGACCTCCCCGCGCACATCATTGCGCACTCGGGCGGGTTTTTGTCTGACTGCCTTGGTTTTGCTAGGGCTTTTTTTCTGTGGGCGCTCTGGGAGACCCGTGGAAGGAGCGGAGTCTTCTGCCAGATCAGGGATGAAGGTCAGCATTCTAAGAAGCGCCATCTGAAACCCAGACCCAGGATCGGGTGCCAAATGCAGATCACGCTTCGCCAATAACGCAATCTGATAGTAGAGCTGAACGTCCTCGGAACTCATCTGGTCGCCCAATTCAGTGATGAAAGCCGAAACTTCACCCTTGGCCGCATAGCCTTGAGGAGACACTTGATAAACAGCAACATCCTGGAGCGCGAGAAGCAGATCATCAAGGGCAGACATATAGTCCAACGCCCGCTCAGCCATGTCGTCTGCTACAGCCAGGACACTGGCACCATCATGTGCGGCAAGACCCCTGAGTATGTGATCTACGTGTCTTGTCTCGATCATTCCCAGCATGTCCCGCATCGAATCAGCACTCACATGGCCGCTGCCAAAGGCAATACCCTGATCAAGCAAACTCAGCGCATCCCGCATACTGCCCGAAGCGGCACGTGCAATAATATCCAGCGATTCGTTGTCGTGCTCTATTTCTTCAGCTGTCAGAATCTTGTCCAGCTGTGCTGCTATCTGGTCAGGCGGTAGAGCACGCAGGTTGAACTGGAGACAACGGGAAATGATTGTGGCTGGCAGCTTTTGGGGATCTGTAGTGGCCAGGAGAAACTTAACATGGTCGGGTGGTTCTTCCAGTGTTTTCAACAAAGCATTAAAACTATGGCCTGAGAGCATATGGACTTCGTCAATCAGATAAACCTTGCAACGACCCTGGGTTGGGGTGTATTGGACGTTATCGAGAATCTCCCGCGTGTCATCAACTCGAGTTCTGGACGCAGCATCGATCTCAAGCAGATCAATAAATCTTCCTTCATCCACACCCTGACAGGCGGAACAAGATCCACATGGCTGTGAACCGACACCCTGTTCGCAGTTCAGTGCTTTGGCCAGCAATCTTGCCAAAGTAGTTTTTCCGACACCGCGGGTGCCCGAGAACAAGAATGCATGGTGAACCCGTTCATTGTCCAAGGCACTGGTAAGCACTGATACAACGTGCTCCTGACCGACGACATCTTTAAAGTGCCGAGGACGCCAGCGTCTTGCCAATGCCTGGTAACTCATACAGTTCCTATTCTCGCTGAAACAGGGTCTTGCCGCATAGGTTCAATACCGACTGCATGGTAACTGGAGGCGGCGCCAGCCAGCCCGACCCCGGCACCCGAATGAATTGCTGCGGCTGCTTCCTTCCGGACCTGACCGGGTTCACAATTTATCGCCACCAGGGAGACCGACTGCCGCCGCCAGAAAACGTTCCTTAACCGCTAAACCAAACAGCCCGCTGCGTTCATTCTAGCACTCGCATCAAGCCCCAAGCACAATCATGACTAACCCGGTCATAACCGTCTGATAACACAGAAACGGCCGTCAGCAGGAGCATTCCTGTAAAAAGGCTGTTCGTTCATGCTTTCCAGTTCTGCAACGCCTGACGCCGTGAGTTGGGCAAATTTGGTGCCAAACCCTGCTGATTGCCAGACCTCCCGATGAATTGTGCATACAAAGCAGGCACCGGGCTTCAGCACTCTGATAATCTCATCCAAGGCATCGGCTTTAACATGGCCGTGGGTAAACGTCCCGCAGGAAATACCTGCATCATAGGTCTGGTCCGGGATATCAAGCACAGTATTCAAATCACCGGGTAACAGCTTCTGGTAAATCCGCTTACTTCTGGCTTGGCTGAGCATTTCAGAAGAAAAATCCAGTCCATCGATCGCTGAATATCCTTGACCGACCAGATATGCCCCCACGAGTCCGGTGCCACAGCCTATATCTAGGATCGAGGCAGTACGATCAGCCAGCACGTTAACCAGGATCTGCGCTATGCAAGCAGGCGCAATGTAGTTCAACCCTTGCTCCAAATGCTGATCGTATGACACAGCCCAATCGGCATAGAGAGCTTTCGCCTCGTCTGGTGTCTTAAGGGCATAAGCCCTTTCCAGAATCCGTTTTGATGCTGCTGACGATGATCTGTTCTGATCAGCCATGATCAAATGCACCATCGCGCCGTGTTCGGCACCTGCTCATTCAAACACAATAAGTGGTAGGAGAACATCACTGATGTGCCATACGGTCTGCAAAACAGGGATACCTAAAATCGACAGCGCTATCAATCCCAGCAATACAAAATTCCCGTATCGGTCATTGTAATAACGATACCGCTGCGACAGTTGTCGCGGTAGAAAATAAGGCAAAATATAGTGTCCGTCCAACGCACCGATTGGCAGCAGGTTGAATACCATTAACAATAGGTTAATCCGAGCAACAAACAGCATGGACTGCGGTAACGTGTCGTATGGACTGTACCAGCCAAATTGTAGACCCTGGACAAAGACATTTACGGTAATCACCGCCAACAGCAGATTCATTGCCGGACCAGCAGCAGCGACCAGCATCTCGGCATAACGGGATCTAAAATACCGCGGATCAGTTGGCACCGGTTTGGCGTAGCCGAATCCAACAAACACCACCATCATCAAGCCCATCGGATCGATGTGAGATATCGGGTTGAGTGTAAGACGACCTGCCCGCTGGGCAGTGTCGTCACCACAGCGCTTTGCGACCCAGGCATGCCCGAACTCGTGAAACGATAAAGAAAGAAGAAGGGCCACCAGAATGACACAAAAAAGCAGCCACTGACCCTGATAAAGCAGTTGAATCATCACTTTTTCGTAAGATTGGGTTTTCCGTTCCGAACACACAGCCCACATGTTTCCAGCGGGCCGGGATAGAATGTCGAATTAAATCTGGACAACAAGTACTATTTTACGCCAGACGTGTGTCCTGCAACGACCCGACGTCACTCTATCAGGCCGATAGTTCAGGGCGCATCCCTATTTGCAGGGAGATTTCATGACAAAACTGACTACAATTACCGTAGACCAACTGCAAAGCATGCAGGGGATAAAGCTCGGTATATCCCCCTGGGTACAGCTATCACAATTGATGGTCAATCAGTTCGCCGATCTTACGAACGATCATCAGTTCATACACACTGATCCGGAACGAGCAGCTGCTGAAACACCATTTGGCGGGACAATTGCACATGGGTTCCTGACGCTGTCACAGCTCACACAGATGGCCGAATCCACGCTACCCGTCATCAAGGGCGTTCGAATGAGCATCAATTACGGGTTTGACCGAATCCGATTCATCACTCCCGTACGCTCTGATGCCCGCGTGCGTGCACACTTCACGCTTGAACTTGCTGAAGAACGAACAGCCGGTGAATGGACATTGCACCACGATATTACTATCGAAATTGAACACAATGAGCGCCCGGCCTTGTCCGCCATCTGGATCACCCGACAATATACCGACTGATTGTGCTTCGAACCTACGGCATTTTCCGGTATCGACTGCACCATATAAAGTGTAGCGTGCGCTGCTTATATCCCAAACGCGTGCCCCTATGGCTGCTGATTTTCTTTCTGCTGCCGGCGCAAGCAGGCAGTAGCAACGGTATTCAACCGTTTTCAGCGGATTACGCAATCACCCGCTCGGGCCTTAACATTGAACGAAAAGTTGTATTGACTCGTTCTGGCCAGGACTATCACTTGACCGCATCAACTCGACTCAAGGGACTGGGGTCACTCACAGGCATCGGTACCATGGTCGAGCAATCATATTTTCAGCTGGACTCAGGTCGAATACGGCCCAATCTCTACACTGTAGACGATGGAACCAAAGATGGTAATCGCGCCGTTAGGATTGAATTCGACTGGTCATCCGGCACAAGCCACGTCCACTACCGCGGTATCGATTTGACCATGCCACTGACACCCAACGTATTGGATCCACTCTCGTTCGAACTTATGGCACGAATTGACCTTCAACAGGGTGTGACCGAGCCACTTTACACGGTACACGAGGGTGACCAGCTTCGTCTGTATCGCTTCGTACTGGAGCAAGCCGAAACGGTGATTCTCCAAGGACAGCCCGTACAAAGCCTGCGCTATTTTATAGATCGGAAGTCCAGTCGACAGCTGTACTACTGGCTGTCTCCAGAATTGGACTATATGGTCGTGAAGCTCAAACAGTTGCGCAAAGGTAAAGTGAAAGCAGAGGGTGTTTTGACCCGCAGCTCCACAAACCCATAAGCCAATAAGTGGGCCAAAAGGTAAATACAAGGGCTGTATCCGGCTCTGATTGAATTAACTCAAAAAAAGCCGATCAAGCTCCGCACTTTCCTTTGCTGTTTCAAATTTTCACCCGACACCGTATGACGGCTTTCTCTGCATCATCTCTATTCAACGGACCTCTGTGTAGAATAGATTGCTTACTAGTGCAATAACCCGCCTTGAAATGACCCAGACGTCTGACTTGTAGCCCATGAAAAGCGATCAAGAACACCCAGCAGTCGCGACTTCACCTGACGGTGATCCTTGGCTTTTCACACCCGGGCCGCTCACAACGTCACCTACAGTAAAACAGGCGATGCTGCACGACTATGGCTCCCGTGATAGCCACTTTATTGACATCAATAACCAGATTTGCAGACGTTTGACGCAGATTGTCAATGGCCACAAAACGCATGCCTGCGTGCCGGTTCAGGGGAGCGGAACTTTTGCGGTGGAAGCAATGCTGATTACGTTCATACCGCGATCTGGAAAAGCGTTATTACTTGTCAATGGTGCATACGGCAAACGTATGGCGGAAATCTGTTCAATACATGAACGAGCGTACACAATCCTCGAAACAGCCGAAGATCTGCCTGTAGATACCAACGAACTTGATCGGCAACTTGCTGCGGATCCGGGTATTACTCATGTTGCCGTAGTCCACTGCGAAACCACGTCAGGCATCTTGAATCCTATTGAAACCATTGCAAAGGTTACAGCCGAGCATCGTCGATCTCTGCTGATCGATGCGATGAGTTCATTCGGTGTTCTACCACTTGATACATCCAATACTCCATTTAACGCGGTCGTTGCATCCAGCAACAAATGCCTGGAAGGATCTCCTGGGATGGGGTTTTGTATCTGCGATAGCGAAACTCTCAAGAAATCCAGTGGCAATTCCGACACGCTGGTGCTGGACCTTTACAGTCAGTGGCAAGCCATGGAACGCAATGGCCAGTGGCGCTTCACTCCGCCAACCCACACGATACTGGCCCTGGGACAGGCGTTGACGGAATTCGATGCTGAAGGTGGCGTTGCGGGTCGAGGCCGCCGTTATCGACGCAATTGCGAAACGCTGGTCTCGGGCATGCGCACGCTGGGCTTCAAGACACTGCTCCCGGACGCTCTTCAAGCACCAATAATTGTAACGTTCCTAACACCTGCCGATCCTAATTTCCAGTTCGATGAGTTTTATGACGAGCTTCGGAAACGTGGTTACATCATCTATCCGGGCAAACTGACAATAAGCAATTCGTTTCGGATCGGCTGCATCGGCCACATTTTCGACGACCAGGTCCGCGGACTACTAGACGCTATTCGAGACACACTCGGTGTCATGAATGTCAGCAACTGTGGCCCCTGATCTGTTGTACGTCCTAATATCCCTATGCGTTATGTGACCTGCAATAATCGGAAGTACCGCTGGCCCGACAAACCTGTCGTTGTGATCTGCCTGGACGGCAGCGAACCCGGCTACCCGCTATCGGATGGGGGTGGTTATATCGACCGTGCCATTGAGAACGGTCAGATGCCCTACCTGGCTTCGATCAAAAACCGTGGGTTGTTTCGAACCGCTGAGGCGACGATTCCCAGTTTTACAAACCCCAACAATATTTCGATTGTGACTGGAACACCGCCGGTCGTTCATGGCATATCAGGCAACTTTTTCTACGACCTCGGGTCCGATGCTGAAGTCATGATGAATGATCCTGCATTTCTACGTGTGGGTACGATATTCAAAGCATTCCAGGATCAAGGAGCAAGAATCGCCATCATCACAGCTAAGGATAAACTCAGGCGGATGCTCGGTCATGAACTCGATTTTGAACAAGGCAGTGCAATCTGTTTTTCCGCCGAAAAATGTCAGCTGACAACACGGAGTGAAAACGGTATAGACGATGCCGGCCAGCTGACTGACCTGCCACCACCGGATGTCTACAGCGGCACACTGTCTGAGTATGTATTTTCTGCCGGTCTGACACTTTTGGATACCTGGTCACCCGACATACTCTACCTGTCGACCAGCGACTACATCCAGCACAAACACGGGCCAGGAACCCCGACCGCAGATGCGTTCTACGGCATGATCGATCATCATCTTCTAGAAATGCAAGCACATGATGCCGTCATTGCCGTGACCGCCGATCACGGTATGAAAGCCAAACACGATTCAGCCGGACAACCGAATATTGTCTATTTGAAACCTCTCATCAACGAACTATTACCTTCTGACAGATTTCGAATCATCCTGCCAATCACAGATCCGTACGTTGTCCATCATGGCGCACTGGGTGGATTCGCCACGATCTACCTGGCTGATCCTGCCGATGTACAACCCGTGTGCCACAAATTGTCAGCACAAAAAGGTATCGAGCTGGTACTTGAAGCCTCGATAGCGTGTGAGAGATTTTCCCTGCCCCCGGACCGCGTCGGTCACATCGTAGTAACTTCCAGCACTGAGTGGGTTTTAGGACATTCTCAACAGTATCATGACCTATCAACGCTCTCCGAGCCTTTACGCTCACATGGAGGACTGTCCGAACAGCGGGTACCGTTTATTCTGAACTATCCGGCACCTCTTTTAGTGGCTAGCACCACTTTACGTAACTATGACATTTTCGATGCTGCACTCAACCACACGACTGACTGAACGGATTCATCAATGCGAAGCCCCTGGCCAGAACGCAGCCGCCAGATAAGATACAATTCCGCCGCTCATCTGCCGATGTAGATTGTCCAGGAACCACGTCAAATTCACTGATTACCTACGGCTCTTAAGGAGTTTCGATGACCATCCAACAAGACTTTGTCTATAAACGCAACTACACAGGCCAGGTAAAAGGTCTGATTCTTGACTGGAGCGGCACCACAGCTGATGCGTATGTACTTGCCCCGGCTGTTGTATTTGTCCAAGTATTTGAAAAACACGGTGTCGAAGTCACGATGTCTGAGGCTCGTGGACCAATGGGACTGCGTAAAGATCTTCATATCAAAGCAATGACCGAGATTCCAGAAATTCGGGAACGTTGGCATGGCGTTCACGGACAGTATCCTAATCAGGAGGATGTAGACCGGATGTTTGAAGATTTTGTACCCATGCAACTGGACTGTCTTCGTAATTACACAACACTTCTGCCCCTGGTTGCCGAAACGACAAAATCACTGCAGAAACAAGGCATTAAGATCGGCAGTTCTACGGGATTCGTGCGCAGCATGGTAGACATCCTCGAAGAGGATGCCCGCAAACAGGGCTATACACCTGACGCTTCTGTTGCTGGCGATGAAGTTATCAACGGTGCCCGTCCAAAACCTTTCATGGTCTACCGTAATCTAGACATCCAATCCGTAATCAAAGTCGATGACACGGTATCGGGAGTTGGCGAAGCCCTGGAAGCGGGATGCTGGGGTGTTGGTATTGCACGCTATAGCAACTACATGGATATGGACACGCTCGAAGAAGCCGACAGCTTACCCGAAGACGAAATCATGCGGCGTTTAACACACACGCGGGACTTACTTCAAAAAGCAGGCGCACACTACGTGATTGATACCTGGGAACAGATGCCGGACGTCATTGAGGATGTCAATATCAGACTTGGTCGAGGCGAGAAACCTTAAGCCGGTTTCCGGTGAACTTTTTTTGTTAGATGCCTGTGGTGGTTGTCAACTCCAGATACTGACTGTCAGCGGAATTTCAACGATAGTCTATTCACTGTGCTGGATTCCTTTAATCTTCACGCGACCGGTTTGTACGGTCTGGTCCAGTAAGCTGACGCAGGCATAAAGTGCCTTGAGAGTCGGCACCTCGATCTTGGTTAACGCCGCCAATTCGATCACCGCTCCGAGCATGCCTTCGATTTCCTGGGGCTTGCCTTGTTCGACATCCTGAAGCATTGATGTTTTGTGCGGGCCTACAGCTTCTGCGCCGGCGATTCTTTTTTCCATTGGTACTCGGAAGTGGGCTCCGAGTCGCTCACCGATTGCCTGCGCTTCAGTCATCATATTCGCTGACAATTCCCGCGTCAGTGGAAACCGACAGATATCTTCGAGTGTGGAATGAGTCAGTGCGCTGATAGGATTAAAGGTCAGGTTACCCCACAACTTCAACCAGATTTCAGAGCGGATATCATCGAGGATCCGAGACTTAAAGCCAGCCTCTTCCAATAGGGTCGATACCCGGCGCACACGTTCAGTTTCCTGGCCACCCAGTTCTCCAACCGGAAATCGATTGCCTTCTATATGCCGTATAACGCCCGGTTCGACGATAGTAGCCGCAGGATAGGCGATACACCCTATCAGGCAGTCAGGATCTATTCCATCGAATAGTTTTCCGCGTGGATCTACAGATCGAACGGGCCTACCCGCGTAGGGCCCCGAAAAGTTCTGAAAGTACCACCATGGAATCCCGTTCTGGAGGGTCACCATAATGGTTTCCGCGCCCATCACAGACGCCAGGTCAGCCACGATCGATTCAATCTGGTGAGCCTTAAGCGCCATCAAAACCAGATCCTGGGAACTCAGTTCGTTGATCTTATCCGTTGCTATCAGGTCTGCACAGATTGTCTCCTGATCCCCTTCTATCAGCTTCATCCCATGGGCTTTTATGGCCGCTAGATGGGGGCCACGTGCAACAACGGAGACCTCATGCCCCGCTGCCGCTATCCGCACTGCCATGTAGCCACCGATCGCACCCGCACCAACCACACATACCTTCATTTAGACAGCCCCAGCTTCCTTGAAAGATGCAATTTCCTCATCGCTGTACCCCAAAACTTCAGACAACACTTCATCGGTATGCTCACCAAACAGGGGACGATAGTGCCAGTTGCACGCAATGATGGCTCTTCGGCGAGCTCCTTCATTGAAAGGATTGGTCCAACCGGTATGTTCAGTGGGTTACATATTTCCATGACTTCGTATTTAGTCTTGGTCATGGTCCAATCCTCAATCGCAGAAAAGACCTCATTCAGGCGTGACAGACGCGCTGGCGGCGTTGAATAGTCCGGGTGTTCCTTCCAATCCGGCTTGCCAACAACATCGCAAATATTCGCCCACACGGCAGCCTGAGTTATAAAGTAGGTATAGGCATTTGGATCCGTCTCCCAGCCCTTGCACTTTAGGATACGGCCTGGCTGCCCACCGCCCGAATCGTTTCCATTGGGAGTACTCTTTCAATGGCCCATGCTGCAATCGTTGTTGGTCACGAAGTTTGACCCGGCATAAGTTGAGAACACCATCCTGCATTGCGGCAAGCACACGTTGCCCGCGGCCCGTTTTCTCCCGGTGCAGCAATGCCGCCAAAATACCGAAACCAAGATGTAGGCCGGTGCCGGAATCACCGATCTGCGCACCGGTGACCATTGGTAAACCATCGTGAAAACCCGTGGTAGACGCAGATCCGCCAGCACACTGAGCAACATTTTCGTAAACCTTGCAGTCCTCGTAAGGCCCTGGCCCGAAACCCTTAACCGACGCCATAATCATGCGAGAGTTAAGTTCCTGGATACGTTCCCAGCCAAAACCCATCCGATCAAGTGCACCTGGAGCAAAATTTTCTACCAGCACATCACATTTTTGCACTAGCCGTTCGAGTATTTCCTTGCCTGATTCATTTTTGGAATTGAGTGTCAAGGAACGTTTGTTGTGATTGAGCATGGTGAAATAAAGGCTGTCCACATCAGGTATGTCGCGTAACTGCCCTCGGGTAGCATCTCCAACACCCGGACGCTCCACCTTGATCACATCGGCACCCATCCAGGCGAGCAACTGGGTACAAGTCGGGCCAGACTGGACATGTGTGAAATCCAGAATTCTTATACCATC
>LULX01000418.1_pt1 | contig 11558 bp, 18 predicted proteins | sample 729511 | NCBI WGS metagenome assembly LULX01 (sample SAMN03860278, study PRJNA289734) | marine metagenome | biome: seawater column; feature: ocean; material: water; isolation source: Red Sea water column Station 91 - depth 500m | place: Saudi Arabia: Red Sea | collected 2011-10-15 | depth 500 m
GTGCATACCTTCCACATCATAAGACCTTTTAACTGCGTCTGCAATATGCCAACCACCTTCGTTAACTATTCTATGTTGATTGTGATAATCTCTTACTAAAGATAAAATCATCATAACAATATGTTCAGCAACTGACCTTGAATTACAATAGGTCACTTCTACAACATCTACTTTATTATCCATCGCCGCTTGTAAATCAACGTGGTCGGAACCAATACCTGCTGTAATTGCCATTTTTAAATTTGGTGCTGATTCGATTCTTTTTCTTGTTAGGTAATAAGGCCAAAATGGTTGTGAGATTACTACATCAGCGTCAACTAATTCTTTATCTGCAACACAACCTTCAGCGTCTTTATCCGAGGTCACAACTAAAGTATGTCCTCTATCTTCTAAAAATTTTCTTAAACCTAATTCACCAGATACACAACCTAATAATTCACCTGGGGTAAAATCAATCCCTTTAGGTGTTGGTAGTGTCATACCATCTGGATATTTTTCTAGTTTTGGTAAGTCTTTTACTGGGTATGATTTTGGCATACCATCTTTTGGGTCGTCATATAATATACATAATATTTTCATTGTTTATTTTTCCTTTTTACTAAATGGATTTAATTTTTTAACTTTATCAACAGAACCTTTACCAAGATTTTTTGCTTTATCTCCTAGTCCTTTTCCTGCGCCTGCTACTTTAGAGCCTGCATTTTTAACCTTATCAGTTAATCCTTTTAAGTTTGGTTTCCACATTATTGTTTCTCCTTATCCTTTTTCTTATCTTCAGGTTCATAATACTCTTTATACTTATCAACCAAGTCGTTCATATGTTTTAATTGATTTCTTATTCTAGCAAAATTCTTTGCAAGTAATTGAAAATCTTTATCACTTAATCCAAAGATTACTGGATCAAGGCCTTGTTCTTCCATCTTGGTAAATACTTCTACAGCATTATCAGATGTAATAATTATCCATCTTAATTCTTCTAATTGTAATGGGGTAGGTTTAGGTAAATCTAAATTCTGTCTAGGTTCTTCTAACTTAAATATTCTAAGCTTCTTTTCACCTATTGAGCAACCAACTAATAAAACACTCATTAAAATAACTAATATAATATTTTTCATTTTTTATTCCTGATATGGTACATAGTTTGGATTAGCAATACTAGGACACTCTCTATTGATTTCAGATTTTTTTGTTGCTTTAATTTCTAATTCTGTTAATGGTGCCCCACCAGCAATTTCAACGCACCTTGTAGCTGCAATACTACCTTTGTTAATTATTCTTTCAATTACTTTTGTTTTTTGTATTGCAAGTTTACCAATATCTCTGCCCTTCTTATTAAATCTTTTATCTAAATCATCTAAATCTTTTTTAAGAACCGTAAGAAGCTGATTCATCTTGTTGTTGGCTTCCAGTATTTCTTGGAAGTCTTCCTTTTGTTGAGCGATGAGTTCCTTTTGAGAACTCACCGCTTCTTCTAGTTTGATTTGATTTGCTTTTAGAATTGCATTATCACTTCGCAGTTTCATAACATACATTCCAGCGCCAGCAATACCGGCAATCATTATAACAGCAATCATCATTTTTAAATAACCAAACATAAAAATCTTCTAACCTTTTTTCAATATAGCCCAGACGCCATACGCAATTGCAGCCCAAGCCGCAATCTTAGCAAAAGGACCAGCGAACAATACCACTAAACCAAGAGCAATTAATACTCCGCCGTGTAATGATGTTAGTTCTTTTAATCTTCCTGATATATCCATAGGTTTTTTACTCCTTTTTAATATTATCTTTTATTATATATATGATAAAGTATCCATACTGCTTACTTATCAGACTCTTCCGTATGATCCGGATGAGCCATCTTTTCTAACCTTTTAATTCTTTTCATTAGGTTAGGAAATTTCTTCATTAGTTTTTCTTCTTTTGATAAAACTTGTATATTATATCTTTTAGCAGCCCAATTATAACATTGTTCTACTTTTGCATAGAACCATACGCCCATTTTAGTTTTTCTAAACCAAGCGTTAGTTGACTGCCCGAGTATCGCACCTGCAATACTTGTTACCATCCAAAACCACATTAAATATTCTCCTCGTTAGGTTTGATACTCCATCTGCCAAACAATGCAACAGCATAGTAAGCAGAATATATTTTCCATTTTGGTACTGACGGTTCTGCGTCTAACATACCACATAGAAATACTTTGTCAGCTGCTTTCTTTGCAGCCTTAACTAAACTTTTATCTTCTCCAATTGTTAACCCATTACCAACTTCCGCCTCAGCATTCCAACGATATTGTCTTATTCTTTTATATAATAAATCGTGTATGATAGCTGCCCTTGCAACATCCCAAGGTGCTATAATTGCCCACGCAGCCCTAGGTACACTCGCTAAATCGGTTACAAAATCTTCTTTAACTCTTACTCTATTATTATTTTCTATTTGAATACCTACATCTATAAGAGCTTTTGTTTCATCATCTGTTAAATCTGTACAAGTATATAATAAATCTTTTTTCATTATCCACTTTCTAGGTGGATTATATTCTGCTGTTATCTTTGCATTAAACTTTCCCATATTATTTCTTTAAGGTTTTGATAAAAACTCTTTCGATTTAGATTTAACTTTTGCAATAAGATGAAAATGTTGTTGTATATCTTCGACTTGTTGTTGGTGCTGATTGATGTGGTGAACCCATAGACGCCATCGGTTTATATATATCAGCCGCTGGGCCAATACCAATGCTTGGATTACCTAGATATTCTTTAAAGGTCAACATATAATACTATTTTAAATCCTTAACTTTATCATTTATTTCACCATCAAATATAGATAATAATTTACCTGCAACTTTATTTCTTATAGTTCCTGGTACCATTCTACTTGAAGGACCTGCAAGTTCTTTTACTTTATTATCTACTGCATATCTAAACAATTTAACTGCTAAATTTTTATCAAACACGCCTCTTTTTTTCTTACGAGCAAGATTTAAAATAATAGGTTGTATTTGTTTTGCATATAAATCTGCGTCATTACTAGTCTGTAATACTAATTCCTTTTCACTATAAGATTCTTTTTGGTATCTTGTTAAAAAAGTTGAAAACTTATTTTCTTCTTTCTTTTTCTTTTTAACCAATATTCCTGGTTCGTGTGAAGGTGGCAAAGCCACATTGGAACCATCCCCTACTGCATTTGCAGGAGCATCCTCTTTTTGTGTTTCTTCATTTGCTCTTCTTAAAGCATTAGCAACATCTGGATGACTTGCTAAACCTTTTGCAATCTTTTCAATTGCCTTATAAGCACCTGAATAATTTCCTTGTTTATATCTAGGATCATTTAAAATTCCATACGCCTGTTTAATTTGTTGAGAGGTATAATGGCTTTTTTCTCCTAATTTTACTCTAAATTCTTTTAAATTCATATCCTTAACCTCTCTATATTATCTTCCGATATAACTACTTTTGCGTTTCTATCTTCGTTATAAAGTTCATATATGTTTACTCCAAAAAATTTATCACTTGGTTTAATATCATATTTTGTAGAAACTAAATCTCCAACATCAGCTGTAATTTCATTATGTAAATCTCTTAATTCATCGGTCACCGTAAATCTACCTTTCGGTAAATAATCCATTTCTAAACCTTCTCTCAATTTATCATCATACTGAATTAAATCATTTTCTACTAGGTGTCTATAAAGTGCTTTTTCAATATCATTTGAATTTAAATAATTCTCTCTATCTTCTTTTAATAACATAACCAATGCAGCCCCATAAGTACCAATTTTACTTTTGCCACCTGGTATAGCATTAATTATTCTTTTCAAATTAAAAACAAATCTATGTAATAAAGTATAAGCATTTTTTTCACTACCTTTTGTAAGTGTTTTTGCTTTTCTTAATACCTTACCATTCTTATCAATAATACCTAATTGAAAAGCTTTAGTCTTTTCAAAAGGTGTAATCAACATCTTAATAACTCTATATGTAATTAATAAATCTATCGCTCTGCCCATTATAGTTCCTGTAAACTCTTTAAAATTGTTTTGTTAATCTTAACACTTTTTAATTCTTCATCTTTCATATAATTTAAATAGACTAAAAATGTTTTAAGTATTCCCCAAAACTCTCTTTCTATTTTGAACAATAACAATGTACAACAAGCTTCTACACCAAAAACATTATGTAAAACTACTATATGATTAATAATTAATCTAGTTTTCAGTTCACCTGTGGTCTTCCATTTACGAAATAATCTTTTGAGATATTTAAATCTCTTTACATCCTCATTAAATTCTTTTTCAGAATCAAAATTTGGATTATCATAATTTTTTATAGCGTAAAAAAGCCAATTATTTTTTGTTATTTTCTCAAACATTAACCATTAAACTAATTCAGCGTATACCTTAACAGCGCCGTTGTCTAATGTTTCATATTTGAAATTAATTTTTAAATCTTTGCCTTCTACTTTATCATCATTAATATCAGAACCATCAGTATCTTTGCCAAAACGGCCACCAAATCTAGTCACTCCAGTTGAAATAGTTCCAGATTTTTCAGCACCAACTTTAATTTGTTCTTTAAAATCTAAACCAATTCTATGTAGGTTTTGTTGTAAATTATTAATAGCTGCACCAGGGTTAATATATTCCCTGTCAGCAAGAGCACCTACAAATGCGTTAACTCTGGATAGAACCTCACTATCGTGTATGTTGTGTACACCGATAGATGAATCTTCTACGGAACCAGCGTCAACATCATTCCACTCTTTTAATTTTTGTTTAAAAGTTTTCATCCTTCTCCTCGTTAATTTTAGAAAGAGATTTGGAGTTCTCTCTTAACTCCGCAAATGTTTTTTTATCGTTAGCGCTTTCGGCGCAACAAACATCTTCCTCAAAATCTCTAACTATCGTTTTATCCATATTAAGTTGTTGCAATGTTTAAAGCAGCTTGTTTATCTGCTGGCATTGCTTTTTCTTTTTCATTTAATACTACTCTATTATCCTTAGCCCCTTCAACAGGTCTTCCTGTTGAAGCTTTTGGATCTTCAAGCTTTATTAACTTATCTACTTGCTGAATTGCACCATAGAGAGCATTTAGATTACTTTTCATAGTACCTAAATCCTTCTCTACACCTGAAATTCGTCCACTCACCATATCAAAGTCAGCCTTCAATTTAGCTCGTTCATCTTGTAGTGTTTTTATGTCAATTGCCATAATATCTCCTCTTTATAATTATAAAAATTACGCTGTTGCGTAACCATTTCCACCAATGATATTCCAATTACTATTTTTGAATATCAATATAACACTTTCACCTTCAGCGTTTAAAAGGACACTTGTATATCCTCTCAAATTAGTTGGTGTAATTGTTTGAGCATACGTACCAGACGTTGCTGTATCTAAAATGATTTTGACTTGTCCATCAGCACCATCTGCCAACGAACAAGTAGCGGTACCACTAGTACCATTAACTTCTGTAACCGCTGAGGTTACATCAATTGTTAAAGCAGTAGAGCCATCACTTGTTAGTGATTGACTAGTCTGTCCAAAACCAAGCCAAGAAGGCATATTATTGAACACATCTGCTGCTGTTATTTTTTTATTGATAGGTGTCCCAGCTGGATCATCTACCACGTGAAACAAATCTGCCGCTGCTAATGAGTCGCCCAAATCTGTTAATGCTGTTATTTTTTTATCAGCCATTTTTTTTCTCCTTATGTTATCCGAGTTAACGGTAAACTACTCTAGGTATTTCCCTAGACCATTGTTAATATAATGGGGGTGAAAACCACCCCCACTATGTACTATTTATTAAGCATCCTGTGAGTTAGTTAAAGCTACTAGAGTTTCGTAAGATACTCTACCTGCTCTACCTGTCTTACCAGTATGTTTCAAATTCCAACCTGCGTGACTCATAGCTGTTGTTGTTTCACTATCTTTATAATTAAATAATCCGATAGTTTTGCCAGTTATTAAGTTATCTTCAGTTGCATTGTTAAATAATTTTCCAGAACCTGCAGCTCCCATATTAGCAGCTGTCGGTGCTTTCTGCACTCTACTTAATGCCCATAAAGGTGCACTTCCGTGAGCGTCTGTATTTTTCCAACTTGACATATTATTCTCTCCCTCTCTTGTTAATTGTTAAGGTACTCAATTGTTATTATATTTATTCAAAACCCAATCTTTTGAGTTGTGCTATAGTCTTGTTTGTATCAGTATGGTATATTCCTATACCTCCTGCATTATTAAAGTTCTTCACATTTCTAATATAGTCATCTATTAGTATTGCAGGACCACTTCGTAATTTAGCATAGTTAGACTTTTCAGGCCTTGTAACCAAATGTACTCTGGATCCCGTCAATCCAATTCTTGTTTGTAACCACTTCTTTTTACCTGGTATACAATTTGGGTCCCAATTATTAGGTACATATGCACTTAATATATGTGGAGTATATTTCTTTATGTATCTCCACAATTGTTGACCCCCTCTTTGCCAAGGTAGGGTTGACCAAAAATTCTTTTTTGCAACAATCGGTGCCCACTTTTCTTCCGAAGCAGGCAAGTTCTTCCATTTTTCAATGGGCATACCTGTTAACCGTACTGCCGGAGTTTTAAAATCTGCCAGTACGCCATCCATATCGCAATAGATACGTGGCAGAGTCATTAATTTAAACCTCTCTTATATTCGGCTTTATATCAACCTTTGAAACTTTTTGTCCTGTAGCAGTTTTACCACCACCTAAATCATCTGAATTATCTTTTTGAGCTGCTAATGGTTTCTTCTTAGCAAAACCAGGTTTCAATTTTTTACCTTGAAATGCTTTTGTGCCAGGGGCAATCTTTTGCACTTTACCACCTCTTGCTAAAAAGTCTTTCATCAATTGATCCATTTGCTTTTGTTTTTCTGGACTTAACGCTTCATATTTAATACCAAATTCTTTTTTAATATGTGCTTGTTCTTCTTTTGATAATGCTTTAACCTCTTTAGATTCTTTATCTTTAGATTTATTTTTCTCAGCATTTTTAAGTGCTACATCATTAGTCGAATCTACATCATTATCTTCCTTCTTATCATTACCTATGTAAATATTGGTATCTTCACTTACAACTTTTGCAGCTGCGTCAGCAAGTGATCCTTCTTTTTGACCAAAATACGATTTAGGTTGTAAAGAAACTTTCGGTTCTTCTTTCACTATCGTTTTTTGTTCATCTTTTATTTTAGTAATAGTAGCTTCAACGCTGCCTTTTCTGCTATCTAAATATTTCTTATTCATTAATTGTCTCCTTACGACCTTCATTTTCAACACCAGAAATCATCTGTGCGTATTCGTGTTCGGTCTCCTCATTTTTATACTTATCTTTCTTCACAGGTTTACCACCCTTATCTTTATAATGTGGTTTCGCCCCTTTGTTTTTTAAATACCAAGCAAGAGCGTATATATTCTTGCCATCCTTACCATCTTCACCACCTAGTTCAGGATGTTTTTTCATTGCTCTTACAGAGCCTTCCCAACCTGGAGGTGATACTTCTTTAAACACTTTGTCTAAAGTTAATTCTTCATATTGGTTACTTAATAAACCACCATACATTTTATTGATAGTGTCTTTTTTAAATCCCCATTTATCCATTAATGCTTTTTTAGCAATATAAGAAACAAAATTAATTTTTGCTTTTGCTAATTGGTCTACCATATCAAATTCTTTATCGTTAATCCATTTAACTAATGCTTTATATTTTTCACCTGTAGGGTTAACCGTTTTGACTTGAGCCCATTGTTTTTTTAAATTATTTAATTGAGATGTTGTAAATTGTTCTCTTACTTCAACTGGTTGACTCTTATGTTCTAACTCGTCAAAACTCTTTTTATTTTCTTTTACATTATATTTTACATTACTATCTTCTTTAAAATTTAAATTGTGTTTTGTAATTGAAATATCTTTTACACCAACAGATTTTAATTGAGCTGCTTTTTTATCTGCATCCACTTTTGTTTTATATGCTACAGCAAATCTTTTTCCATTTTTAGGGTCTAAATATCTAACTGCAAATCCTGGTTGTAGACCTTCTCTAAAAGTTTTAAAATCTTCTGCCCTTACTCGGTCAATATCATATCTTCTTAAATTCATTCTCTTATCTAATATCTTTGATACTAATTTTTTAGCAGAATCTTCATCTTTACTATCCACTTTAATAGTTCCTTTTTTCTGTTTAACTATATTCGCACCATCTTTTGTTTTATGTTTAGCAGTTTTAGTTCCTGTATAACTTACAGCAAAAGGAGCTTCACTTAATTGTTTTGTTAAATCAGCTAACTTTTGTTTTAAATCTTTTATTTTGCTTGCGTGTTCTGGACCAGCAAGTCTTTTAGCTTGTTGTTTAATTTTATCTATTTGAACTAAAATTTTGCTTTTCTCTTGTGGAGTTTTTTCTTCCTTCACATAAGTACCTGGTTCTACTTCAGCTGCCATTGGTTTTTGTCTTGCTTGTTTAGCACGAAGGTCTGATAATTCTTGGCTTAATTTAAGTTTTCTTTTCATTACAGCCGTTCTCATTTGAGGATCTTTCATTTGTTTAGGATCATTTTGAATAGATTGTAAAACTTTTGATTTTTCTCTATAGTCTTCCATATCTCTTAAAGCTTCATCTAATTGTTTATCTTCCCAAAACTTAACAGCGTTATCTGCCTTATCTACTTGTTCACTCCAAATACCTGGTCGTCTTAATTCTTTAATTAATTTAGGCACATTTTTTAAAACTTGGTCTGCTTTTGCTTTTATGAACATAGATACTTGCGAATTGGTTTTAAAATATTCTTTCTTTATATCTTCAGCAAGTTCTACATACATTCCTAAATGTGCAATACTTTGTCCAACTAAATGAGCAAGTTTCACTCCTTCATCTAATACTTCTTCTTCTTTAACTTCTTTATTTGGGTTAAAACTAGCCACTTTCAATGAAGATTTCCAATGTTCTACACTATCAACATCTTTATCTGTAAATTTATGAAAATCACCATTTTTATCAAAAACTTTTAAGTCATATTGTCCGTTCTTAAAACTAACTTTATCAATAACATATTGTCTACCTTTAACCGTAATATAATTATTAATTTTTAAAAGTTGTTTTTGTTGCGAATTTAATGCTTCATTAATATCTTCTTTAACAATATCTTTATTTTTAACATTATTTGGAGTTAAAGTTCTTCCTGATGGAAATAAAATTTCAACAGAATAACTTCCATCACCGTGGTCTCTTATTACTTTACCTTTTTTATCAAAATGAGCACCACCTTTATCTACAAACTTTACTTTATCTCCAACTTTAAAAGATTCATTTTGTCTTTCTTTTTCTTCTTTAAGTTTATCATAGTTCTTTTTAAACCAAGCGTGTGCTAATTGTTTGTTAGATGTTGTATATACAGTTTTTCCATCACCATCTAATACATTATACTGTCCACCTGAAGATGATACATAAGGTTTTTGTTTACTTTCTTTTTCTTCATTAGCTCTCATTAATGCAGTTTCAACATCTTTTTCTTTTGATAAACCTTTTGCTATTTTTTCTATCTCTTTTGTAGCACCAGTATAATTTCCTGCCATTTTTTTAGCAATCTCTATCGCTCTCTTTATTCTTAATATTTGTGAAAGTCGCTCATCTTCAAACATACCTGCTGATATTGTTTTTATTAATTCTCTTAATTCTTTCTTTTCACTATTTGATAGACCTTTTGTTTCTTGTTTTTGTAAAAGTTCTCTAACTCTATCATTTTCACCACCTTCTTTTAATTCTTCTTCTATAAACTTTTGTTTCAACCAAACATTTAATTGTTTTTTGGTTACAAGAGCTTTTCTACCATAATCATAAACTATTTCATATTTACCATCACTTACATATTTGCCCTTTGGTTTAAAAGTAATTGATTTAAAATTTGTAAATTCATCTAATACTTCTTCATCACCTTCTTTAATCTGTTTTTTCTTATTTGGTTTACCTGTGTCATCTGTTTCAGGTTCATTTTCTGCTGATTGCATATCTCTCAATTTTAAGTTCATTGTTTTTAAATCTGCTGTTGCAAGAGCGTGTGGTGTTTTTTGTTTAGGATCCCCAAGGTCAAACTTAGCAACTTTATCTTTCTGCTTGTTTATTTGATCCTTTATCTTTTTAACTTTTTCAAAGTGGTCATCCTTTTTAACTCCCCCACCTGAAACTCCTGCAGGAGGAGCAACTTCTTTAAGCATTTGCTGATGTGTATTCCCTGGCATACCTGGTCGTGGTTTCCATTCAGCAACTTGGTTTAAAGCATTCTGCCAACTTTCTAAATATTTACTCATATTATTCCTCTATCTTAATATTTGTTTTGCATTGATAACATTCCCAATATCTTGCTTTGTATCTTGGACCTGGGTTCTCACAATTGTTATCTTTCATATAAGATTCTTTTAATTCTGGAGCATTAAAATTAACTTTCACTATATCTTTATTCTCATTCTTTGTATAAACAGAATATTGTTTAGGACCTTGTGGTGTAATAAATGGTGAATTTAATTTAATTTCTTCACCTTCATATTTTTCTGTTATTATTTCTGAAGGATATATGCCCCATATATTTACCTTTTCAGAAAATTCTCTAAACGATTTAAGTTCTGGTGTGCCTAATTCTCTTTGCATTTCTGCTTTAGACTTGTTATACTTACGTTTAAATTGTTCTGCATCCAAATGTTTAATATCAATAGCGATATCCTTCATTCGGCCTTCTCTTATATTCTCATTTGTATCAACAATTTTGTTAACCATCTTATTATAAACCTCGTCTAATTTTGCTTTCCACTCTTCCTTATAGCGTTCCTTATATTTATCTATTGTATCTACGCTGGGGAAAGGACTGGTGATTCGCAGTGTACAAGACAAGCATTCAACAATATCAAATGTTTCTCCACTGATCAAATAATCTTTAGTTGAAAAAATTTTTACCAGTTCATTTTTACAAAGAGGGCAATGAGTCTGCTTGTTCATCAGGTAATATTAACAGTATCTAAATATTGAGCATATTCTTTTAATAATCTATCTTTCATTACAAAATGTTTTTTCAATAATGGATCCATTTTTACGATTTTCTTTGCAGCTTTACGTGCCCTTCTAATTATGGGGCCATCATTAACCATATCCGCGATTTTATATCTGAAGAATCCACTCTGTTCAGTGCTAAAGAACTTTCCAGGACCACGCATTTTCAAATCTTCATCAGCAATGATAAAACCATCATTGGTATTTTCCATAATAGTCAGTCGACTACGAGAAATAGCGGTAACATTCCTTTCCACCAAAATGCAATAACTCTTTGCACTACCTCTACCAATCCGTCCGCGAAGTTGATGGAGCTGTGTCAATCCAAAACGTTCTGCATGTTCAACAAGAATGACAGATGCATTAGGAACGTCAATCCCAACCTCAATTACTGTCGTAGCAACCAAAATATTAATCTCATTTTTTGAAAAGCTCTCCATGAGACCATCTTTATCAGCTTTTTTTATACGTCCGTGAATAAGTCCTACATCC
>LULX01001643.1_pt1 | contig 11538 bp, 10 predicted proteins | sample 729511 | NCBI WGS metagenome assembly LULX01 (sample SAMN03860278, study PRJNA289734) | marine metagenome | biome: seawater column; feature: ocean; material: water; isolation source: Red Sea water column Station 91 - depth 500m | place: Saudi Arabia: Red Sea | collected 2011-10-15 | depth 500 m
GCGCCCTCGACCGAGACACGCGCGTCCTCCGGCGCCTCACCATGGAGGACGCCAAGCAGGCCAAGGAGGCGGCCCACCTGTTCGATGTGCTCATGGGCAACGACGTCGGCCAGCGGCGCGACTTCCTGATCAGCAACAGCACGCTGCTCGACCCGGCGGCCCTGGACATCTGAGCGCCCCGTGGCCGACCTGCCCCGCTTCTTCTCCCCCTCCGCCGCCGGCACCTACCGGCAGTGCGCCCTGCGCTGGAAGTACCGCTACGTCGACAAGTTGCCCGACCCGCCCGGCGAAGCGGCCCTGGTCGGCACCTTCGTCCACCGGGTGCTCGAACTGCTCTGCGAGGGACCTGCCGCCGAACGCACGGCTGATCGGGCGAGGTACCTGGCCGCCCAGGCCTGGCCGGAGACAACGGCCAACCCCGAGTTCCGGGACCTCGGCCTCGACGAGGCCGCCGAGCGGCAGTTCCGCTGGAAGGCCTGGACTGCCATCGAGGCGCTCTGGGGACTCGAGGATCCGGCCGGCGTCGACGTACGCGCCACCGAGCAGCACGTGGCCACCGAGGTCGGCGGTGTTCCGTTCCGCGGCGTCATCGACCGACTGGACGACACCGACGACGGCCTCGTGGTCACCGACTACAAGTCCGGCAATCCCCCGCGCCACGACCGGCGCGACGCTGCCCTCGACCAGGTCCTGCTGTACGCGGCGGCCGTCGAGGCCACGACCGGCGAGCGCCCGGTCAGCGCGCGCCTGATCTTCCTCGGCGGCTCCCAGGGCATCCTCCAGGCCCCGGTGGACGACGAACGGCTGGCGTCCGCCACCAGCGGCTTGGCGACAACCTGGGCGGCGCTGGAACGGGACTGCAGCCGCGACGAGTTCACCCCGAACGCCGGACCGCTCTGCGGCTGGTGCCCCTACGTGGACCGGTGCGAGACGGGGGCCACCGAGGTCCGGCAGCGGGCCGCTGCCGGTCGCCTCCGCGACGACGCCCCTGCCCGCCGCCTGCTGGACCTGGTCGGGACCTGAGTACGGTCCGATCCGGGCTAGCGCCGGCGTCGGCGCCGCCGGAAGGCGACGAGCACGAAGAGTGCCGCCGCCACGGTGGCCAGTAGCCCCAGCCGATGCAGACGGTCGGCGTGCTCGTCGGTGCGCTCCACCGGCGGGGTTTCGAACGGTCGGACCTCGCCGTCGGGCCGCTCCGGTTCGGCGGCCGCATCGGCGCCTCCGGTGTCCGGTTCCCCGACAGCCGCCTCGTCCACCTCGTCGACCGGGATCTCACCGTCGACCGGGTCGTCGGCGATCAGGTCGACGGGTCCGTCGTCGACGACCGGATCCCTGTCGGGCTCGTCAACGGCGTCGCCGAGCAGCGAGTCGATGGGACTGGTCGCTGTGGGCCGGGTGCGGGCCCGCCTGGCCTGGGGGTCATAGGTGGCCATCAGGTCGTGTCCTCGTCCAGGGGGTCGTACGTGGTCATGTCATTGCTCCCTCGTCGAGCACCCGGTCCAGCAGCACGTCGAACTCGGCGGCCGCCTCGGTTGCGCCGGGCCGGCTGCCCAGCCCGTGGATCGGCAGCGACTGGGCGGCCGCCTCGGCGACCGCGGCCCGCAGGTGGACCGGGGGCAGGCAGGTCTCGGGATAGGTCTCGACCAGCTGGTCGTGCCAGTAGCGGGCGTCGCGGGTGCGGCCCAGTCGGTTGACGGCGATCCCCACCAACCGGGGACTCCCGTCGGTCCGTCGGAGTCGGATCCGCTCGATGGTCTGCAGCATGCGGACCACCCCGTCGGCGGCCCAGGCGCCGGGTTCGGTCACGAGCAGGGCGCGGTCGGCGGCGAACAGGGCGTTGATGGTGAGCAGCCCCAGCGACGGCGGGCAGTCGACGATCACCAGCGGCCAGGCGACGCCGTTCATGGCCAGCTGCAGCCGGTCCTGTCCCCCCAACGGATCGGTGGCCAGCTGCGCCTCGCGGACCGAGAGTTGCGGCGACGAGGCAGCCAGCAACGGCGATCGACCACACGTATGGGGCCAGCCCGTCGACTCGACGACGGTCCGCAGGCCACCCGGCCGCTCGTCGGCCAGCACGGTGTCGATCCCGCGGGTGGGCTCGAACACCCCGAGTCCGGTCGAGGCGTTGCCCTGGGGGTCGAGGTCGATGACGAGCGCCTCGATCCCCCGGGCGGCGGCGGCCGAGGCCAGCCCGAGGACGACGGTGGTCTTGCCCACGCCGCCCTTCTGGTTGACGACCGCGACGACTGCCATGCCGGGCAACCTAACCCACCCCGCGGCACCGCACGGGACCCCCGATCGGGCACACGGTACGGTCGCGACATGCCCGAGCTGCCCGAGGTCGAGACCGTCCGACGGCAGCTCGAACCCCTCCTGGCCGGACGGCGGATCGTGGACGCCGAGGCCCATCCCTCCCCCAAGTTCGCCCCGGCGGTCCGGGCGGTGGCGCACCGGGTCGGCGGCGTCCGCCGGCGGGGCAAGTACCTGCTGTTCGACCTCCTCGACGGCGGCGACACCCCGCGAGAGCTCGTCGTCCACCTGGGCATGACCGGTGGCCTGCACGTCGTCGACGCGCCGTCCCCGGACCCCTACCGGCGTGCCCGCTGGGAGCTGGACGACGGACGGAACCTCGTCTTCCGAGACGTCCGCCGCTTCGGTCGCATCGCCGTCGTGCCGGCCGGGGACCACCGGTCCCTGCCCACGCTCCACGACCTCGGACCCGAGCCGTTCGACCCCGTCCTCGACGCCGGGGGCTTCCACGCCCGACTGGCCGGCAGTCGACGGCGCGTCAAGACCCACCTGCTCTCGCAGCGACCGATCGCCGGGGTCGGCAACATCTACGCCGACGAGGCGCTGCGGGGCCGCTCCGGCATGACGACCGGCGCCAACGTCGACGACGTCCACCTCGAGGGCCAGTTCCGGCTGGACTGCTACGGCCGTGCGGGGTCGCCGTGCGCCCGCTGCAGGACCCCCCTCACCAGTCGCCCGCTGGACCAGCGCACCGCCACCTGGTGCCCGTCCTGTCAGGCCCGCTGAAGAGCGGTATCGACCTGGGGTGCCCCCTTCGGTGCAGGGCCGGCCTCTACGCTCGGCGCCGTGCCGCACCGTCCCAGCCGCCGCCTCGTTGGCGCGTCCGCCGCCCTCGTGGCGGCCCTCCTGGCGGCCCTCCTGGCGGCGACGTCCGGTGCTGCCGCCGGCCCGCACGACGGCGACATCGCCGCCCTGCAGTCGCAGATCGCCGGCGTCGAGGGCGAGATCGCCGACGCCCAGGCGCGGATCGGCACCATCGAGGCGGAGATCGCCGCCCTGAACGACCTCCTGGACCAGGGCGACCAGGCGGTCGACGAGCTCGAGGCGGCGGTCGCCGAGGCCGAGGCCCGCATCGACGCCGAGGAGCGCCAACTCCGGCTCCTGCCGGTCCGGATCGAACTCCTCGCCGACGTCGTCATCGACCACTACCTCGAGCTCGAGGAGCCCACCCAGGTGCGCCACGCCATGGCGATCGACTCGTACGTCAAGAACGACGAGCGCATGAACGCCGTGCTCACCCAGTCGGCCGAACTCACCGGCGAGGCCCTCGACGGCCTCCGCACCCAGATGATGTACGAGGCGGTGATCGACTCCGCCACCGACGACCTGGAGCAGGTCTACGCCCACCTGCGCCTCGACGGCGATCGGGCACTCACGCTGTACGACCTGGTGGCCACCTCAGAGGACCGCCACCGGGTCGCCGTCGACGACCGCCAGCGCGGGCTCGACGAGATCCCCGTGGTCGAGGGGCGCATCGCCTCCTCCGAGGGGGAGATCACCGACGCCGCCGGCCGCATCGACGCCGCCCGGGCGGAGATCGAACAGCTGGCCGCCTCCATCGCCGACACCCGGGCCGAGATCGCCCGCCTCGAATCCCTCAACGTGGCGAAGGCCTGGACGGGCCGACAGGGCTGGGACGTCGACCGTCCGGCCCTCGCCGTGAAGATCGACAACGTCACCTCGGCCCGTCCCCAGACCGCCATCAACGACGCCGACGTCGTCTACGAGGAGAAGGTCGAGGCCGGGCTCACCCGCTTCATCGCGGTCTTCCAGACCACCAGCCCCGGCACCGTCGGTCCGGTCCGGTCGGCGCGCACGTCGGACCCGATCCTCCTGGTGGGCTTCGACCGTCCCCTGTTCGCCTTCTCCGGCGCCAACCGCGGCACCAACGAGGCGATCGACGCCTCGCCGCTGGTCGACGTCGGCTGGGACGAGGCCTCCTCGGCCTACTGGCGCTCATCGCATCGGCGTCCGCCCCACAACCTGTACGCCTCGACCGACCGGCTCTGGGCCGAGCATCCCGACCGCACCGACCGGTCACCGGCGCCCTTCGAGTTCGGCTGGCAGGGCCAGCCCGTCCACGGTTCGGCGAACCCGGCCTCGGGTGTCACCATCGACTTCGGTCGGCTCACGGCCGACTACGCGTGGAACGGCTCCGGCTGGGAGCGCTCCACGAATGGCCAGGCGCACACCGACGCCGACGGCGTCCGGGTGGCGCCGGCCAATGTGGTCGTCCAGTTCGTCGAGTACGGCTGGAGTGCCGCCGACTCCCGGTCGCCCGAGGCCCGCACCGTCGGCTCGGGCACCGCCTGGGTGTTCACCGCCGGCCACCTGGTCGTCGCCGAGTGGCACCGCCCCGACCCTGGCCGGCCCACCACGATCACCGTCGACGGCGAAGTGGTGCTCCTCCAGCCCGGCAACACCTGGGTGGCCCTCGCCGACGCCGACCGGCCCGGGAACGTGTCCTGGCGCTAGCGGGAGGCGGAACGGCGGGGCTCAGGCGAACACGTCGGCGGGTGCGGTCCCGTCGGGGAGCACGGTGAGGCGCTCGACGCCGTCGTCGGTCACCAGCACGGTGTGCTCGAACTGCGCGGTTCGGCGGCCGTCCAGCGTCACCGCCGTCCAGTCGTCGTCCCACAGGGCGCAGGCCGGGTGGCCCAGGGTCAGCATGGGCTCGACCGTGAACGTCATCCCGGGCACCAGCACCGTGTCGTCGCGTGGGTCGAAGTAGTGCTTGACCTGGAGTCCGCTGTGGAACTCGGTGCCGATGCCGTGGCCGATGAACTCGCGCACGACGCCGAGGCCCTGCTTTCGGGCATGCCGTTCGATGGCACGTCCGATGGCGTTCACCGGCTGGGCCGGACGGACGGCGTCGATCCCCTGGTCCATGGCCGTCCGGGTCTCGGCCACGAGGCGCCGCGAGTGGTCGTCGGCCTCGCCGACGAGGAAGGTCACCGAGGTGTCGCCGTGGACCCCGTCGAGGAAGATCGTCACGTCGATGTTGACGATGTCGCCGTCGGCGAGGGGCCGGCTGTCGGGGATGCCGTGGCAGATGACCTCGTTGACCGAGGTGCACACCGACTTGGGGTAGCCCCGGTAGTTGAGGGGGCTGGGGTAGCCGCCCCGGGCGATGGTCGCCTCGTGGACCACGGCGTCGATCCGGTCGGTGGTGACCCCGGGCCGGACGCTGTGTCCGGCCTCCACGAGGATCTCGGCGGCGGCGTTGCCGGCCCGGCGCATCCGGGCGACCTCGTCGGGGGTGCGCACGGTCGAGGACGACGAGGGGCCCGGGTCGCCGCTGTCGGCGTAGGGCGGCCGTCCGATCTCCGGTGGGACCGGGCGGGTCGGGCTGAGGAGGCCGGGACGGACCGGCGGCTCCGACACCGGTGCCGACGGGGTGCTCCGCCGCTTTCGCTTGGCCATCCGGAGAGGCTACTGGCGCGCCCGAGTCGTCCTCAGCGGGAGGATCGGCGGGTCCGGTCCCCGGTCGGCCTCAGCGGAGGAAGCGGCTGACGGCGTCGACCACGCAGGCGGGGCGGTCGCTGTCCTCGACCTCGACGGTGGCCCGGATGACGGTCTGGTAGCCGCCGGGGACCTCGTCGACCTCGACCAGTTCGGCGCCCACCCGGACGCGGGAGCCGACCGGCACGGGCGACGGGAAGCGGACCTTGTTGGTGCCGTAGTTGATGCCCATCGAGATGCCCTCGACGCTCACGACCTGGGGCAGGAGGAAGTTGGTGAGCGACAGGGTCAGGTAACCGTGGGCGATCGTGGTGCCGAACGGGCCGGCGGCCGCCATCTCCGGATCGACGTGGATCCACTGGTGGTCGCCGGTGGCGTCGGCGAACAGGTCGATGCGGGCCTGGTCGATCTCCATCCACTCACTGTGGCCCAGGTGGGTGCCGACGGCCGCCGGGAGATCGTCGGGGCTGGTGAACACGGTGGCCATCGGGGGCACTCCTCGGGATCGTCTCGGGATCGTCTCGGGATCTTCTGCGTCCGGTCCGTGGACCTCCGGCGACACTACGCTGCGGCCCGTCCCGACCCCCGACCAGGCGGAGTACCCGACCATGGCCGCATCCGGTGGCACCAAGGCCGTGCTGGCGGCGCTGTTCGCCAACGCCGGCATCGCCGTCGCCAAGTTCGTCGGCTTCCTCGTGACGCGCTCGTCGTCGATGCTGGCCGAGAGCGTGCACTCGCTGGCCGACTCGACCAACCAGGCGCTGCTGCTGTTCGGGGGCCGGCGGGCGAAGCGGCCGGCGACGCCCGAGCACCCGTTCGGGTACGCCCGCGAGCGCTACTTCTGGTCGTTCGTGGTGGCCATGGTGCTGTTCGCGCTCGGATCCGCCTTCGCCCTGTTCGAGGGCATCGAGAAGGTGCGGCACCCGCACGAGGTGAAGGGACTGGGCTGGGCCATCGGGATCCTCCTGTTCGGCATCGTGCTCGAGGGCTTCTCGTTCCGGACCGCCATCGTCGAGTCGAACCGCGTGCGCGGCGGCGCCTCGTGGCGGCGCTTCGTGCGCCACATCGGCCTGGTGCTGGCCCTCGTGGCCGTCGTGCTGGCCGAGGTCACCGGCGAGCCGCGCTGGGACGGTGCCGGCACCGTGGCCATCGGACTCCTGCTGGGCGTGATCGCCATCGTGCTGGCGAAGGAGATGAAGAGCCTCCTGATCGGCGAGTCGGCGGGACGCAGCGACCGGGCGGCCATCGAGTCCACCATCGCTGGCGCCCCGGGGGTGGTCGGCGTCGAGCACCTGCGCACCCAGCACCTGGGTCCCGACGAAATCCTGGTGGCGGCCAAGGTGCGGTTCGACCCGGGCCTCGACGCCGAGGGGGTGGCGGCGGCGATCGACGACATCGAGTCGCGGGTCCGATCGGCGGTCCCGGCCGTCCGGCCCATGTACGTCGAGCCGGCGCGTGCGGTCGTGGCGGAGGACCCGGCCGGGAGCTAGCGGTTCAGGGCCGGTCGGGCAGGTTCGTCCAGCCCCGGCCGTCGGCCCGGCCGTACCAACCACTGGCGGCCATCGTGCCGCCGTCGACCATGAGCGTGCTGCCGGTCACGAAGGACGAGAGGTCGCTGGCGAGGAACAGCACCGCCCTGGCGTAGTCGGACGGCTGCCCCCAACGGCCGAGCGGAATCCAGCTGCCGACCAGGTCGGGGTCCCGTCCGCGGAGCATGGCCTCGGCCGGCGTCTGGAGCGTGTCGGCCATGTCGGGGGCGATGCAGTTCACGCGGACGCCGTCCCGGCCGACCTCGACGGCCAGGGAACGCGTGAACGCCGAGACGCCGGCGTTGAACGCCGAGTAGGCGGTGTTCATCGGGATGCCGCGGAACGCCTCGACGGTGGACACGTTCACGATGGCGCCCCGCCCCACCGCCTGCATCCCGGGGAGGAACGCCCGGGTGCAGCGGAACACGTGGCGGAGCTGGATCTCGTACTGCGCCTCCCACTGCGCGTCGTCGGTCTCGACGAACCGGCCGTTGGGCCGGTAGTCGCCCACGTTGTTGACGAGTACGTCGACGGCACCCTCGGCGACCTCGGTGGCGGTGGCGTGGAGCCGTTCGACGACGTCGGCGTCGCGGATGTCGCCGACGACGGCGATGGCTGATCCACCGCCGGCCTCGATGTCGGCGACGGCGACGGCGGCCAGTTCGGCGTCTAGGTCTTTGAGCACCACCGTCGCCCCGGCGGCGGCAAGGAGCCGGGACGTCCCGCCGCCGATGCCCCCTCCACCGCCGGTGACCACGGCCGTAGCGCCGGCCAGCGACACCAGTTCGGCGACCTCCGACGACCCCATGCCATGACCTCCGCGGCGTGCCCGGCCCGGTGCCGGTCACCCCTGCCTACCAGCCGCGTCGTGCCGCCCGGCCAGTGGGGTGCGTACGCTGCGGCCATGGCCCTCGTGGAGGCCCGACGGGTGGAGTTGCCGGTGGACGGCATGACGTGCGCGGGCTGCGCCTCGTCGGTGACCCGTGCACTCGAGGCCCTCGACGGGGTGGAGGAGGCGACGGTCAGCCTGGCCACTCGGACGGCGACGGTCACCGCCGACGAGCGGGCCTCCGAGGCCGACCTGCGCCTGGCGGTCGAGGCCGCCGGCTACGCCGTCCCGACGGGCGAGCGCAGCGACGAGGCGGTCCACCTGGATGCCCTGTTGCGCGTGGCGGTGCCACTCACCGTGCTGGCCGCCGTGCTGGGCATGGCGCCGGGGATCCCGACGGGCCTGTCCCGGTGGGGCGCAGCGGCCACGGCGCTCCCCGTGGTCGTCTGGGCCGGCCGGGGCATCCACCGGCGGGCGTTCATGGCCGTCCGCCACCGCGCCGCCCCGATGGACGTCCTGATCTCGATGGGCTCGCTGGCGGCACTCGGCTGGTCGCTGGCCGCCCTGGCGCTCGACGACGCACACGCCTACTTCGAGACGGCGGCGATCATCGTGACGCTGGTGCTGGTTGGACGCCGGCTGGAGGCCGGGGCCCGCCGTGCCTCCGGCGGTGCCCTCCGGGCCCTGCTCGCCCTGGCGCCCACGACGGCGCGCCTGTCCGACGGCACCGAGGTCCCCGCCAGTGAGCTCGAGGTCGGAACCCGGCACGTCGTGCGCCCCGGCGAGCGGCTGCCCACCGACGGCCGGGTCGTCGAGGGCCGCGGGGCGATCGATCGCTCGATGATCACCGGCGAACCGACACCGGTCGAGGTCGGCCCCGGTGACGAGGTGGCCGGCGGCACGGTCAACTCCACCGGCGTGCTGACCGTCGAGGCCACCCAGCCGGCCGCCGAATCGACGCTCGCCCGGCTGACCCGCACGGTCGCCGAGGCCCAGGCCACGCGGGCACCCGTCCAGCGGCTGCTGCTGGCGCTGGCCACCCTCGTTGTGCGGCTGCTCCTCGGCGGCCCGGTGGACGACACGGTGACGGCGACCATCGCCGTGCTGATCATCGCCTGCCCGTGCGCGCTGGGCCTGGCGACGCCCACCGCACTTCAGGTCGGTACCGGGCGGGCGGCGCAGCTGGGGGTGCTCCTCCGCTCCGCCGACGTGCTCGAGTCGGCCCGGGAGGTGTCGGCGGTCGTGCTCGACAAGACCGGCACCGTCACCGAGGGCCGGATGCGGGTCGTGGCCACGACCGCCGTGGACGGGGTCGACCCGGTGGAGGTCCTGCACCTGGCCGCCGGTGTCGAGGCCCACTCCGAGCACCCGATCGGCCGGGCCATCGCCGAGGCCGTCGAGGAGCCGCCGGCGGCGTTCGGCGTCGAGGCCCGCCCCGGCTACGGGATCGTCGGCATGGTCGACGACCGGCCCGTCGAGGTGGGGCGCCCATCGTGGCCACTGCCCGCCGAGCTCGCCGCCGCCACGGGCGAGGCCGATGATGCCGGCCACACGGCCGTCCAGGTCACCGTCAACTCCCGGGTGGTCGCCGTGGTCGCCGTGGCTGACACGGTCCGGCCCGAGGCGGCTGACGCCGTCGCCGCCCTCCGGGCGCTCGGCCTCGAGGTCGTGCTGCTCACCGGCGACACCGAGGCCGCCGCCCACCGGGTCTCGACCGAGGTGGGCATCAGCCGCGTCCTGGCCGGCGTGCGCCCGGAAGGCAAGGTCGAGGCCCTCGAGACGCTCCGCTCCTCGACCGGGAGCGTGGCCATGGTCGGCGACGGCCTCAACTGGGCGTTCGCGTACAACGTGGCGGCGCTACCCCTGGCGGTGTCGGGCACCCTCGCCCCGCCGGTCGCCGCCGCAGCAATGGCCGCCTCGTCGCTGTTCGTGGTGGGCAACTCACTCCGGCTCCGGAACATCACGGGCCGGCACGGCTGACCCGCCTTCCTATCCTCCGGCCATGCCACCCAGCGACGACCCGCTCCTGCGGCCGCTCGAGGTGGGCGGGCTGACGCTGCGCAACCGGGTCTTCTCCAGCAGCCACGCCCCCGGCTACTGCCGGGACGGCCTCGTCACCGACCGGTACGTCCGGTACCACGAGGAGAAGGCCGTGGGCGGGATCGGCCTGACCATGATCGGCGGCTCGACCAACGTGGCGCCCGATTCGCCATCGTTGTGGGGGCAGCTCTACGCCGGCGACGACGACGTGGTGCCCGGATTGCGGCGGCTGGCCGACGCGGTGCATGCCCACGGGGCGGCCGTGATGTGCCAGATCACCCACATGGGCCGGCGCACCATCTGGGACGACGGCCACTGGCTGCCGACGATCGCCCCCTCACGGGTGCGTGAGCCCGCCCATCGCAGCTTCCCGAAGGTCATGGACGAGGCCGACATCCGCCGGGTGCTGGCCGCCTACGCTGCCGGGGCCCGGCGGGTCGCCGAGGCGGGGCTCGACGGCGTCGAGGTCATCGCCTACGGGCACCTCGTCGACCAGTTCTGGAGCCCGGCCGTCAACCGCCGGACCGACCGCTGGGGCGGCTCGCTCGACAACCGGCTCCGCTTCGGGTTCGAGGTGCTCGAGGCCATCCGCGACGCCATCGGCGACCTCCCGCTCGGCATCCGGCTGTCGGGCGACGAGCGCCTCGCCGAAGGCCTCGACCAGGGGGCCTGCGTCGAAATCGCCAGGCGCCTGGCCTCGAGCGGGCTGCTGGACTTCGTCAACGTCGTCAGCGGCAACCTGGCCACCGACCCGGCCCTGGCCGAGGTGATCCCGCCGATGGGCGCCCCGCTGGCCGCACAGTTGCCGGTGGCCGCCGCCGTCAAGGAGGCGGTCGACCTCCCGGTGTTCCACGCCGGACGCATCCCCGACCTGGCGACCGCCCGGCACGCCGTCGAGGCGGGCCTCGTGGACCTGGTGGGCATGACCCGGGGTCACATCGCCGACCCGCACATCGTCGCCAAGCTGGAGCGGGGCGAGGAGGAGCGGATCCGCACCTGTGTCGGCGCGTCGTTCTGCCTGAACCGGATCTACGTGGGCCAGGACGCCCTGTGCATCCAGAACCCGGCCACCGGACGCGAGGCGACGATCCCCCAGGTCACGCCGCCGTCGTCGGGTCCGTCCCGGCGGGTGGTCGTGGTCGGCGCAGGCCCGGCCGGGCTGGAGGCGGCACGGGTGTCCGCCGAGCGCGGCCACGAGGTGGTGCTGTTCGAGGCCGCCCCGGCCGTCGGCGGCCAACTGCGCCTGGCGGCCCGGGCCTCGGCCCGCCAGCGGGATCTGCTCGGCATCGTCGACTGGCTGGAGGCCGAGGTGCGCCTGGCCGGCGTCGACCTGCGCCTCGACACGCCGGTGGACGCCGAGGACGTCCT
>LULX01000570.1_pt1 | contig 11518 bp, 10 predicted proteins | sample 729511 | NCBI WGS metagenome assembly LULX01 (sample SAMN03860278, study PRJNA289734) | marine metagenome | biome: seawater column; feature: ocean; material: water; isolation source: Red Sea water column Station 91 - depth 500m | place: Saudi Arabia: Red Sea | collected 2011-10-15 | depth 500 m
GCGTTATCGTACCGCATCAGCCGTTTTGCGGATGCTCGGTGGTAAAGGCAGTGAAGGGCAGAACAACGAAGCTGAAGATGTTCTGGCAACACAAGCTTATGCCAAAGAAGTTTTTGACGAAGATAATGGCGTTTATCACAGCGTCATGGTGCAAGGTGTTTTAGGTTTATCTGAACGTCCAGTGAAGTCGGTGATGACACCGCGACCTGAGCTTGAGTGGTTAGATTTAGAGGCTGAACCTGACGAGTTAAAAGCACGTTTAATGGCAATGACCCATTCGCGTTTGATCGTAGCACGCGGTGAATTAGACAATATCGAAGGTATTGTCCTGACGCATAAAGTACTGAATGAATACATCGAAACAGGGGCAATTGATTTTGCTAAGCATTTACGTGAACCGTTGATTGTTCATGAAAATGCGCAAGTGTTGATGGTGATGGAGCAATTACGTCAAGCACCATTACAAATGGCAATTGTGTTGAATGAATATGGCTCGATTGAAGGGATTGCCACGCCGATTGATGTATTAGAGGCGATCGCCGGTGAATTCCCTGATGAGGATGAGCTGGAAGCTGCGGCTGAAAGCCTAGAAGATGGTTCAACCCTATTAGAAGGTTCAACCGATATTCGTCACGTTTCTTTGTTATTGGGCAAAGACTTGGTTGATGAAAGTGAAGAATATTCAACCTTATCAGGTTATATCTTCGCTAAAGAAAAACCAGAGCGAGATTAAATACAACCACGCTTTGTGCGAACAGCTATGCTGTACGTGAAAAAGTAATTTGTAATAGCGAATAGCCTTGGGTTTTCATAGACGAAACTTAAATAGTTTATGATTGATCCCAAGGCTATTTTTATTTGAGAAAGAACCATGACACTGCTAAAAAATTGTCCATGTGGGCGAGGCTTATATGTTGAATGTTGTCAGCCTTTGCATTTAGAGCAGCAATATGCACAAAATGCAGAGCAGTTAATGCGTTCTCGTTATAGTGCCTTTGCTTTGCAACAAGTGGATTATATTTTGTCGACCACTGCGACTGGGCAGCAGGCTTATTTAGATCGTGCTGCGATTGCAGATTGGAGCAAATCGAATCAATGGCTCAAACTCGAAGTGGTACAACATCAGCCAAAGCTCGATAAAACGCACGCCTTGGTCGAGTTCAAAGCGCATTACTGTGATCAAAATCAACATGGTAAACAGCAGCATATTCATCATGAAATTTCACATTTTGTTTTACATCAACAGCGCTGGTATTTTCTTGATCCAACCTTGGATATACCAATCACGATGAAACAGCCTTGTGTTTGTGGTTCGGGGAAAAAATTTAAGCAATGTTGTGCACAATTCATCTAAGTTTGTCTTAAAATAGCGCACACTTTTACGCCTGATTTAGGATGTAGGCAGATGTTACTCACCGTTATTTATATTATTGCCATTACTGCGGAAGCGATGACAGGAGCACTGTCAGCGGGTCGACGTAGTATGGATTGGTTTGGTGTGGTACTGATTGCCTGCGTGACGGCTCTAGGTGGTGGCTCAGTCCGAGATGTGTTGTTGGGGCACTATCCGTTGACATGGGTGAAGCATCCTGAGTATTTGGTACTTACTTGTGCGGCTGCATTTGTAACGATCATTATTGCTAAATGGATGCGTCATTTACGTAATATCTTCCTCGTACTGGATGCTCTCGGTTTAATTGGCTTTACCATCATTGGTTGCCAGATTGCCTTATCGATGGGGCATGGTTTTGTGGTATCTGCGGTGGCAGGCGTATTAACAGGGGTGTCGGGTGGTATTCTGCGTGATATCTTATGTAATGATGTACCGTTGGTGTTCCGCCGTGAACTTTATGCGAGTATTTCTTTCGTAGCGGTCATTTGCTATTGGGTGTGTTTAGAGCTTGGTCTGCCACATGATTTAACTGTAATTTTCACTTTAGTTTTTGGTTTTACCTTACGTTTGATCGCAATTTATTTTGGTTTGGAAATGCCGAAATTTATTTATCAAGAAGATGATGCGGAATCGGCATCTTCGACAGATGAGCATTGATAATATATTTTTATAGATAAATGAAATAATATTTTTTTCAGGATTCTTTAGAATGAATATAAGTTGGTTAAAATTTCTTTTCTTATTTTTACTTATTTCTTATACACATGCTGAGACTAACCTTATTGGTATTTGGCAAGGAGTATATGAAAATCAAAAGGTAAAAATGCCTCAAGATAGATTTAAAGAATGTTTAATAAAAAATAGAACGTTAACGATTTCAACTACAAACATTGTTGATGAAATAAAAAGTTTCACTTGTGATTTAGGTAATGGTAAATATTCTAGATTTGAAAATTGGCAAAAAAGATCGGAGATAGACTCAATAATAGAAAAAGAAAATTACTATCTGGTTCACTATAGTCATTGTTGGTTTAATTGTTATGAAAAATATAAAAAGAAAGATCAGAGTAGTATTGCACTAGAATATAAAAATGATATTTCGATATTTACAAAAATTAAATAACTATAAAAAATTTTTTAAGACACCATTTGACGTTTAAACAACAACAAGGGCTTGTCACAACGCTTTCATCCACATAGCATACAAAACATTGACGATAATAAATGATTTTGGATGACTCGCTGAAATGACCAGCCTTGCACATCATGCAACCGAAAACCGTTCCGTAGCTGAATTTACAGAACAAGCTTATTTGAACTATGCCATGTACGTGATTATGGATCGTGCATTGCCGCATATCAGTGATGGTTTAAAACCTGTACAGCGTCGTATTGTTTATGCGATGAGTGAGTTAGGCTTAAAATCGACAGGTAAGCCAAAAAAATCTGCACGTACCGTCGGTGATGTACTGGGTAAATATCATCCGCATGGTGATTCAGCTTGTTATGAAGCTATGGTGTTGATGGCACAACCATTTAGCTATCGTTATCCATTGGTTGAAGGGCAGGGTAACTGGGGTTCGCCTGATGATCCAAAATCATTTGCGGCAATGCGTTATACCGAAGCCAAACTTTCTGCTTATAGCGAATTATTGCTGAGTGAACTCGGGCAAGGTACAAGTGAGTGGCAAGATAACTTTGATGGTTCAATGAAAGAACCAATTACTTTACCTGCACGTATTCCAAATATTTTGTTGAATGGTACCACAGGTATTGCTGTCGGGATGGCAACTGATATTCCACCGCATAATCTACGTGAAGTGGTGAAAGGTACGATTGCGTTGATTCGTAATCCAGAAACCACAGATGAAAAGTTAGCAGAATATATTCCTGCTCCAGATTTACCAACGAAAGCTGAAATTATTACCCCACCTGATGAATTATTAAAAATTCAAACCACAGGTCGTGGTAGTTACCGTATGCGTGCGGTATACGCTGTTGATAAAAATGAAATAGTCATTACTGAACTGCCGTATCAAGTTTCAGGTTCTAAAGTGATTACCCAAATCGCAGACCAGATGATTGCCAAGAAATTGCCGCTGGTGAGTGATGTACGTGATGAATCTGATCATAAGAATCCAACCCGTTTGGTGATCGTACTACGTTCTAATCGTGTCGATGCAGAAACAGTGATGAGTCATTTATTTGCAACGACAGATTTAGAGTCGAGCTATCGCGTCAATCTAAACATGATTGGTGCTGATGGGCGTCCGCAAGTTAAATCGATTCGTCGTATTTTGTTGGAATGGATTGAGATTCGTAAGCAAACGGTGACGCGTCGTTTGCAATACCATTTAAATAAAATCGAAAAACGCTTACATATCTTGGCAGGTCTTTTAATTGCTTACCTCGATATTGATACTGTGATTCGAATCATTCGTGAAGAAGATCAACCGAAACCAGTATTGATGCAACATTTTGGTATTGACGATATTCAAGCCGAAGCGATTTTAGAACTCAAACTTCGTCATTTGGCGAAACTTGAAGAGATGGAAATTCGCCGTGAGCAGGAAGAGTTAGAAGCTAAAGCTGCCATTATTCGTGAGCAATTGGCAAATCCAGAATCATTAAAGAATCTAATCATCAATGAATTAAAAGAAGATGCCAAGAAATTTGGTGATGATCGTCGCTCTCCAATTGTTGCGCGTGCTGAGGCCGTACAAATTAAAGAGCAAGATCTATTGCCAGCAGAAACGGTCACAGTTGTGCTTTCAGAGGCAGGTTGGGTACGTGCTGCGAAAGGTGGTGAAGTCGATGCTGCGAATTTAAATTATCGTGCAGGTGACCAATACCTCAGTCATGCAGTGGGTAAAACCAACCAGCGAGTCTACTTCTTAGATGAAACGGGACGTAGCTATGCGTTACCAATCAGCAGCTTGCCTTCGGCTCGAGGGCTTGGTGAACCGCTTAGTTCTAAGTTAGCGCCAGCCAGCGGTGTGTCATTTATCCAAGTGTTAACAGGTGATAACAGTCATGACATTCTTGCAGCAAGCACCAAAGGTTATGGTTTTAAAACGCAAATTGCACAGCTTGATACTAATGCAAAAGCGGGTAAGGCTTTCTTAACAGTAACGGACAAAGCAACAGCTTTACCATTGTTGCCAACTCATCAAGCAACGCATGTTGCAATCCTGAGTTCATCAGGTCGTTTGCTTATTGTTGATTTAGCAGAGTTACCTGTACTGAATAAAGGTAAAGGTAATAAGTTGATACAACTTGATGAAAAAGAGCAAATTTTATCCATGACAACCCTGAATTTAGATGAAATAATCCAAGTCGCTGCAGGACAACAGCATCTAAAACTGAAAGGGGATGATCTCCAAAAATATATAGGAAAAAGAGCAACAAAGGGGCAGCTTTTACCACGGGGATATCAAAAAGCAAATAGACTCTTCATTCAGAGATAAGGCTAGTATTCTGTGTCACAAATACGTTATATATGAAATGTATTCATATTGTTTGAATAGATTGACAGGGCAATGCAAAAAGTTAAAAAAAATGTTTTGTCATGGAAAGTAACGTTGTTACATTTTTAAGGATTACCACTCGGAGATAATGGCATTATGGAAAAGATTTGGTTTGCTGAATACCAAAAGACAGGAATTCCAGAAACAGTTGCGCTGCCTGCTGAAAACACCTCACTTGTTGATATTTTTGAACGCAATTTCCAAAAATTTGGTTCACGTGATGCCTTTATCTTCATGGATAAAGTTTTAACGTACAATGAATTAGAAGTCGCTAGCCGTAAATTCGCGACATATTTACAAAGCCTTGGATTGGCAAAAGGAACACGTGTTGCGGTGATGATGCCGAACGTTTTCCAGTATCCAGTGGTTGCTCTTGGTGTATTCCGTGCTGGTTTAGTACTTGTCAATGTAAACCCACTTTATACAGCGCGTGAGCTTGAACATCAGTTAAATGACTCTGGTGCTGAAGCATTAGTGATCATTGAAAACTTTGCTAGCGTTTACCAAAGCATTATTGGTAAAACACCTGTAAAGCATGTTGTGGTTGCTTCTGTTGGTGACATGCTCGGTACATTGAAAGGAACAATTGTAAACTTTGTTTTACGCAAAGTACGCAAGCAAATCCCTGCTTGGAATATTCCAGGTCATGTGAAATTCAACACGGCTTTAAACAAAGCTAACCCTAGCAACTATAAACGCCCAAGCTTGACGTTAAGTGATACGGCTGTATTGCAATATACGGGCGGTACTACAGGTGTTTCTAAAGGCGCTGAGTTAACTCACCGTAACCTTGTATCGAACCTATTGCAATGTGATGGTATTTTCTCCAGCAAATTTGGTACAGGCGATGGCGCTAAAGATGATCGTATCGTGTGTGCATTGCCGCTCTATCACATCTTTGCATTCATGGTGTGTGCACTTTATGGTATGTACAAGGGTCAAGCAAATATCTTGATTCCTAACCCACGTGATTTACCTGCTGTAGTTGGTGAATTACGTAAATACCAACCATCATTCTTCCCAGCTGTAAATACTTTGTTTAATGCTTTAGTGAACAACGAAGAGTTTAAACAACTTGATCACAGCAAATTGAAGATGGCTATGGGCGGTGGTATGGCTGTGTTGCCATCAACTGCTGAAGCATGGAAAAAAGTTACAGGTACAATCATTATCGAAGGTTATGGTTTATCTGAAACTTCGCCAGTTGCGACTGCGAACCCACCTGCAACAACTGAATTCAGTGGCACGATTGGTATTCCATTGCCATTAACTGAAGTTGTATTACTTGATGATGATGGTAATGAAGTGGCACAAGGTGAACAAGGTGAGATTTCAATCCGTGGCCCTCAAGTTATGAAAGGCTATTGGAACCGTCCTGATGAAACTGAAAAGGTAATGACCAAAGATGGTTTCTTCCGTACAGGTGACGTCGGTGTTATGGATACACGTGGCTACTTCAAGATTGTAGACCGTAAGAAAGACATGATCTTAGTTTCTGGCTTCAACGTTTATCCAAGTGAAATTGAAGAAGTTATCGCGAAACATCCAAAAGTATTGGAAGTTGCTGCGATTGGCGTGCCAGATGAAAAATCAGGTGAAGTACCTAAATTATTCATCGTGAAGAAAGACCCATCTTTAACGACTGAAGAAATTCTTGCTTACGCGAAACAAAACTTAACAGGCTATAAATGCCCACGTTATGTTGAATTTATGGAAGAATTGCCAAAATCAAATGTTGGTAAAATCTTACGTAAAGATTTACGTAAACCAGCTTAACTTCCCGTTAACGTAGGGAAGCTGAAAAAACGCCGCAATTGCGGCGTTTTTTTATTTGATTTTTATTTTGGGCTATTCGATTTCATGAGCCAACGGTCAATATAAGGACGACCAATCCCAACAATACCGACAAAAACCAGCATAGTGGCCAATTGAAATCGTAATCGAGTTGGATCAATGCCATTAAAACTAAAATAATTATCTACAACAGCATAGATGGCAATCGCAGTTAACCAATGCCAAAGCGTCAAACGATAAATGCCAACTGCATAGAAAGCGATGGTGAGGATCACAAAAGTGCCGAGTGTCGATTGCCAATTCAAATTTGCACAAATCACACTCAGCAGAAAAGCGACAATAGGCAAAACGACTTTGAGTACACGATCAACCAAAAGCTGATGTTGGCGTTGTTGTGCAAGCACATCAAACATTTCTTTATGATCTTGCTGTTGCATAGAATGACCTTAAAACAGTATGAAAAGACACAACTTTTGCACAAACTTGCTGTGTAAAAGAAACGCTTGATGAATAAGCGCAAATGAAAGTTCAATAAATTGTAAGTTATGATAGCATGATCAGAAGAACTTCAAATGATGGATGTCAGCATGCAAGGTATCAGCGGCATTATTTTGATTATTATCGTCGCATGTTTGTTGCCGTATGTTTTTACCTTGATTGCAAAATCAAAAGGTGGTTTCCAAGCGCAAGACAATCAAAATCCTCGAGATTTTTTGGCCAAAACGACAGGTTTAGCGGCAAGAGCGAATGCTGTACAGCAAAATAGCTTTGAAAGCTTACCGCTATTTATTGCTGCAATTTTAATGGCAGAATATATGGTCATACCAGAGTGGTTCATTCTGACTCTAGGTTGGGCATATATCGTATTTCGAGTGATCTACGGGATTTGTTATTTAGCAAATCTAGCGACTTTGCGTTCCATTATTTGGTTTTTTTCGCTGCTTTGTCCAATTTTCCTATTTGTGATTACCATCAAAATGATATGAGACATGCTAGGGATAAAAAACGCTAGCTCTCAGTTTATCTAGCATCATTTTTACTGTATTCACGTTATAATCTGTCCGATTTACATCTGACTTCACAATATATACGAGTGTTGATATGAGTTATAGCAATATTCCTGCGGGTAAAGACGCACCAAACGACATCTATGTCATCATTGAAATCCCTGCAAACGCAGCGCCGATTAAATACGAAATCGACAAAGATTCAGATGCATTATTTGTAGACCGTTTCATGGGTACAGCAATGTTCTACCCAGCAAACTATGGTTATGTACCAAATACATTGTCTGAAGATGGTGACCCATTAGACGTGCTTGTTGTAACTCCACATCCTGTTGCTGCTGGCTCTGTAATCCGTTGCCGCCCAGTGGGTAAATTAAAAATGGAAGATGATGGTGGTATCGATGCGAAATTAATCGCTGTTCCACACGAAAAATTATCTCCACTTTACAAAGATGTTCAAGAATATACTGATCTTCCACAATTGTTGATCAGCCAAGTTGAACATTTCTTTGCTCATTACAAAGATTTAGAGCCTGGTAAGTGGGTAAAAATCAGCGGGTGGGAAGGTGCTGACGAATTGAATGGAGGTTTTTTTATGACTTAAATAAAGCTGTGAATTAGAACAGTTTCACAGGAATATCAAGGAACAAACGCCATTCATTGGTTGAGCCAATGACATTGCTGACATATTGACCAGAAACATTATTATAGGTATCACTTGAACGTAAGTAAGAATAGCGAACACGTAGGCTTGCATCTTTCAATGCACCTGTTTGAACTGTATATTTGACTTGGTTAAAGAACTCATGTTCTTCGGCTTGGTCAATGATTTTTGAGCGATCTGTTATTTTAGCGATATCAATATCCCAACCATAAACAAATGCAGTTGTCCAGTTTAGACCAGGTAAACCGTGATTTTTGAAGTTGTAGTTATATTGTAGCCCGACAGATTTTTCATCATTACCATTAAAGTCACCTAAATAGGAATTAGGGACATAGATACTTTGTAAACCATCAGCATTATAGCCATAGTCATATCCAGTATTACCTGTGTTATCTTGATAAGAAAGCATGACATTATGTACATCTTTGCCATAGCCCACTGAAACAGCCCAAATCGAGTTTTTACGGTTTGCTAGATCATCTGTGGTATGTGAATCAGTGAGTGCATCTTTATCCCATTTTGTATGATAACCCATGGCATCAAGTGTTAAGGTACTCTTGTCTTTTAATCTTTGGGTAAAGTTTACATTAGCATAATGACGTTCTAACTTATCTTGAACATCTAAGCCATAATACGATGAATTGAGTTGATCATTAAATTTATATTTAGCACCCCAAACTACTGCACGATCAAGCCCTTGACCTGTCACATCTTTATCGGTACTAATTTGGTTTGACATTTGGTTTTTTGTGAATTTACCTGCAACCACATTTAGATTTGGAATTTCATTACTTTCAATGAAAACACCTGTGTAATACTCAGGCACTAAACGGGCTTGATTACTTGCCATGACAGGAAGTGTTGACACCTGTGTACCATAAGTCACGGTTGTGTTGGAAATACGTGCTTTCACATTGGCACCACCACGAGCCCAATGATCATAAGCAAATCCACGATCATCTACAGGAATCATTTGATTACCCGTATTATTATTCGCACCAAGCTTGAAAGATGCATCACCTACTAGGCCAACACCAAAGCCAACAACACCCTTTGTAAAGCCTGATTGAAGATCAAAAATGGCAGTTTGCGCTGTTGAGCTTGTATCATTTGTTAAACCGTCTTTTTTATCACGATTTAAAAAGCCTGTGCGGAACAATACTGAACCATTTGCATCCTCAACAAAACCTTTAGCTTCGCTTTGTTCGCTTGCATATGTTGAGGAGATCAATGCGGCATTAATCAAAACCGCTAATGTTAGTTTCTTTGCCTTTGGCATAGGTAGCCTCATAATAAATAAGATCAATTTCGATCAAATCGAAATTTTGACCAATTGTATAAGTTATACATAAAAAATATAGATTTTTATTAAATTATTTTAATCATTTTTACACAAAATTCAGCTAACATTTTATGATTTAATTATCGTTTAAAATTAAGTCGTATTTAAATTAAAATATTGATTTTTATTAATATATTGTTTTATTTTAATCGTAAAATATATTGATTATTTTTTAGCTTAATGCATTAAAAATACGTGATTTGTTTCTGTTTTTTCTCTTTTATTTTAATGATTTATTTTTTCTTCGATCAAAAGATATTCGACTGATTTGCAAAAAATTACATCCCGACGAATGACATTTTTCGCTGTACAAAAACGCACCATTATTTTCAGGCAGATTTAAGTTTGATCTGTGCACTTTTAGGGGGCGATTCACGCTATATCAACTTATTTGATTGTTATTTAAGGAGAACAGCACTTTTTATCAAATTGAATTGCATTATTTTTGTGCATTTTTTAGGCGCAACAATGGCGGTGCTTCTTAATAGTTCAGAAAAATGAACCTTATTAAAGAAAAAATAATATTTCAGCACAGCCAAATGGCGTCGATAGCACTCTTATTGAACAGAAGCTAGATTTAGCAAGCATTTCTAAAAGTTGGCACAGCATTTGCTAATTACAAACGTGATGCAATTTAAAACATAAATCAGTCGAATATCCATCATGGGGGAGATCAATATGATGAAATTTGCATGTAAAGCAATCGCGATGAGTATCATTGCTGTAACTTCATCTTTTGCTATGGCTGAAGAAACAACGACATTATCTCAGTATGGACTTAGCTTTTCAGGAAGTGCAGCCTTAACTACTGATTACCGTTTTCGTGGTATGACACAGACTGAAAGTGATCCAGCCGTTCAAGGTGGTTTTGCTTTATCTCATTCTTCTGGTTTATACGCTGGTGTATGGGCATCTAATGTACATTTTAGCGCAGAAGATCCGACTCATTTAGAGCTTGATCCATATATCGGTTATGCAACTGAATTACCATTTGCGGGTAAGCCAACTTTAGATGTTGGTCTATGGTATTACGGTTATCCAAGCTCATCTGATATTAACTGGCTTGAACTCTATGCAAAATTGGGATTCAGTGATCTAATTACTTCTGGCGATAGTTTCTTAGCTGCGATTAACTATACAAACGATTGGGCTGGTTCAGATGAGGATGGTTGGTACTTGAATGCAACTTACAATATTCCTTTTGCTGATACTGGTTTTGGTGGTGTGGCAAGCGTTGGTTACACGAAAGTAGATATTGATGATGTTTTTGGTGAAGATGATCCAAGTGATGATTATGTTGACTGGAAAGTAGGTGTTACATATAGCGTTAAATCTGTTGAAGGTTTAACAGCAGAATTAGCGGCTATTGGAACGAATATTGATGCACAAACTCAACCATACAAACGCGGTGTAGAAACGGGTGCAGTATTTACACTGACAAAAACATTCTAATTATTTAGAAAACTGAAAAGCCAGCTGAAATGCTGGCTTTTTTGTGCGGTGCATAATTAAAAAAATATTAGTTTCATTTTCTTTATAACTATTTTGGAATGTCTTGATTGCAGGCGTGAATATTTCATTTTCTGCCTTAATATTTAGGGTCGTGAGTTTATGCGCTAAAAAGAGCAGGTTCGCCCTAGTTTGGTTGCATGTATAAAAACCGCATCATGATAAAAGAGAAGGGAATGGCTTTTTAGTCTCTTTGTTTTATATAAGTTATTGTTAAATATGTAATATTATTTATTTTTAATCTTTTTTTAATATTGGCACAGCAATTGCTAATTACATATT
>LULX01001659.1_pt1 | contig 11445 bp, 10 predicted proteins | sample 729511 | NCBI WGS metagenome assembly LULX01 (sample SAMN03860278, study PRJNA289734) | marine metagenome | biome: seawater column; feature: ocean; material: water; isolation source: Red Sea water column Station 91 - depth 500m | place: Saudi Arabia: Red Sea | collected 2011-10-15 | depth 500 m
CCGTAAGACAGCAAGTTTCGGCAAAGCTTATAACTATTCACAAATTCACTATGAACCCCAACCATTTTTAGATGATCTAATTCCTCTACTCGATCTAATTCACTCAACAATCGGGTTTCAGCCAAATAACTGTTTAATTAATTATTACCCAAATGGAAAATCAAAAATGGGGTGGCACTCAGATCAAATTGATATTTTAGTACCAGATACAGGTATCGCAATTATTTCTTTAGGTGCTGAAAGAATCTTAAAATTTCGAAATATTTTGGATCAAAGTATAACCCAGGACTATTTATTAGCCTCAGGTAGTTTAGCCTATATGAACCAAGACACTCAAAAAGAATGGCAACATACTATTCCAAAGACAAACAGTTCTGCAGGACGACTCAGTTTAACATTTAGAGCATTAAAGTAATTTTTCCCAGATACTAAAAAAACACTTTAAAATATTAGAAGAACAAACAATGAAAACACCTCATTTCGCCATTATCGGTGCTGGTACGGCTGGACTCGCCACTGCCATTTTAATTGCCCGTCAGGGTCATCATGTCACCATTTTTGAACAGGTGGATGAACTCGCGCCTGTGGGTGCAGGCTTATTATTACAACCTGCTGGTTTGGCAGTGTTTGAACATCTTGGTGTACTCGACCAAGCCTTAAAACTTGGAGCAAAAGTGACAGGCTTGGAGGGAAAACTTGCCGATCAACGTCTTTTGGTCAATAGCTATTACCATCAGGCAGGCAGTAATCTTTACGGTTTAGGCATCCATCGTGCCACCTTATGCCATGTGCTGACGCAAAAGCTGGCTGAATATGCCAGTCATGTGACTTGGCGAATGGGGCATAGCCTTGATCAAATTCAGGAAAGTGCCCATGAAGTTCGACTCATCGGGTATTACCAACAACAGAAATTTGATACCTGTTTTGATGCTGTCCTGATTGCCAATGGTGCCCGTAGTCAATTGCGTCCTCAAGCTTGGGTTAAGGTTGATCAGGCTTACCCGTGGGGTGCTGCATGGAGCATTGTGCCTGAATGTCCTGTATTGGACTCTGAAATCCTGCATCAATTTTATGATCGTTCCAAAATTATGATGGGCGTCTTGCCTACAGGTGCAATTCCATCCGCACCACAACAACGGCTATCCAGTGTGTTTTGGAGTTTGCCGACTTCGCAGTTAAGTACGTTCTTGCAAAATGAACAGGCAAAACAACATTGGTTGAAACAGGTTTCTAATCGTTGGCCAGATGTTGCTGATTGGCTAGAGCAGCTTTTATGGAGTGAACAACATCAACCGCAATGGCTTTCTGCCCAATATCGTGATGTGGTGATGTCTCAATATGGACAAGGTCGAATCGGGGTCATTGGTGATGCTGCACATGCCATGAGTCCACAATTGGGACAAGGTGCGAATATGGCACTTTTAGATGCATGGGCATTTTCTCAGTCCTTGCAAATTGCTCAGAAAAACCAGCAGATCGACTGGACGATATTATGGCAACAGTATCACCAACACCGTCGTTCTTCGACCCAATTCTACCAATTTCTCAGTCGACTCCTCACCCCTCTTTATCAATCAGATCATTGGTGGGCAGGTGGATTACGCGACCTTGTTTTCCCTTGGCTGTATCAAATCCCGTATTTCCGTAAAGAAATGGCAATCACCATTTCAGGTTTAAAAACAGGTATGCTCCAACAAATGAGCTATCAACAGATTGCGGCATACCAACACAATCAAAATGTCTTGATTGAAAATAATCAATCATTACCTGAATATGACTAAGTGCAAAATAGGATTTGAATTAAATATGAAAATTAGTCATTTAGATCATATAGTTCTGACCGTTGCAGATATTAAGACAACTTGTCAGTTTTACCAATTAGCCTTGAATTTTGAAGTTATCACCTTTGGAGATAACCGTAAGGCCTTAAAATTCGGCACTCAAAAAATCAACCTGCATCAAGCAGGTAAAGAGTTTGAACCCAAAGCTCATCAACCCACTGCTGGCTCAGCTGATTTATGTTTTATTGCAGAAACACCGTTAGATGAAATCATTAAGCATCTACGATTACTGAATGTCGAAATTATTGAAGGGCCTATTGAAAGAACAGGTGCAATAGGAAAAATTATTTCTGTTTATGTTCGTGATCCCGATCAAAACTTGATTGAAATTTCGAACTACCGTTAATTCAGCAAACCGATTTTTTAACCAACAAGCATAGCCAACCCTAGCCACAAACGCTACACTAACGGCTTTCCACCAAATGGATTTCCACTCATGTCAAACTGGTTAGATGAAGTTAAATTTGATTCCAATGGTCTTGTTCCTGCCATTGCACAACATCATCAAACTGGTCGAGTGTTAATGGTTGCGTGGATGAATCGTGAGGCTTTACAACTCACTGCTGAAAAAAATCAGGCGGTGTATTACTCACGTTCACGTCAAAAACTATGGCATAAAGGCGAAGAATCAGGACACTTTCAAACAGTGCATGAAATTCGTCTCGATTGTGATGCTGATGTTATTATTCTTCAAATAGAACAACACGGCGGTATTGCTTGTCATACAGGTCGAGAGTCTTGTTTTTATCGCAAACTCACACCTCAAGGCTGGGAAAACGTTGATGCCCAACTGAAAGATCCAACTGCAATTTATGGTGCGTCGGCAAAAACAGAAGTGCATGACCATAGCCACAGCGAACAAATCGACGTATTGGGCTATTTAGGTCGCTTAATGCAAGAACGTAAGAATGCTGAAGCTGATAGCTCTTATGTTGCAAGTTTATATAAAAAAGGCATCAATAAAATCTTAGAAAAAGTTGGCGAAGAAAGTGTCGAAAGCATCATCGCAGCAAAAGATTATGCGGTGCATGCTTCACTTGAAAATAAACATGACCTGATCTATGAAGTTGCTGATCTTTGGTTCCACAGCATTGTGATGCTTGGCTACTTTGATCTCGATCCTCAAGTCGTATTGGATGAACTTGCACGTCGCCAAGGCTTATCAGGTTTAGTCGAAAAAGCCAATCGTAGCAAAGAAGCGTAAGCATCGCCTGTGTCGAGTATCGAGAAACCCAAAGCGACTTATGAGCAAGCTGTTGCCATAGACAATGCTCGTTTAGGACAATCCTTTAAAGTGATTGCCTATGCTGGCACAGGTAAAACGACAACCTTACAAATGATCAGTGATGCCATGCCTGAACGGCGTGGTATGTATTTGGCATTTAACAAAGCCATCGCAACAGAAGCGCAGAGTAAATTTCACGGCAATGTAAATTGTCGAACATTCCTCTCACTCGCTTTTCTCAGTGTGCCCCGCGGGGTAACGGATAAATTACGTTTACCTCGTCTTAGCCCAAGTTTTATGGCCAAAGAATATCGCCTAGAACCGATTACATTGCGTCGACTCATGGGTGGACGTTATGAAAAATACGTTTTGATGCCAAGCCGTTTAGCGAGCCTAGTTGCCAATGCGGTGAGTTATTTCTGTTCAACCAGTTCACAATACCCCGCACCTCGTCATATTCAAGTACCGAGTTGGTTGCATCAGGATGATATCGAATCTTTACAACAGCATCTTTATCCTGCGGTTGAACGTCGCTGGTTAGAATCGATTGATCCTAATCATCAAGCAGGTATTGGGCATGACATTTACCTGAAACTATGGGCATTGTCTGAACCAAATATTCCTGCGGATTATGTTCTATTTGACGAAGCACAAGATGCCGATCCCTTGATGTTAGGAATTTTGTTGCGTCAGAAAAGTACCCAAGTGATTTATGTCGGTGACGCACATCAGCAAATCTATGCTTGGCGTGGTGCAATCAATGCAATGCAACAAATGCCACTACCTGAAAGCCGTTTGACATGCCATCCTGTGCCGCACCAATGCTCGCGCGATGGAGTTATTACTTTCAGGTTTGGTACATGGCGACAAAGTCAGCTTACAAGCAGATCATCAAAAACTCAGTCGTTTTGTTGATGCGGCAAGCTTATTAAAACAAGGCAAACGCATTACCGATGTCCCTGAGCTGGCTTGGTTTAACTCATGGCATGATGTACATGAATATTGTGAGACCAATGACGGCAGCGATATTAAACCATTGGTTAAATTGGTCGATGATCACGGCACAGAACCACTTAAAAAAGCCCTTGCCAAAATCACACCGATTGAACAAGCTGATTATGTGATCTCAACGGCACATAAAGCCAAAGGACTGGAATGGAATCGTGTCCATATCGAAGATGATTACCAATTCAAAGTGAATGGGCTGGAACATAAAATTACAGATGAAGAATTAAGATTACTTTACGTTGCCTGTACTCGTGCTAAAGTAAGTTTAAATATTCACCATCTTTTTGACTTAATACAACAATTAAAACGGTGCGCTCCCTCAAGTCTTCGTCAGTCAGCAGGTTAAAGCGCTTAGATTGAGGTGAGAGCCTATGCAACTTGAATCCGTTCTCTTCAAGCATGTTGGAATGTTTCGAGACTTAACTGTCGAATTTCAGGCTGAGCGTCCTGTCACACTTATTTTAGGTGATCAAGCTACAGGCAAAACCACGCTATTAAAAAATATCTACCAAGCATTAACGTGGTTCTCGGCACGTTATAAAGATATACGAACAGCGGGCGTGGTCATTTCTGATCAAGACATTATGCTGACTCGGCTCCAAGCAAAAATTCAAATGCAAGTTCATATGAGTGCTGAACTGACTGGTAGTCTGGCAGAGAGCAGTTCAGCCGCTGAAACAGACCCTCAAAGCTGCGTTTGGAAATTATTTAAAACCTTTAATAGTCAAGGTGTCGGTATCAGTCAAGTCGAGACACAGCAGCTTGATCAAATGGTTACGCTTTATCAAAAAACCAGCTTACAAGATCCTTTATTTGGCTTACCACTGATTGCTTATTATCCTGCTGAACGCTTTGTCCATGAAATCAATTTACAAAGCAAAAATGTTCCGGGAATTTTACAAGAAATCTCTGCTTATGATCTTACGGCGATTCCCTACACCACTTTTGCGCGTTTTTTTGAATGGTTACGTGAAATAAGTGATGTAGAAAATGCCCACTCAGCTCATATTGTTCGACGCTTAATGGGAAATGATTTTAGTCAACAAAATCAATTGGAAATATTAAATCAATTACAGCAAGAATTGGCTAATCATCCAAAGCAACTATCTGCCCCAAATCTGTATGCATTGAAAAAAAGCTTACATACCATTTTTCCTGACCTGACAGACCTCTACATTCAATATGTTCCAAAATTACAATTGATCGTACGCTATCGTGATCAATTAATTCCATTTCAACAGCTCTCAGCCTCACTCAAAACATGGATTGCACTTGTTGGTGATATTACTCGTCGCATGTGCTTACTCAACCCGCATTGTTTTGATCCATGTATAGAGGGCGAAGGCATTTTATTGATTGATCAGATCGACCATCAGCTTGATCAAAATAATTGTGCTGAGATTTTGCAACGGCTTCATCAAGCATTTCCAAGACTACAAATTATCGCTTCAGGCAATCGAGATGAATTGCTTGAACATGCCGTGGATTATCAATGTTTACGTTTAGATGCCAAAGAAATCTACGAAATCAATGTAGAAAAGTCACAACAACAACTCTCTCAACTGTATAACGAACTAGTTTGGACTGAAGGAAATAACATCGCTCAAACGCACAACTTACTGGAAACAGAAACACTGATTAGCCGAGTGGATGAATTATTTCATCAAATACAGGAGCTTAACCCTCAAGAAAAAAATGATTTATTAAGCTTATTAAAAATTGATGATACCCCCGAAGAAACACCGCTTTAATCATTTGTTTTATCGACTGAATTTTCCCGACCAAACTCAGCCTGATGTTGTTATTTTCATGTAATAACATCGGGTTTTTGTTCATATTTTATAGTAAGATAAAGCTCATTTTATTTTCAAGTTGTGCAATACAACTTGCTGCCTCCGTTAACTTGATTGGGTTTCGAGATTTGAAACTTTGGCGCTCTCTTTGAATGCCTGTGAGTCTCGAAAAGAAAATTCACCCTTAGGTCGCTCCCGACCTAAATCATCGACATGGATACCAGTGTGCTACCGATTATTATCTTATTACCGCTCATACTCGGCACCACCCTTGTCGCACAATTGCAACGTATTTCGCGGGGCATGACGGCACTAGGGGCAATTGGCATCAGCCTTAGTTGTTTCATTTTACTTCTTACTCAGGCAGAAACTGTTCTTCAGGGAAATACTCTGCAACAAAGCTGGGATTGGCTTCCTCAACTTGGAATCAATCTAAGTTTTCGCCTAGATGCATTAGGTTTATTGTTTGGTCTGCTGATTAGCGGTATCGGTACACTCATTTATATTTACGCCTATTATTATCTGAGTCCGAAAAACTCTCTTAGTAAACTTTATCAATTATTAATGCTGTTCATGGCGGCAATGCTTGGTATCTCACTTTCCAATAACCTCATTATCTTATTGGTATTTTGGGAATTAACCAGTATTTCATCATTCCTTTTAGTGGGTTATTGGAGTCAATATGATGCTGCGCAACGTGGCGCTCGTATGGCACTTACCATTACAGGAATGGGCGGTCTTGCGATGCTCGGTGGCTTTGTCTTACTCGGGCAAATCACAGGAACCTATCAAATCGATCAGCTTGTGCTGATGAAAGATACCATTCAACAGCATTACCTTTTTGTACCAACCTTATTATTAATTTTATTGGGTGCATTCACTAAAAGTGCGCAGTTCCCATTTCACTTTTGGTTACCCAATGCGATGGCTGCGCCAACGCCTGTTTCCGCTTATCTGCATTCAGCAACCATGGTTAAAGCAGGTATTTTCCTGCTCGCACGTTTAGCACCTATTTTTATTGGCGCTGCGCTGTATCACAATATCGTCACCTTTGTCGGTTTATTCACACTGTGTATGGCGGCAGGTTTTGCAATTTTCAAAGAAGATCTCAAAGGTCTGTTAGCATATTCAACAATCAGCCATTTAGGTCTAATTGTATGTTTACTGGGGATCGGTTCTCCCCTTGCTGTCGCTGCTGCGATTTTTCACATCATCAACCATGCAACCTTTAAAGCTGCATTGTTCATGATTGCTGGAATCATTGACCATGAAACGGGTACGCGTGACTTACGCAAGCTTAGCGGTGTTTGGCAATTACTGCCTTTCACAGGCACATTAACCATGATCACTGCAGCCTCAATGGCGGGTGTTCCATTAACCAACGGTTTTATTTCCAAAGAAATGTTCTTTACTGAACTGCTTGCAAACTTGTCTGGTCCAGTGATGGTCATTTCGGCAATTGTTGCAACTTTGGCAGGGATCTTTGCGGTTAGCTATTCTATTCGCTTGGTTCACGGCGTGTTCTTTGATGGTGAAGTTGGTAAGCAAGTTCCAAATAAAGATGCACATGAACCTGCATTAGGAATGCGTCTACCAGCAATCGTTTGGCACAACCTGAATTTGAAGGTGTGCACCTTGCAATTTGGCATGGAGTCAATGCACCACTACTCATGAGTGTGATTGCTTTGATTGGCGGGGCTATCTTCTATTTCGCTTTAGCAAAAGATGGACGCATCCGCAAAATTGACCTTGATCCTTATCTTGGTAAATTTCAAGGCAAGATCATATTTGAGCTGTTCTTAAAACATTTACTGTTAAATAGCCGAAAAATTAAACAAGCAACAGAAAATGGCTCATTACAAAGCTATCTGCTATGGATCGTTTTGTTCAGTATTTTGATGGTTGGCTTACCGCTGTTCAATCAAGGTCTCACTACGGGCACTCGTGAACTGACACATGCACCGTGGGTTGCGATTGTCCTTTGGCTAACACTATTCTCTGGCTGCTGGATGATGTTGTGGTTTCACCACGAACGTATTAAGGCAGTGTTGATTAGTGGTGCAGTTGGTTTGGTTGTCACTATGACTTTTGTGACTCTATCTGCACCCGATCTAGCCCTAACGCAAATCACCGTTGATATTGTAACCACTGTCTTATTATTAATGAGTCTGTCGTTATTACCACAACTTACACCATATGAATCAAGTCGTTCACGGCGTTGGAGAGATGCAAGCTTAGCCATCGCAGGTGGCTTAGGTATTGGTTGGATTGCATGGTTATTATTAACTCGAGATCACAATTCAATTTCTTGGTTCTTCATGCAGCAAGCGATTCCACTTGGTGGTGGTTCAAATGCAGTAAACGTGATCCTCGTCGATTTCCGTGGATTCGATACCTTTGGCGAAATCGCGGTATTGGGTATTGCAGGTATTGGTGCGCTTTGCTTGATGGATGGTATGCGTGCGCATGGCACAACCATGACCCAAGGTCTTACCTATCGCTTTAATCCATCGCCACTGATGTTACGTATGACAGCTTCTTGGATCTTGCCACTGACGCTGGTAGTAAGTGTTTATATCTTCTTACGTGGTCATAACTACCCAGGTGGTGGATTTATTGCAGGTTTGATTACCTCGATGGCACTGATCATTCAGTATATTGTTCTAGGACAAGATAAAACTGAGCAGATGCTAAAAGCCAAATCAGGTCGTTTATATGAGATTTGGATTGGTTCTGGTTTAACGATTGCTGGTTTAACAGGTATTGCGGCATGGTATTGGGCACGCCCCTTCTTAACCAGTGCACATATCTATGTCGAGCCGCCCCTACTCGGAAAAATGCATCTAGCTTCAGCAGCAGCTTTTGACCTAGGTGTCTATATCACCGTTGTAGGTGCAACCATGTTATTGATTTCAGTCTTAGGTGACTCACGCCATTCAAGCATGTCTGGCCCAATCCCAAGTGGAGATAAATAATGGTTAGTATTGAATTTTTACTTGCATCTGGGATTGGCTTACTGACCGCGACAGGAATCTATTTAATTCTTCGTGCGAGAACCTTTCCTGTTGTTCTGGGTTTGGCCATGATCGGCTATGCTGTCAACCTGTTCCTATTCGCAATGGGACGTTTACAGGTCAATGCTCCAGCCATCTTGACTGAAGCAACCAAAGTTACAGACCCACTGCCTCAAGCACTTGTGTTAACTGCAATTGTAATTGGTTTTGCAACGACTGCGTTTATCGTACAACTTGCTCTCCGTAGCCGATATGAGTCTGGTACAGATCATGTCGACTCTAAAGAAGAACCCACCTTGACTTATGACCCACGTGAGGATGAGCCATAATGTTCGATTTTTACAATTTTTGGCTTACTCATACTCCTATTCTCAGTATCTTAGTTCCAGCTTTTACCAGCTTTATCCTATTGATACTTGGAAATCCAGGTTCAGGTTCTTTAAAGCAAGACTGGCGTCAACCTTGGCGTCGAGGCATTAGTTTCGTTTCAGCGTTAATCGGTTTAGGGCTGGCAATAAGTTACTTCTCAATTGCGAGTACAGGACAAATCACGGTTTATCAACTCAGTGAATGGTCTGCTCCTTTTGGTATTGTATTAGTGCTTGATCGTCTCTCAGCCTTCATGCTGCTATTGACCTATGCCCTCGCTGTACCTGTTATGTGGTATGCCAGTGAAAACTGGGATACGCGTGGTCGCTATTTCCATGCCATGTTCCATTTCCTGTTGATGGGGTTATCTGGTGCATTCTTAACAGGCGATTTATTTAACTTATTTGTCTTCTTTGAAATTCTATTGATGGCATCTTATGTGCTTTTATTGCATGGACAAGGGCGCCCACGTTTTCAGCTGGGTGTGCATTACGTCACCATCAATTTGCTTGCATCTGCACTCTTTCTAATCGGCTTAGGCATGATTTACGGTAGTGTTGGTAGCTTAAATATGGCTGATGTGGGTCGCCTTATTCCAACATTAGACAATGATCAGCATAAACTTGCGATTGCAGGTGGCTTACTATTATTTGTCGTGTTTGGCATTAAAGCGGCTATGCTGCCTGTAGGCTTTTGGTTGCCTAAAACCTATGCTGTTGCGAGTACGCCTGTCGCTGCAATTTTTACCATCATGACCAAAGTTGGCATCTACGCCATTTTACGTGTGAATGGCACTGTGTTTGATGATGCAATGGCACAAGACATTCTTAAAAACTGTCTATTAGTCATCGGTCTAGTCACTTCCATTTACGGTGTTATTGGCGCACTCGGTGTAGATCGTTTACGTCGCTTTGTAGGTTTCATGGTGCTGTCATCTATCGGAACATTGCTAATTGCAATCTCGATGTTCAATACAGCAGCATGGGCAGCAGGTCTTTACTATCTAGTTCACAGCACATTGATTGCAGCAGCATTCTATTTATTCTGTGGTTGGATTACATCACAACGTGGTGCATTCAAAGATCACCTCAAAGTCTCTCCTAAAATGAAACAGGAAAAGGCTGCGGCATTTACCTACTTTACCATTGCCTTGATGCTTGCTGGTCTACCTCCATTTAGTGGGTTCCTTGGCAAGGTGTTTATTTTACAAGCCACCGCTGAAACGGCTTATCAAGGTTGGATTATTGCTGTTATTTTGATTGTCAGCTTGCTCAGTATCATCGCACTTACCCGCGTTGGTTTCATTTTGTTCTGGCGAGCTACACCACCAGAGGAAAATCCAAACGAAGAAGCTTATGCTGTTTATCAAGCTTTACCAGAAGTAGCTCCAAAACGAAATGATAAAGCGATTTATATTTTATTGGGTACTTTAATGGCTTATGTGGTATTTGCTGCTCCAATTCAGAATTATATGGTTTTGACTGCACAGCAAATCCAAAATCACGCCCTTTATCAGCAAGCCATTTTAAAGACGGATAACCAAGGCCGTGCGATCAGCGTTCAACCTTATGATCCAAGCTATTTGCCAGAAACAAAATATGGTGGTGAAGTAGAAGATCATAATGCTTTACTTATTCCTGATGTGATTTCCAAACCAACACTGCAAGGTGAGCACATCTCTGAATATAAGCAACGCCAAATTGCAGAACAAACGTTAGAAGCACCAACGATTCCAAATACCACTCAGTTAAAACCAATGGAGGAACACTAACATGCAAAAAGTAACTTTGCTTGACCGTTGGTTCCCCCACCCTTTCGTGTCATTTTTGGTTTTTCTGAGCTGGTTAATGCTGTCGCATAGTCTGGACTTAACGGATATATTAGTGGCCATCCTATTGGCGATTATTATTCCACGTTTAGTTGGGCCATTTATTTCTAGAACGCCACACATTCACTGGACACCAGCAGTAAAACTATTTTTTGTTGTGCTTTGGGATATTATCGTTTCAAACTTCCGCGTGGCAAAAATGGTGTTGGGTCCAATGGATCAACTCCATCCGAGATGGTATCGCGTTCCACTAGAAACTGAGCATGAAGAAGTGAATACTCTTCTCGCGATGATCATTACTACGACACCAGGTACGGTTTCAGCAGGGATTGATCAAGAGCGTGGCGATATTCTCGTCCACGCACTC
>LULX01000399.1_pt1 | contig 11407 bp, 10 predicted proteins | sample 729511 | NCBI WGS metagenome assembly LULX01 (sample SAMN03860278, study PRJNA289734) | marine metagenome | biome: seawater column; feature: ocean; material: water; isolation source: Red Sea water column Station 91 - depth 500m | place: Saudi Arabia: Red Sea | collected 2011-10-15 | depth 500 m
AGACAGATATCTGATTGCCCTAATAGATTGAGTCGATGAGCCAGTTTATCATGATGGGCATTCAAAAAGTAGAGAGTCCGCCCTGTTGGAAATTGAGCAAAAACAATTTCCAAACCCTTCATCATTAAGTTAAACTCTTTCAGTACTTCATCTGGTTTCCCCTGATCGAATAGATCCATCGCTAAATAATAAGCAAAGCGTGCTTCCCGGAGGCCTTTATTTCCTGTTACCTCTTTCAGAAGTTGCACCCGAGATCCCCATCCCTTTGGAAAATCAGAAGCCATCCCTCTCAAACCAATTTCTCGAGCCTGGTCGTATGCATGGTTTCCACCGTAATAATTATACGTATCCATATATCCTGCCAAAACAGCATAAGCGTAAAAAGCCAAAAAACTTCCCAGTGGATCAAATATCACCGGATCAAAATGGATGGCGCCTCCGGTGCTGTAATAAAACTGGACAGCTTTATCAAAATAACGAATGTCCTTCCCATCATAAATGAGAACCTGGGCATGGAATGTTTTCAGTCCGCCTCTTTGGGCCACACCTTGGAAGGCAATAGAAATATAAAGAGGAATTTTGAGTCCTTGAAAATCTCCATGCCAGATTCTTCCGGAAAAAAAGCGAGCTACTTCATCTTTTAGAGAAGAAATTTCCTGACGTTCACTATCATGCAGAAGTCTATCATCCACGGAAACATCCACTTTCCCGAATTGCGCATAAGAAAGAGCCAAGGACAAGACCAAAGTGAGGATTATTCTCATGGTTGGAAAGTAAGGGATATCCCCCATCAAAAAAAGAACAGGATACCTCGGGGATAGGCACGGTAAACTTGTTCGGTTAAGTATCAATCTATAAAGGTCTAACTGTATTAACTCTCTACATTATTTATGTTAATTTCTGTGATGGCAAATATCCAGCATTTACTCGATACACAACCTGAACCGCGTTACACTCTCAAGAAAATTGGTGAAATAGCTGAAACCAATAAAAAAGAAGTCTATGTAGTAGGAGGTGTGGTGCGTGATCTATTTTTGGATCGAAAACTAAAGGAAATTGATATTATGGTTGTAGGAGACGGGATCAAGTTTGCCAAACTATTGGGTAAAGAAATGGGTATTAAAAAAGTGGTCCCATTCCCAAAATTTTCTACCGCTCATATCCCCAGCCAACCCATACCAATTGAGGTGGCTGCCGCCAGGGAAGAAACCTATAAATCTGATTCACGAAAACCAAAAAAGGTGGTGTATACGGATTTACCTGGGGATTTAGTTCGTCGTGATTTTACCGTGAATGCGATGGCGATGAGTTTAATACCAAAAGAATTCGGTGAACTTCATGATCCCCATAATGGCGTCCGAGACCTGGTGGCTAAGCAATTGATCACTCCTCTGGATCCGGATGAAACATTCTCAGAAGATCCATTGCGAATGATACGAGCGGCCCATTTTGCGGCCAGTCTTGATTTTCAAATCGAAGAAAAATGTTATGAATCCATGCAGCGCCAGGCAGAAAGGATTCAAATTGTTTCTCAGGAACGTATTACGAATGAATTCACCAAAATATTATCCGCACCAAAACCATCAATAGGTTTGATTATCCTTCAAAAGGTAGGACTAATGAAACACATTTTTCCTGAAATCCATACCATGTACGGTATAGATCAAACCGGTGAATGGCACCATAAGGATATTTTCTATCATACCATGCAGGTAGTGGATAATGCTGCGAATTTGTCCAATAAAATGGAGCTGAGATTTGCAGCCCTGGTGCACGATATTGCCAAACCAAAAACCAGACAGATCGATTCTCAAAAAGGATACACCTTTCACGGACATGATGCTGTAGGGGAAAAAATGCTGAATCAGGTGGCCAAGCGAATGAAGCTAGCCAATAATTTGTACGGCGTGTGATGGTGGCCGCTGGTGATGACCTAGATGATTTGCTTACTTTATGTCGGGCCGATATCACCACTAAGAACCCGCAGCGAATAAAGAAGTATATGGGGAATTTCGAACGAGTAGAAGCCAAAATGCAGGATGTGACCGAACGGGATTCTCTCCAAGCTTTCCAGTCTCCGGTTCGTGGAGATGAAATCATGCGTGTATGCGGGATTTCTGAGGGTCGCGTCGTTGGTCAAATTAAGAATGCAATTGAAGAAGCAATATTAGATGAAAAAATTGATAATAATTACGAAGCAGCATTATCGTATTTTATGGAAATAAAAGATGGCATAATGGCTAAAAGTAAGCGGGGATAATGAAAAATTATTATTTCATTTATATTTTACTGTATTCTTCAAGTTTAATGGCGCAGGATATATCCGGTTCGATTAAAGACCGTATTACTGATGCGTCTTTAAGTGGTGTGAATATTACCATTCAAAACTCTGAATATGGTGCTTCCAGTGATGAACTTGGAAATTATGTATTGGACATAACTGATTTTAATAATGATCAGGTGGTCAAATTCCAGCATATTGGTTATGAAGAAATATTTATCAGGGTAGATAGTCTATCAAAATCACCCCATGTGAGAATGATGCCCAGAGTGATCCAATTTGAGACCATTGAAACAGCTGGGAATAAACGAAAACCTACTATTGAGAAAGATCTTCCTCAAACAGTTTCAATCATCCAGTCAGAGGAATTTGAATTAAGAGGTTATACAGATGCAGGAGACCTCTTAGGAACGGACCAGAGTATCCAAGTGGAGGAATCCCTTAGTGGTCGAAAGACCATATCTATCCGTGCCGGTAATGCCGATGATGTATTAATTCTATATAATGGGATTCGTCTCAACCGCGCCTTTGATAACGTGTTTGATCTTTCTTTAATTGATATGCAAAATATTGAACAGATCGAAATCGTAAAGGGGGGTCATTCAGTTTTGTATGGTCCTGATGCTTTTTCCGGCGTAGTGAATATCGTCCCAAGAAATACAAAGAATAAGTGGTTCAAATTCTCCCAACAGTTTGGTAGTTATAAATCCGGATTTTGGAACGCCAATGGACAGGTGCGTGTGGGCGAATTTTTCACTTCAATTAATCAAAAGCGGGGTACCTACCGGCGCCAGTTTGATGAATTTGACATAGAGTCCGGAGGGTTAGTTTCGGCTTTGAATCATACTTCAGTAGATGTGAATCAACAGATCAATCGGGGTTGGGTATCTGGAGGTTTTGATCTTAACCTAGCTCATGATAAACAAGCTTACGATAACAACAGAGATAATACCGCGATCAATTCAAGCAATAACCTTTTCGGTTTGCGATATACTGGTTTATTGGGGCCCTTGGGGGAAGTTGAATTCGGCTATGGTAATCACAGTTTTTCTGAGGTCCAAGGATTAAATAATCTTGCTGGGATGATTTCTCGCAATTTGGATCACAATTCTAAAAAATTTGAGTCCAGAAAATATATCAATTTGGACAAATTGGAACTCATGTTCAGTGCGCAAATGGAGAAATCATTTTTGCGGTTTTGGGATGATCGTGCCATGAGTGATGTGACCCAGATTGGGTTGAAAGGTGCTGATCTGAATCGAAAACAATTCGGATTGGCCAGTGTAATTAAGCTACACAGCAAGGGAGATGAGGAAGGTCGTTGGCTCACGGATCTGGATATGAGTATACGGCATGATAAGGTACAAGATAGTAAATCCCGATTGATTTACCGAGGTGAACATCAAACAGAAAATGAGGGTAAAGCATTCTTGGATTTTGGGGAAAACGACTGGAAACATACTATTGTTAAGTTTTCAACCATTGCATCACGACGCCATCCAAATCAAACAATTGGATTCTGGGTCACTACCGGTAGTAATGTGAAGTTTCCAACCCTTCAACAGCAAATCAGTCTCACAGATCTTCCAACTGAAGGACAGATTGCACTTTTCCCGGAAAAAATGAAATCTTTGGAAATTGGGGTCAGTATAGTCAATAAACCGAAAGGGATCCCCGATATTGATCAGATTGAATTCCAGGGGAGCTTTTTCAGAAATGACTATACCGATAAGATGCGGGTGACCTATTTATTGGGGATGCCAGTTGGGTACTATGAAAATGTGGGTATAGCTGACATGGTGGGTTATGAAGGAAATGCGAAGTTTAAATTCTACAGTGGTCTCATGGTGGCTGAAGTCGGTTTCTCAAAATATAATGTGTCTGATCTAAGTGTATTTCCATTCAAGTCTACATATAAGTTGACAGGAAAAGTTTCAGGGGAATGGAAATTCCTTTCTTTTGGATATCGTTGGTTTAGAGAAAGTGAACAAATTGGATGGATTCTTTTGCCAAGAGAAGGATTCAAAGAGATTGAATTACCGAGTTTTTCAAACTATGATTTAAGCATGACCTTTGATCTTAATATGGGTCCGGTAAAGGGGCAACTTTCCTACTCTGGCAGAAATCTGAAAAAAAACGATACAACACTGGATGGACTCTTATTGAGGGATACACGTAGATACATAACCTTTAGCGCCGAATTTTAATGAAAAATTATTGGTCCTATTTTTTTGGGTTTTTTATTCTCTTTGCGGGGTGCGAGGAAAATCCATTCTTTGGCGATGATAAGATTTCTAATCGGTCCATTACCGGTGATGTAAAATTAGGTAATGTAGAATACTATCCTGATGGTTACCATGGTGGTGTATTTGTCTGGGCTGAAGGATTAGGGATCAAAACCACAACGGATATTAATGGTTCATTTGAATTAATCCTTCCGGCGGCCAATGACCCTTCCATGGGTGCAATTGTAAATGGAGAATACACGATTCATTTCTTTTTGGGGAATTATCAGATTTCAAAAGTGATGGTAGAATTTGCTGCCGGTCAAATTGTAGCCGATGACAATACAATCACTCCTGAAGGTGAACTTAGAAAAACTATTTTTATGACGCGATTAATGGGCATGCATACGACTGTTTCACCAGAAATCATTACTGCCGGTTTTGATAATAATATAAAAGTAGAAGTTGATATTGCATCTGATCCAAGTGAGGTATTTGTTTATTTAAAAAAGATTTCTACGCGTGATGGTTCTATTTATACTGGACTTTTTATAAAAGAAGAGGGTTCAAATAAACTTCTCCATACAGTTGATTTAGATGGTGCAATTATCATGCGGGAAGACATTATGAATCCAGGAAAAAATTTGGAAATTGAATTTGATTATACGAGCTCAAATTTAACGAGTGGTACGTATGAAGTGATTCCATACCTTGTTATAGATCGAAATGATGTGCCTGAAGGATTAAAACAAGCTATTGGACTAGGATTTGATTCATTTAATCAAAATTATTTTCAATATCCGTTTAAACGAACTGGGGGTAAACTGGTTATACAATAAAAAATATATCGAAAAACAATAAATTTTTATTGAAAAAGGATTAATTCTATATTAGTTTCGCGGCCCAATACTGATAATCGAAAGGGTCTTGATGGCTAAAATAGAAAATAAAAAAATCGTTGCAACAGCAGATATAACGTTACGCATTATCTTTTATATATTTATCCTTGGGACAACATTTTTCTTGGGAAGAATGTTGATAGGACCGATTTTAGGAGTGACAGATTATAGTTCAGGATTGAGTACACCGATGGAATTCTCTGTTTCCGAACAAGGAACCGCCACTTTTAATTCGAATCAAGTAGTGCCTGTAAAAATTGTGCGGGGAAGAGGCCTTGTTCAAATCAATAGACCCGTTCCTAATGCACTTTTAGTTCCTTTTTTCATATTAAACCTTATTTTCTCGGGGCTGATTTTATGGGTCGTTTATTCATTATGGAAAATTGTTCAATCAGTTCGAAAAAAAAATCCTTTTACCGCCATCAATGGTAAGCGACTAAGGATTATTGCTTTCTCGATGGTTGGCATTGAATTGGTTAGGGGGTTGGCTGATCTTACCAAAATGCTATACCTGGAGCCAAGATTGCATTTTGAAACAATATTAATACGATCAGACATCTCAATAAGTTTTCATGTTATTATTGCTGGATTGGTTATTCTTGTTATTGCTGAGGCGTTTCGTATAGGTGTAGAGATTAGAGAGGAACAAGAATTTACAGTCTAATGCGAATCCGGATTAATTTAGACGTAATGATGGCCCGGCGGAAAATATCCTTGGGTGAACTGGCTGGAAAGGTTGGAATCACCCAAGCCAATTTATCCATTCTGAAGACAGAAAAAGCTAGGGCGGTTCGTTTTTCAACTTTGGAAGCAATATGCCAGGAATTGGACTGCCAGCCAGGGGACATCTTAGAATATGTACCAAATGAAAAAAGTAATAAAAAATAAAAATCGAGGAAACTTTTATCGGTCCAAGTCGTCGAAAGTACGAGATAGAATGAGAAAAGAAGGCAGGAGAAAATTATGTTAGGAACCATGATCAATGCGATCACCGCTCCCGGTGAAACATTTGAAACCATCGTAAAAGATTTTAATTGGAAACAGGCATTATTTCCCATTGGTTTGCTCATGAGTTTGGCTGTTGTTTCTGGGTTTGTACTACAAGAATTAATTGCGGATCTCCAGTGGGAACAAATACAAAAAAGTATTGAAGGGAATGCACAAATCCCAGAGGAGACAAAGGAAGAAATTCTTTCTAGTCAATATGATCAAGTATACTCAAAGACGGGTGGAAGGGCAATATTCACATACTTGAGTATGGCAATTTCATGGCCGATTCGAATTGTTTTTTTTACGTTATTTGCCATGTTGGTTGGGAATCTATTTTTAGGAGGTGGAGGAACATACGGTAAGATGTTTACTCTCACAGCTTTTGCCTATATGCCTTCTGTAGTTGAATATATTATTAAAACTCCAATACAATACATTTCTGATAATATCATGATATATACGGGTTTAGGTGTATTGGGTGTCGGCGAACAAGGGGAATTCCTCAACAGCTTTTTAGCCGGTATCGATGTGTTCGCATTCTGGCGTGTGTATTTGGTGGCTGTGGGAATGAGTATCCTTTATAACAAATCAACAAAATCTACACTATCTGCCGTAACTGCTCTATGGATCTTTGGTATAGTTGTATTTGCAGGTATGGGTGCAGCAGCAGCGGGTATTTTTGGTTAAGAAAGGAAAGTAACTATTATTAAACATATTTTGATTTTTTTCCCCCTTGCCTTGGGGCTCTGCCAATCCTATTCTTTGCAGGATGCGGTTGCAATTGCTATTGAGAACAAGGAAGCATTGAAAGCATCTGCCATGGACTTGGCGTATTCCCGGCAGGGAATGAAAGGATCTTACAGTGGTATTTTGCCGTCATTCCGATTTTCGGGAAATATGAATGAGACTCGGTTTCCCGAACAAATCGGTTATTCCAATCCAGAAACAGGTGAAGTGACATTAGATAAAATCAGTAGCCGAATAAGTGCCTCATCCAGTATTTCTCTTTCACAGAATATATATGATGGGGGTGTATGGTGGAATACCATACGGCAAGCAAGAAATAGTTATCGGATTACGGAACAATTTAATCGTCAGGTAAAATCCAATATCATACGAAATGTACATGCTGCTTATTTCAATTATCTCAAAGCATCGCAACTAATGGATGTGGCCAGATCTAACCTCATGAGTTCTCAACAGCAATTGGCATTGGCTGAAACCAGATATGAATTGGGCTCTGCTAAAAAAACGGATTTATTAAAAGCGGAAGTTCGTTTTGGACAAGCGCGAGTTGATGTAATAAATAACGATGCAGCTCTCCAAAATGCTTATTTAACTTTGAAAAATTCAATGGGACTGATTGACTCAGATGAGAATTTCACGGTTGAAGAAGTTGAATCTCCTTTGGAGATAGTACCTGAATTTGAAACAGGGTTTGAACTCGTTCAAAAATTCAACCCCAGTATAAATGCAAAACAATATCAGATCACAGGCGCTGAACTCAGTGAAAAAATTGCCAAAGGCTCCCGCTTGCCCAATATCAGAGCTAGTGCCAGTTATTCTGGTACCGCAGATAATATTGGGGATGCTATCAGTAATAGCTATAATGATCAAAAACGGATGAATACAGGGTTGTCCTTATCCATTCCCATTTTTTCTGGTAACAGTATTCAATCGCGCATCCAGCAAGCTAAGATCAGTGTGGATAAACAGGAATCAGAATACTTAACACAGCTCCAGGATTTAGCGGTTCAGCTTCAGGGAATCTTAGATCAACTAAATAATTATCAAGAAATCATTCCCATTAATGAAACGGTACTTGTTTCTGCTGAAGAAGATTTAAAACTGGCTCAGGTGAGGTATACGCAAGGATCAACAACCATGTTAGAGGTACTGGATGCCCAGGTATCCGTAGTACGTGCAAGGTCATCCCTGATTCGTTCCAAATATGACGCATATATTACACAGGCCAATTTAAAAGGATTGTTGGGGACCTTAGATTCAGATTAAAAAAATTATTGAAGGAGAAAATAATGGCTAAGCAAAAATTAACGAAGAAGAAAAAGTGGCTCATATTCGGTGGTGGCGGTGTCTTACTGATCATAATGATCGTAGCCAGTTTGGCTAAGGACAATACAGATACCGTTCAGGTTGAAACAGAAAAAGTTGGGCTGCAGACCGTGATTCATAAAGTGAATGCCAGCGGTAAAATTCAACCAGAGACAGAAGTGAAGATCTCGGCAACTTCATCAGCGTGGATTGACTCCATTACAATCAAAGAAGGAGACAATGTCAAAAAAGGCCAACACTTGATTTCACTGGATCGAAAGCAGTTATTTGCCAACTATAATTCCACTGCTTCATCGGTTCGTTCAGCCGAAGCCCGTTTAAAACAAGAAGAAGCTTCTAAAAAGCGGGTAGAAAACATGTATAATCAGAATTTAGCATCGGACCAAGAATTGGAGGCGGTTCAGGCCTCATATCAGATTGCTAAGAGTTCATTGGAACAGGCTAATTCCTTATTGGAATTTCGAGAGGATGAACTGGATAAGGCTCGCATCATGGCACCTCAGGATGGGATCGTTACGGCCGTAAATAAAGAAGTGGGTGAAATGGCCGTAGGCGGCATGTTTCAAGCTGAAGTTCTCATGATTATCGCAGATCTGAAACGTATGGAAGTGCTTGTTGATGTAAATGAAAATGATGTGGTATCGGTTGCTCTTGGTGATACGACTGAAATCGAAATTGATGCTTTCCAGGATACTCTATTTTATGGGGTTGTAAGTGAAATCGCACATATGGCCCAGACCAGCGCCATGGGACAAGCGGAGCAGGTGACTAATTTCCAGGTAAAAATAAGGATTATTGATGTACCTGAAGAAATTCGTCCCGGTATGAGCGCCACAGCCAATATTATTACGGACAAAAAAGAAAATGTCTTGGCAATTCCCATCCAAAGCCTAACAGTCCGTCCGGAAGGCTCAGAAAAATCAGTATTTGGAAAAGGCAGGCGCTCCGGAGGTGAAGATGGTGAGGAAAAAGCCAAAGCAAAGAAAATGGAAGAATTAGTTTTTATCTTAGCTGATAAACCCGGCGGCGTACTGCGGAATGGGAAATTATCTGAAATGGATGAAAAAAAAGGGAAGAAGAACAAAGTACCTAAAAATGGGAAAGTAGTTCATATTCGTCCGGTAGAAGTAGGCATTTCATCAGAAACCCATTATGAGGTAATAACGGGATTGGATGAAGGGGATGAAATCGTTACCGGGTCTTACCGTGCAATCAGTAAAGATCTGTCCCACAATAAGGTAGTCACCACCGGTAAAGATGGTGGAGACAAGGAAAAAGGGTTTAAAATTCAAATTGGTGGCTCTAAAGATGAATCCGAATCTTCGGATTCAAAGCAGTAATCATGGCTGATCTGATTTCCTTAAATAGCATCAAGCGTCATTATGACGTAGGCGGTGAGATCGTTCGTGCACTGGATGGCGTGGACCTCATAATTAAAAAGAATGAATATATTTCCATTATGGGACCTTCAGGTTCGGGGAAATCTACCCTGATGAATATGATCGGTTGCTTAGATTCACCATCAGAAGGAATCTATGAGTTTGAAGGAGAACTAGTTCATGAAATGGATGATAACCAGTTGGCATCCATCCGAAACCGTAAAATTGGGTTTGTATTCCAAACCTTTAATCTTTTACCCAAGGCCACTGCACTTCGAAATGTGGAAGTGCCGTTGATCTATGCCAATATCTCTAGAAGTGAACGGATAGAAAAAGCGAAAAAAGCACTCGATGCCGTGGGCCTAAATGATCGGATGCATCATAAACCCAACGAACTTTCTGGGGGACAGCGCCAGCGTGTAGCCATTGCCCGTGCTCTGGTCAATGATCCCTCCATTCTTTTAGCTGATGAACCAACCGGAAATCTTGATTCAAAAAGTGGTGTTGAGATCATGAAAATACTGGACAGTCTACATGATGACGGTAATACCATTATTTTAGTGACCCATGAAGAATATATTGCCGACCATGCAGATCGAACAATTCATCTTTTTGATGGTAAAATAAAAGAGGATCGTATAACGAGTAAAAGAAGAAGTGCTTCTCCATGATTGGACTTTTCTGGGAAAATCTCCGAATCTCTCTCGGCTCTATTTTTTCTAATAAATCTCGATCGATCCTTACCGCAATAGGGATTATTATTGGTGTGCTTTCCGTGACATTAATGGGTACTCTCATTTCCGGTTTGGATCGGACTTTTGAAAAAAGTATGGCTGGTTTTCGTAGCGATGTCCTTATGGTCAGCCGTATGGAATGGTTTAGCGGTGACACCGATTGGTGGGAGATGCGAAACCGTCCACGTTTACGAGAAGAATATGGAGAAAAACTTTTGGAGCGGTCTCAATTTGTTGAAGCAGTTGCTCCTGTATCTGAAAGGGGCGGCAGTATTATTCGAGATGATCGCCGGATCGATTCTCGATTTTTTGGGACAACGACAGATTATTTAGCCACAAATACCTCAGCTGAAGTTGAAAAAGGACGTTTTTTTAGTAATGGAGAACAGCGTTCAGGCGCACGGGTTCTTGTGATTGGCGGTGATGTGGCTGACGCGCTTTTTCCTGGCGAGGATCCATTGGATAAATATGTGAAAATTGGGAATTATAAATTCCGTGTAATTGGAATTCTAAAAAAAATGGGAAAATTCATGGGGCTTTTTAGTATGGATAATCAAGCGACCATGCCGCTAGGGACTTATAAACGTCTCTATTCCCGTCGAGGTTGGATGAACCTCCGGGTGAAAGTGAATACAAAAGATGTGGATATGGCAAGGGAAGAAGTTCGGGGTATTGTCCGTCAATTGCGCCGGTTGAAACCAACAGAAAAAGACAACTTTGGTATCAACCAGTCATCTACTTTAGAAGCTCAATATAAGGCCATTAAACTGGCCATCGGTGGGACGGGTCTTTTTATCACCGCACTTTCACTGATTGTAGGTGGCAT
>LULX01000324.1_pt1 | contig 11404 bp, 8 predicted proteins | sample 729511 | NCBI WGS metagenome assembly LULX01 (sample SAMN03860278, study PRJNA289734) | marine metagenome | biome: seawater column; feature: ocean; material: water; isolation source: Red Sea water column Station 91 - depth 500m | place: Saudi Arabia: Red Sea | collected 2011-10-15 | depth 500 m
CCTGGATGTCGAGGACCTCGGTACCTACAAGATCGTTACCGTGCAGCTTGACCGCGAAAATATGAAAGTTCGGCAGAGCGAGGACTTCGCCGCATCTATAGGTAGTCGGGTTCATCTGTCGTTCCCGAAGCAATGGTTGAAGCTTTATGTGGACGAATTCCTGGTACAGGAGCAACAGTGATGCAAAAGGTACAGAACAACAAAGCCTGGTGGCTGGTGCTGCCAGTATTCCTGCTCGTTGCCTTCTCGGCACTGATTCCCCTGATGACTGTGGTGAATTATTCGGTCCAGGACATTTTCGGACCCGGCCAGGCCTTCTTCGTGGGCACCGAATGGTTCAAGGAGGTATTGACGGATGAGCGTCTGCAGGACTCCCTGATCCGTCAGTTCATCTTCTCCGGTGCGGTCCTCCTGATACAGATTCCCCTGGGAATCGGAGTGGCGCTGATGATGCCCAAATCCGGTATCAAGGGATCGCTGTGTCTGATTCTGCTGGCCATTCCCCTGCTGATTCCCTGGAACGTGGTTGGCACTATCTGGCAGATTTTCGCGCGCGGTGACATTGGTCTGTTCGGTTGGGGCATCAACCAACTTGGTATCGATTACAACTACACCGGTGACACCCTTGATGCCTGGTTGACGGTGCTGCTCATGGACGTATGGCACTGGACACCTCTGGTGGCGCTGCTTTGCTATTCCGGGCTGCGGGCGATTCCCGAGGCGTTCCAGGCCGCGGAAATCGATCGGGCTTCAAAGTGGGCTGTGTTCCGCTACATCCAGCTGCCCCGCCTCAAGAGCGTGCTGATTATTGCCGTGCTGCTGCGCTTCATGGACAGCTTCATGATCTATATCGAGCCGTTCGTGTTGACTGGCGGCGGGCCTGGCAGTTCGACGACCTTCCTCAGTCAGACGCTGACCACCATGGCGATAGGGCAGTTTGACCTGGGGCGTGCGGCGGCATTCTCGCTGATCTACTTCCTCATTGTGCTGCTGATTTCCTGGCTCTTCTTTACCGCCATCACGCACGCCGACAAAGAAAAATAAGGAGAATGTGATGAGACAGACACGTTCGAAAAATTTTGGGATAACCCTGTTTATCCTGCTGCTGCTGACGCCGATCTACTGGTTGCTGAACATGTCGTTCAAGACCAACCAGGAAATTCTGGGCGGTCTGACACTCTGGCCCCAGAATTTCACCCTGGACAATTATGCGGTGATTTTTACCGACCCGAGCTGGTACAGCGGCTACATCAACTCGATGATCTATGTTTCGATCAACGTGGTGATCACGCTGGTGGTGGCCCTGCCGGCCGCCTACGCTTTCAGCCGTTACAAGTTCCTCGGGGACAAGCACCTGTTCTTCTGGCTGCTCAGTAACCGGATGGCACCGCCGGCGGTTTTCCTGTTGCCGTTCTTCCAGTTGTATTCGTCCATCGGGCTGTTCGATACCCACATAGCCGTGGCCCTGGCGCACTGCCTGTTCAACGTGCCGCTGGCGGTGTGGATTCTGGAAGGATTCATGTCCGGCGTGCCGCGCGAATACGATGAAATGGCCTATATTGATGGCTACAGCTTTCCCAAATTCTTCGTGAAGGTCTTCCTGCCGATGATTCGTTCCGGTATCGGGGTCACGGCATTCTTCGCCTTCATGTTCTCCTGGGTGGAGTTGCTCCTTGCCCGAACCTTGACGTCCGTGGATGCCCAACCGATCGGGGCGATCATGACCCGAACCATAGGGGCGAGCGGTATCGACTGGGGCGTTCTGGCGGCTGCCGGTTCACTCACTATCATTCCCGGCCTGCTGGTGATCTGGTTCGTTCGCAACCACGTTGCCAAAGGCTTCGCCCTCGGACGCGTGTAAGGAGAGGTTTTATGATTGCCTGGATGAACTGGACACCGACTGTCGCCATCTTCTTTGCAGTGATTGCGGGGATTCTGGCGGTGATGACGGTTTACGAGATTGTTTCCCCGTGTACCGAAAGGAAAGGCTTTCTGCCGATAGCCACGACCCGGGGTGACAGGTTGTTTATCGGATTGCTCTCGGCAGCGTATATACACCTGGCTTTCCTGGCTGTAAGCGATATCACGTTATGGGTTGCGCTTGCGGTTTCGGTGGCCTGGCTATTGGTGCTGCTGCGCTGGGGATGAGTCTGAGATCAGATGTTCGTTATGTTGTTTTTGCGAACATCCGGCTCTAGAAATTCTCTAAAAACACTTGTAATGATTTCGTAAACGAACTATTTTTATTTCAATGATCGGAATCGATCATGGGCGATTCCGGTAAAAGGATAGCGACCAGAGCGCTATAAGTGCGGAAACGAAACCCGGCTGTTTCGTTCCATTCATAAAAAGACGAACGAGGTTGGATATGTTCAACAACAATAAATATCCGAGGACCCTGTTGCTGAGCGCCGCCGTCGGTGTTGCCAGCATGGGGTTAAGCCTGCATGTCAGCGCCGATCAGTACAGTGAGGCGGCTGAAAAGTGGGTGAATGAAGCGTTCAAGAACTCCACTTTGACCAAGGAAGAACAGCTCAAGGAAATGGAGTGGTTCACCAAAGCGGCTGAGCAGTTCCGCGGCATGGACATCAACGTGGTTTCCGAAACCATCGCGACTCACGAATATGAGTCCAATGTTCTGGCCAAGGCGTTTTCGGAAATTACCGGTATCAACCTGACCCATACGCTGATTCAGGAAGGCGATGTCATCGAGAAACTCCAGACCCAGATGCAGTCGGGACGGAACATCTACGATGGCTACGTGAACGATTCAGATCTGATCGGTACCCACTTCCGGTATGGCAAGGTAGTGGCCGTTGAAGACATCATGAATGGTGCTGGCAAGGATCTTACCCTGCCCACCCTGGATCTTGACGATTTTATAGGGCTCGATTTTACCACCGGGCCTGACGGCAAGCTCTACCAGTTGCCTTCCCAGCAGTTCGCCAACCTCTACTGGTTCCGTGCGGACTGGTTCGAACGTGAAGATCTGCAAAAGCAGTTCAAAGAGATCTACGGTTATGACCTGGGTGTGCCCGTCAACTGGTCTGCCTATGAAGATATTGCCGAGTTCTTCTCGGTGCACGTGAAGGAAATTGACGGTGAGCGCGTGTACGGTCACATGGACTACGGCAAGAAGGACCCGTCCCTGGGCTGGCGTTTTACCGATGCGTGGTTCTCCATGGCCGGTGCTGGCGACAAAGGCCTTCCGAACGGTTTGCCCGTAGACGAATGGGGTATCCGGGTTGAAGAGTGTCATCCTGTCGGCTCCAGTGTCAGCCGTGGCGGTGCAACCAATGGTCCCGCTGCCGTGTATGCCACCGAGAAATACGTGGATTGGCTGCGTGAGTACGCGCCCCCCGAAGCCCAGGGTATGACTTTCTCCGAGGCCGGCCCGGTGCCTGCCCAGGGCAACGTTGCCCAGCAGATCTTCTGGTATACCGCCTTTACCGCAAGCATGATCAAGGATGGTCTGCCAGTTGTGAACGAGGATGGCACGCCCAAATGGCGGATGGCGCCGTCACCACGTGGTCCTTACTGGGAAGAAGGCATGAAGCTTGGCTATCAGGACGTGGGCTCCTGGACGTTCCTGGACTCTACTCCAGAAAAGCGTCGTCTGGCGGCGTGGCTGTACGCCCAGTTTACCGTTTCCAAGACTGTGTCCCTGGAGAAAACCATTGCAGGCCTGACGCCAATTCGCGAGTCTGATATCGAGTCCGAGGTGATGACCGAAATGGCACCGAAACTCGGCGGTCTGGTGGAATTCTACCGCAGCCCCGCCCGTGTGCAGTGGTCGCCGACTGGTACCAACGTGCCGGATTATCCGAAGCTGGCACAGCTGTGGTGGCAGTACATTGCCCAGGCTGCCAGTGGAGAAGCCACTCCGCAGGAGGCACTGGACGGGCTGGCTCAGGCCCAGGATCGGGTTATGGAACGCCTTGAGCGCGCCAATGTTCAACCCACTTGTGGTCCGAAGCTGAACGAGCCCCGGGATCCGCAATACTGGCTGGATCAACCCGGCGCACCCAAGCCGAAGTTGGATAACGAGAAGCCCCAGGGCAAGACCGTTGCCTACGATGAGCTGCTGAAAACCTGGGAAGAAGCCCGCTAAGACGAGCTGATTCCCTCAAGAGCAATGCCTGTCGCAACAGGACCCTTTGGTTGCGGCAGGCAGAGCACCGTTGTCACGGTGGGTTTTGGCCGGTTGCTTTTAGTTCCCCCCCTTTCAAGCATTTCAAGGTAGCCCCTCCCGGGGTCAACCCTGCCGGCCCTTTTTCTGCCGTTTGGCCCGTCTTCGCAAGAATCTGGCGGGAAGGGTGTATCTAATGAACAGAATCTCCGTAATTCATCGTTTGTACGCAGGTTTCGGCCTGCTTTGCCTGATTATCGTTTGCTGGGGAGCATTCAACATAAGCATTATGTCGTCCTTCTCTGGCGCAACGGACAGGCTGACATCGGATGTATTTCCACTCAGTGGATCGATTCAGGAAATGGAAGCCCATCGATCAGAAACCGCAAGATACTCAGTGGAAGTGGTGGCTGCAGGCGATCAAAAGGTTTTGAACTCCCAGTCTGACAGACTTTCCGGTGCACTCAGCAAGCTTGCCGACAGCCTGGATGCCGTCGCTGCCTCCGACAGCACGGCCATGTTCCCGGAGCTGGCTGCGGTCAACGAGTCCGCGAATGCCCGGCTGGCTGAGTTGCGGCGCTCGGTCAAAGCGATCCTGGGCATAAAAAGGCAACTGCTCTCGGTGTCGGATTCGGTAAATTCCGGGCTAAGTCATTTCCTTGCCAACAACGGGGAGATGAAAAGAACCCTGGTCAGGGAGGGTACAGAGCCGGCGGGACAGGATATCTATATTCGCGACCTGTTCACGACGGTGATGGAAAACCTCGCAAACATCGAGTTGCTGATCATGCAGATGGTGAGTACTGAAAACCCGAGTGAGCTAAACGCCATCGTCGAGAACCTTCGGTTCAATACCAGCACGTTTGAGCAGGACATGTCCGCCCTGGTGAACGAGGTGCCTCGCCTGGAGGGCTTGCCATCATTGGTTGAAAGGTTTCTTGCCGCGGTGAACGATGACGCCGGAATCATCAGCCAGTATTCAGACTATCGCCAGAGCCGGCTTGAACTGGATTTATTGGCCAGGAAGATAGACCTTTTGCTTTCGGCAATGGCATCGGAGCTGGATGAAGCGCGAAAAATCGTTGCCGACAGGACAAGCGCGTCGGTATTCGCGCTGGATGAAACTGCGCTGAATTCGGAACAGCTGGTTTACTGGCTGCTTCCCCTGGTGGTTCTGATTGCGCTGGCAACTTCCGTCAGACTTGGGCGGATGATCAGCCGGCCGCTACAGGCGACTCAGGAACATCTGGCTGCAATGGCCGGGGGTGACTACTCTCGAACGCTCGAGTTTCCGGCGCGTGGCGAGTTTATCGACCTGAAGCGTTCCGTTAACCGGTTGTCCGAAGCCATGGCAACGGTTCTTGGAAGCCTGCAACAGGCTGGATCGGACATATCCGTGATCGCATCGGGTAACGCCAGGTTTACCAGGGATTTTAACGAACGGATTCGAACCGAGTCCGACGAGCTTGGTTCTATTGCTGCTGCGATGACTCAAATGGAGGCGTCTGCCAGGGAGGTAGCGGGTTCGGTTCGGGATACCCATACCCTCGTTGGTGAGGTAAACCGGCAGGTTGAAGACAATCTGTCTGCAGCCGAGCGCGGCATGGACTGTGTTGAAAGCCTGGGCCGCCAGGCGGAGCAGACTGCAAAAAAACTGAAGCAACTTGAGCAGGCATCTTTTGACATAGGCAGGATTACCGAAGCCATTGATGATATTGCCAATCAGACCAATCTGTTGGCGCTGAATGCCGCGATCGAATCGGCGCGCGCCGGTGATGCTGGTCGCGGCTTTGCGGTGGTTGCAGATGAGGTTCGTGGGCTGGCCCGGAAAACCACTGAGAGCACCGATACCATACGGGATCTCGTAGAAGGTCTGCAGCAGGAAGCCTCGGAATCAGTCATCTCCATGAACTCCAGTTTTGAACAGCTGGGATCTGTGCGTGATTTGATGGCCAGTGTCTCGGAGGGCGCGGGCAGAATTGGTTCAGCGGTGGGACGGATCCATCAGGGCGCCGAGCATATTCGTCACGGTATGGATGAGCAGGAGAATGTCAGTCAGTCGGTGGCGCGCCAGGTCAGTGAAATCAGTGCCTCGGTAGCTGAAAGCCTTGAGAGTATTGACGAATTGGTCACGACCTGTGACCGCCTCGAGGATTCGGTGACCAGTATTGAATCACTGATGGCTAGATTTCGCATCCTCTGAGCCCATCACGGACCAACTAATTTTCGTTTCCATATAACAAATTTGTCTGATTGATCGAGCTTTTTCGCTTGATGATGTTCGTTTACGAATATTAATATGGATTTTAATGTTCGGTATCAAAAAAATATAGTTCGCAAACAAAAATGATTGAACAGGAACAACGCTATGGAACAGATTAAATCAGTCACGGCCCGGGAAATTCTGGATTCCCGCGGATTTCCCACAGTGGAAGTGGACGTCGAACTCCGGAATGGCGTGGTCGGGCAGGGCCGGGTGCCATCCGGGGCGTCCACAGGAACCCGGGAGGCGCTGGAAAAGCGGGATGGCGATGACAGCCGCTATAACGGCAAGGGCGTCCTGCAGGCGGTTCGGTGTGTTAACGAACGGATTGCTCCGGCGCTCGAGGGGCGTGTGGTATTTGATCAGCTTGTGATGGATCGCCTCATGTGCGAGATGGATGGCACGCCCAACAAGGCGGAATTGGGTGCCAATGCGATTCTGGCCGTGTCCCTGGCCACAGCCAACGCCGGCGCCAATTACCGGCAACAGCCCCTGTACCGGTATCTTGCCGAGCTCTATGGCTGTAGCGGCCCCAGTATCTTGCCAGTGCCCATGATGAACATCATCAATGGTGGCGCTCACGCTGACAACAACGTTGATCTCCAGGAGTTCATGATCCAACCGGTCGGGGCGCCCAGCTATAGCGAGGCGCTGAGGATGGGGGTGGAAACCTTCCATGCCCTCCGGTCGCTTCTACGGAAAAACAGGCTGTCCACGGCGGTGGGCGATGAAGGTGGCTTCGCACCGAACCTGCGTTCCAGCGAGGAGGCACTGGACCTCATTCTGGCCGCCGTTGAAAAGGCAGGTTACCGGCCTGGATCCGATGTGGTCCTTGCCCTTGATTGTGCCGCTTCGGAATTCTATGAAGACGGCCGTTACAACCTCAAGGGTGCCGGTAAAGAGTATACCTCTGAGGAGTTCTCGGATTACCTGCTCAACCTGGCCATGAAGTATCCCATCGCTTCAATTGAAGACGGCATGGACGAAAACGACTGGGACGGCTGGAAACTGCTGACCGAGAAATTGGGCGAACGTGTGCAACTGGTGGGTGACGACCTTTTCGTGACCAACAGCGCAATCATCACAGAGGGCATCCGTAGGGGCATTGCCAACTCGGTACTGATCAAGTTCAACCAGATCGGGACTCTTACAGAAACTCTGGATGCTATCGGAATGGCTCAGGATGCCGGCTATACCACAGTGATTTCCCACCGCAGCGGCGAGACCGAAGATACCTTCATATCCGATCTGGCGGTGGCCACACGGTCGGGCCAGATCAAAACTGGCTCTCTCTGCCGATCCGACCGGGTCGCCAAGTACAACCGCCTGCTGCGCATTGAGCAGGATCTTGGCGCCCACGCGTTTTACCCCGGTGTTGGCGCAATCCGTTGTGCCCTGGACACCTGAGACTGCTTTTCGGGAGAAACATCATGAGAAAACCCATTCTGATTGGAAACTGGAAGATGAACGGCAGCCTTCAGGCCAACCAGGCCCTGATGGTTCGTGTGTTGCCCCGGCTGAGGATGTTCCGAAAGTCCATTGATCTGGCCGTATGCCCGCCGCACCCGTATCTGTTTCAGGTGCGGGATCTGCTGGGTTACACCGGCATTATGCTGGGTGCCCAGAATGCGTCTGGATTTGTCTCCGGCGCCTACACCGGCGAAGTCAGTGCCACCATGCTGCAGGAGATGGGGTGTCGCTATGTGCTGGTGGGGCACTCTGAGCGCCGGTTACTGTTTGGCGAAAGCAATCAGGAGGTGGCTGCCCGTTACCGGTCGGTTCTTGGAGCCGGGCTCACGCCGGTATTGTGCGTTGGCGAAACACTGGACGACAGGGAGTCTGGACGCACCAATCTGATCATTGAACAGCAGCTTCAGGCGGTGATTGACGAAGTTGGCCTCGCCGCCATGGCGAATGGAGTTATTGCCTATGAGCCGGTGTGGGCGATTGGCACAGGCAAAACGGCCACGCCAGAGCAGGTTTCCCGAGTGCATCAGCAGATCCGTCAATTCATTGGGAAGAGCGCACCTGAGGCATCCGAAGACATCAGCCAGGATCTTCGCGTGATTTACGGCGGCAGCGTCAAGGCGGCTAACGCCTTCGAGCTTTTCAGTCTTGCCGACGTTGATGGCGGCCTGATTGGCGGTGCCTCGCTGCACGCCGATGAATTCGGAACGATTGCCGGTGCCCTGGCCGAGGCTTCCGGCGTTCTGGCCGGCGAATGCGAAACCAATTGATGGAGATGGAAATGCAGTCAAAACCCTGGATGCAAACGACGTTTTTCCCAAAAGACAGCGACGTACCTGAAAAATTTCGCGGGGGCGGTGTGGAATTGGCCGATACACTGATCGGGGGCAAACTCCGCCATTGGGACGGCCCTTATGCCGAAGTTCGAAGCCCGATCTGCACTATCGTGGAGGGCGATAGCGAACCTCGGCCGCTGGTGATCGGCCGGACGCCGCTGATGGATGAGACCGCTGCCCTGGAAGCTCTGGATGCGGCAGTGCAGGCCTATGGTCAGGGCAACGGAGAGTGGCCCAGCATGTCAGTAGCCAACAGAATCGAACACGTCGAACAGTTCTTCGCGGAGATGCGAAATCATCGGGAGGCCGTGGTAGAGCTCTTGATGTGGGAAATCGGGAAAACCCGTAAAGATGCCTGCAAGGAATTTGACCGAACCTGTGACTACATCAACGATACGATCCATGAGTTGAAGGTGCTCGACCGACGTTCATCGAGATTCGAGATCGTAGGTGGCGTTGTGGCGCAGACCCGTCGCTTACCGGTGGGCGTTGCCCTGTGCATGGGGCCGTTCAATTATCCACTTAACGAGACCTTCACAACGCTGATTCCGGCGTTGATCATGGGCAACACTGTGGTGTTCAAACCCGCCAAATACGGTGTGCTCCTGATTGGTCCTCTGATCGACGCATTCCGGAAGTCGTTTCCGCCTGGAGTCATCAACATCATCTTCGGGCGGGGCAGGGACACCGTCGGGCCGTTGATGAAAAGCGGTAAGGTGGACATGTTCGCCTTTATTGGCACTCACCGGGGTGCGTCCGCACTGAAACAGATGCATCCAAAACCGCACCGGTTGAAGGCTGTGCTGGGCCTTGACGCCAACAATCCGGCCATCGTGTTGCCGGATGCGGATCTCGAGCTCGCCGTCAGCGAGTGCGTCACCGGCGCGCTGTCTTTCAATGGTCAGCGCTGTACCGCCCTGAAACTGCTTTTTGTACATGATTCCCTTGCAGATCGGTTTGTCAGCCAGCTGTCGGAAGCGGTCAATGAGCTGGCTGCGGGAATGCCCTGGGAGCAGGGCGTATCGCTGACGCCATTGCCCGAGCCGGGCAAGATCGGGTTCCTCAGTGAGCTGGTGGATGATGCCATCGCCAAAGGCGCATCGGTGGTCAATCCCGGTGGCGGCGAAGTCAACGGCACGTATTTTCACCCTGCCGTGCTATACCCGGTCACCGCTGAAATGCGCATCTACCATGAGGAGCAGTTCGGGCCGGTCATTCCTGTTGTTGCTTTCTCGGATGAACAGGAAGTGATTGACCATGTCCGGAATTCCAGCTACGGCCAGCAGCTGAGTATCTTCGGTACGGATTCCGATATGGTGGGACGGTTGATCGATCTGCTTGCCAATCAGGTAGGCCGGATCAATCTCAATGCCCAGTGCCAGAGGGGGCCGGACACCCTGCCATTCAATGGCAGAAAGGATTCTGCGGAGGGCACGCTGTCGGTATCGGATGCCCTGAGGGTATTCTCGATACGGACAACGGTGGCCACCAAGTCCAGTGACAGCAACAGGGACCTGGTGACCAGCATCGTGCGTGGGCGACAATCGAAGATCCTTACGACCGATTACCTGTTCTGATCGCCGGATCTTACTTCGCGGACTCTCAGAGCCGGAGGGGCTTACCAGCCTCCCGGCGCCGCTCTTCCCATTCTTCGCGGGTCTGGGCTGCCTGGTCGCCGGGCATCGAATCGATGATGCTGAAATAATCGGAACTGTATTCGTCAGCGATGATGGTGTTGCGTGGTTTCACTTTCACCACGTACACAGTCTGGATATTCTGGTGATCGAAGTCCCGCCAGTATTGCTCGTCCTTCAGGAACGTGTATCTGTGTCCCTCCAGGGCCCGTATGAGGCGGGCGGTATTGGTGGTTCCGGTACGCTCCACAGCATCCTTGTATTGGTAAACGATGCTGTAGGCAGAGGCCGCAGCGGTGGATGGCCGCATTTCATATCGCGCTGAGAAGGCCTCTACAAATTCCTTGCCTCGCGGGTAGTTCAGCTCGTAGGGTGCGTTCCATACCCAGGGCGAGCCGCCGATAACGCCTTCCATAATGGTGGGGCCCACCTGGCGCGCCATTCCGAGGGTGAGATTGGGTACAACTATCTGCATTTTCTTGGTGAGGCCCATTTCATAGGCGACATTCAGGGCTCGCACCATGTCGTCACCGAAAAGAACCATCATCAGAACCTTGGCATCGCTCGCTTCCGCCTGCTCCAGCGCTTCACGGAAGTCGGTAATCAGTGCTCGGGGGAAAGGCGTTTTCACGCCCTGGTGGCGCTGGGTGTCCTCGGTTCCCGAAAATTTTCGTACCGACTCTTCCACGGACCAGCCCCAGGTGTAGTCAGCGGTGATGTAGAAGTAGTCGTCGTTGGCGTGATTGGTGGTGAGGTATTGGCTAAGCGCCTTGGCCGTCATCCAGGCGTTGTAGGGCTCCCGGAACATGTGCGAGTGACCCTCGGCCCCGGTGGTGGCGTTCGAGTAGGTGAGGGTACCGAAGTAAATCCGGTCGCGATCCCGGGCGGCTTTGCCCGAGGCAATGGCAACGGCGCTGGACACGCCGCCGAACACCATCTGGACGCCTTCACGGTCGATAAGCTCTGCGGTGTTTTTTGCGCCCTGAGCAGGTTCGCCACGGGTATTTCTGATCACCAGCTCCAGCTGGCGACCCATGACACCGCCGGCCTTGTTGATTTCGTCAACGGCCAGGAA
>LULX01000320.1_pt1 | contig 11365 bp, 9 predicted proteins | sample 729511 | NCBI WGS metagenome assembly LULX01 (sample SAMN03860278, study PRJNA289734) | marine metagenome | biome: seawater column; feature: ocean; material: water; isolation source: Red Sea water column Station 91 - depth 500m | place: Saudi Arabia: Red Sea | collected 2011-10-15 | depth 500 m
TGCCTCAAGCTGACCATCCGAAGGAAAGAGATTGGGATCCACCTCAGCCTGTGAGGGTCCAGAAGAGTCATTGTCGCTGTCAAAACAACCCGCCAGCAAGGTACTGCCAAGCAGGGCGACAGTGAGACTGAGGGCATGTTTGCCACTCGGTGTTTTCCTGAGCTTCATAGTGTTTTCCTTGTATTTGTTCACTACGTTTTCACCATGTCCGGTGACATCTATAAAATTAGCAGAGCCCTCCTTTTCAGCCAGACAAAACTGAACACTTATTCACGTTATTTTCTTCTAAAGAAACTGATCATTATCAGCCCCAAGCATTTTCCCGATCCGGGACGTTTGCGATGGCGTTTTTTCAAACTTTATCGGGAATCCGATCTGCGGCTGGTGAGTGCCGTCTCCGCGGTCAACCCCAATCACCATATCCCGCGCTTTAAGTTGTGGATGCTCGGCGGCCTCCGAGATCGTCAGAACCGGCTCCACGCAGGCGTCCTGGTCGGCAAAGATCTCCTGCCAATCGGCCAGGGGTTTCGCGGCAATTTTTTCCTTGATGGCGGCTTTAAGTTGCTGCTGATGCTCGGGCTTCTGGCTCATGGCCAGGCTTTTCATGTCGGAAATACCGAGGGTGTCGCACAGGCGGGCGGAGAACTGGGGTTCGAGGCTGCCTACCGAGAGCCAGCGACCGTCGCTGGTCTGGTAGTAGTCGTAGAATGAGCCGCCGTTGAGCAATGCGCTCTCCGGCTTCTGCATCTGGATACCCATCGGCGGCGGCCCGCTGTCAGCCCGGCCGCAGTGACTGCTTACTCCAGCCAGGGAGAGATAGTTGATGTCGTGGCCCGCTCGATCCTTGTAGGGGCCGGTCTGGCCATAGCCGGTGATGGAGCAATAGATCAGGCGAGGGTTTACCGACTTGAGGGCTTCATAGCCGATACCAAGCCGATCCATCACTCCCGGCCGGAATTGCTCAACGACAACGTCATAGTCCTTGACCAATTCCAGAACCTTCTCCCGGCTGCCCTCCTCTTTAAGGTTAAGCCCGAGCGACTTCTTGCCACGGTTCAGAAACCCGTGGGCCGTGCTCACGCCGGCATCGTGGGGTGGCATTACCCGGGTCAGATCCACTCGGTCCGGTGCCTCCACACGCAATACATCTGCCCCCATGTCCGCCAACAGCATGGTGGCGTAGGGGCCGGGCAACAAGGTGCTGAAATCCAGAACTTTCAGCGAAGTCAGAGGACCCGCCATGATAATCTCCTTTTTATTCTCAGGTTTCTGCAAATAGCATTCGTTTCCTTCATGCTGCCCGGTTTTGCCAAGCGGGCCAACTGCCGGTTCCTTCATTCCGATTGGCCGTTTCTACCAGTGTGGCCAAACGGCTTCGGTTGCATTGTTCTGCCGGGGTTTTATGATGGGTTTCGTTTTCATGGAATGGCGAGCGTAATGTCCGATCTGACGGTTTCGAAGCACTTTGTACAGGCGGCCCTTGTGGGCGCCGAGCGACTTGGTTTTGATACCCGTGAAATGCTCCGGGAAGCCGGAATCTCTCCCGATCTGCTGCGCATCGAGATGGCGAGGGTCAGCAGTGATCAGTTCAGCCATTTAATGCAGGTGCTCTGGAACCGCATGGGAGATGAGTTCATGGGGCTGGGGCCCAGACGGGCCCGAACAGGAACCTTTGCCACCATGTGCGCGTTGGTGATTGACTGCCCCAATCTGGAATCTGTGTACCGGCAGGCCTTCCAGTTTTCCCGTCTGTTTGAACCCATGGTATCCATGGAACTGGAGGTTGGCAGGGACAAGGCTCAGCTCGTAACCCGGATAGAGGGCGAGATCAACGATCCGAGCTTTTTCCTGCGGGAGAGTATTCTGGTGATCTGGCACCGACTGGGCAGTTGGCTCATCGGCCAACCCATCGAGCTGGAGAAGGCTGAGTTCGATTACCCACGGCCGGCCCATGGCGACGAATACCGGCACATTTTCCACTGCCCCCTGGCATTCGAGTCTGACAGAATCGCCCTCACCTTCGACAAGCGCTTCCTGTCTGCGCCCGTCATCCGGGACAAGCCGGAGATGCGGCAGTTCCTGAAGACCTCCCCGGCAGACCTGTTATCCCGTCCGGACGAGAGTAACACCTTTACGGGACGCATTCGGGCACTCATCGGCAGGGATCTTTCGAAGCCGCTGCCGGATTTTGAATGGATTGCAGCGGGCCTGCATACCAGCCCGCAGACACTGCGACGCAGACTGAAGCAGGAGAATACCTCGTTCCAGGAGATCAAGGATCTGTTACGCCGGGATATGGCTATTTACTATCTGAGCCGGCAGGAACTTCCGATTAACGACATTGCCGCCAAAGTCGGTTTCACCGAACCCTCAACCTTCCATCGGGCCTTCAAGAAGTGGACCGGGGTGACGCCAGGCGCCTATCGGGAAGGCGAGCGTGGTGATCTCTCCGATTGACTCAGGACCCCGAGGGCGCCTGAAGCGAACGGATCAGTTGCCCGAGCGTTTCGGCGATTTCCTGGGCCCTTTCCCGGTTTTCGGCCAGTTGAAGCAGTCGGGAACCGTCCCTCGGATCATAGACCCAGCAAGTTGAGACCGTCGCCTCGCAACGCCATTCCACCCTGGGGTTGATGCCAAACACCGACATCGTCTCTGTGCTTCGCAGTATCCGGCCATCCTCGGCGCGCTTCAGCTCCTGAATCTGGATTTCCTCTCCCTGGGTGCCAAGACGGTATTCAACATCGGCTGGCCGATCGAGCCGCACGACCGCCTGATCACGGCGCCAGCCAGCCAATTCGAGCAGGCTGTTGATATGAAGCGTCAGCGCCTCGCGGTCTGAATCTGCCAGATACAGCTTGCGCAAAGACTCGATACGGCCCTCACCCGCCGGCTCAATAACCGCAACCTGTTCACTCTCACCACTTGCCTGTGGGGCCAGGGCATTCTGCTTTCGGGTCTTTTCAATGGAAGTGATCAACTGCAGGGATTCCTGGTAGTGGGCACCCTCAGCGCCGGCGCGGCTCACATAGGTTTCAAGAGCAGACTGGGCTTCGTTCAGGTGGGAAGACTGCAGCATCACCCGCCCCCGATAAAAATAGTAATCGGCCGGCTTTTCACCCTCCAGTTGCTGCAAGCGGTTCAGATACTCAGCGGCCTCGCCCCAGTTTTCCGCAACCACTGCCCCTTCGGTAGCGAGCATCAATCTGCGAGTCTCGTGCTCGGGCGCCAGCGCCAGCGCGGGCCAGGACAGGAGCGCGGAAGCCAATACAGCCCCCAGGGCAAAACAGCGACCTGTTCCAAATAATACTGCCATGGCATCTACTCCTGCTCGTTATCTGCACCAATCGCCTGCTTCTCTGAATCAGGCAGGTCGTTGTCCCCTGAATGACGGAATTCTTCACCCTCGTCTACTTCGGCCTGGTCCATTATCCCCTTCGGCAATTCCTTTTTCACCCGAACACCCAGCTCTACAAATCGATTCGCCTGGGAGATCAGGTTGCCACGCCCACGGGTCAGGGTGTTCATGGCCGAATCATAGGTTCCCTGGGCAGTATGCAACTGTGTGCCCAGGCGCTCCATCGCCTCAACAAACACCCTGAGTTTGTCATAAACAGCGCCAGCCCGCTCAGCGATTTGCCGGGCATTCTGGCTCTGGCGTTCGTACCGCCAGATGTTCTCAATGGTTCGCAGTGTTGCCAGCAGCGTGGTTGGCGTTACCACAATAATCTTTCGCTCAAAGGCTTCTGCGAAAAGGTTCTCGTCCTGCTGAAATGCTGCCACAAAAGCGGGCTCTATCGGCATGAACAGCAACACAAAGTCCGGGGAATGGAGGCCGTGGAGCTGGCTGTAGTCTTTTTCGCTAAGGGTACGAATGTGATTCCTCACGGCCTCGACGTGTTGCTTGAGCGCCTCCTCCTTGACCCCTGAATCCTCTTCCTCCGTCACCCACTGCTGGTAGGCCACCAGTGAGACCTTGGAATCGATAATCAGGTTGCGGCTATCCGGCAGATGGACAATGACGTCCGGCCGGTAGAGCTGATTGTCGCCGTCGCGATAGCTTCCCTGGGTATCATACTCCACGCCCTTGCGCAGGCCGGATTTCTCCAGTACCCGTTCAAGGATCAGCTCACCCCAGTTACCCTGAATCTTCTTGTCGCCTTTGAGGGCGCGGGTCAGATTGGATGCTTCCTCTGTTATCTGGCGATTCAGATCCTGCAGTGACTTGATCTCACTACGGAGGGCCTGACGATCACGGGTTTCGGTGGTGTACACGTCTTCAACCCGCTTGCGGAAGTCCTGCAACTGGTCCCTGAAGGGGTTCAGCAGAGTATCAAGGCTGGTGCGGGTCTGCTGGCTGAAACGCTCGCTCTTCTGCTCGAAAATCTTGTTGGCCAGATTCTCGAACTCCGTCTTCAAGGCATCACGGTTACGCTCAAGCAACTCCAGTTTTTCATGGGCGGATCGGCGCTCCTTCTCAATGGTCACTTCCTTCTCGCGGAGCGCGACGCGGGCCTCGCCCAGCTCGCGGGAAAGCTCGTCCCACTTTGCCTGCAGGCTCTGACGCTCGCTCTCCAGCTGTGCCACGCGCTGCTTGCCATTTTCCAGATCCGACTCCAGACCGGCCACCCGATTTTCGAGGGCGGTTGCATGCTGTCGCCACTGTTCAACGTCCTGCCCAAGTCGACCATTCCTGCCCCAGAGCCCTTTCAGAACGATCAAAAGGATTAACACAACCATCAATCCCGCCATCAGATCGGGCCGGGACAAGATCAGTTCCGTGAGGGCTTCAGGCACCTGGTACTACTCCTGTTACGGTTCTGTGTTTGATTGAGGAACCGGTGTTTCCCGGCCCCACAACAGTCTACCCCACGAAGGGAACCTTTTGCCCGGCACGCCGTCAATCCGAATAGCGAGGCACTAAGGACCACGACTGTTTGGCATTATTTTAAAGCTCGGGCATCTGCCTCTGGACGGCCAACGTAATATCGTCTAAAAGGGTAAAATGTTCACTCGCCAAGTGGTTATTACCCTTTTTTAACCGCACGGCGGGCCCGAACCAGATCAGAAACGGATAACAGATCATGCTGAAAGAACTGTGGCGAAAACTGGAGGCGGAGTTTCTGCACAATGACTGCTCCGGCCAGGACAGCCAGGCAGGCTTATTCGGCACCCGTCCGAACGGCAACAAGGACGGCTTCAGAATCCTTCCGCACATTACCCACACGGGCGAGTTTCATCTCGAGCGTCTTACCAACCTGCTGAAGGCGCGGTATGGCAAGAGTTTCGGCATGCCCTCCAGCAAGTCTGAGAGTGACCAGGAAATCCGGGAGCTGATCAGCTTCGCAGCCAGAATCCAGGATCAGGATGTGCAGCGCGAACTATTGCTTTTCTACCTTAACTGCTCCCCGGTAATCCAGGAATACCTGCGCGCTGAGACTGTTCTCGGAGAGGGGAATTTCCTGTCACGGTAAACACTACTGCCCCTTAACCATCTGTAAATCAACCACACAGATTGGATGTTGTATACTTCCCTTCCTATTTATCCGGTTTCACACGCATAGACCGTCACAATAGCTCGGTATCGAGCGTGACAGACTGCCAGCTCAGGGGTTCTTAATGGGTTTCAAATGGTATCGGGCTGGACTGCCTAAGCTTTCCGTCACCACACTTGCAGGCATTCTTCTGCTGACGGGATGCTCGGCAGACCGCTATTTCATGGTTCCCAAAACGGATATGAATGAACTCCAGGGATCCATTAAGAGTCAGCGGGCAACTCTCGTTACCATGGAAGAAAACTCAGCGGTCAGGCACGAGCAAGCCATTGCCCAAACCCGCTCTTCGACTCAGACCATACTCGACGCAATTGCCACCCAGGTGGAAAAACCTGAATGTCCGCCAGTGCGGGCCCAGACACAATGCCCCGCAACAGATAATTCGAAAGGGCGTGCAGACCGCCTGAAGGGCAAGGTGATTGTCGGCGAGGTTGAAAACTTCTACCTTGCGGGCCCCGGCCTGATCTACAAGGCTCGCATTGACAGCGGTGCCGAAACTTCCTCAATAGACGCACGCAACATCACTCGGTTCGAGCGGGACGGCAACAATTGGGTGCGCTTTGATGTACCTGTTCCCGGTGCAGACAAGTTTGTAACCCTGGAAAAAGAGATCTCTCGCCGGGTTCGCGTAATCCAGGCCAGCGCCGATGAAGCGGAGCGTCGGGTCGTCGTCGAGCTTCAGTTTTTTATTGGCGATCACCAACAAGTTGCGGAGTTTACACTTGCCGACAGAACCAACCTCACATACGAGGTTCTTATCGGCCGCAATATTCTGCGTGACGTCATGCTGATCGATGTCGGCAAGGAATATGCAACCGAGCTGCCTGAATCCATCCGCAACAGCAATGGGAACGAATCGTGACCACCCGCTCGCGCCTGCCTTTTTACATCGCCGTTTTCCTGCTCATTTCTGCGGGCATTTCGCTTGCTGTCTGGAGGCACGTTGAGCTTGGCATACCCTGGCTCACGGGCGAACAACGACCAGTTTGGATGGTCGAGGCCCGCATTGATTTTGACGCAGTGGACGGTTCGGTTCTTGCCAGCCTGAATATCCCCGAGCAGCCACCGGGCTTTCGCATCCTGACCGAACAGGCGGCTTCGCCCGGCTATGGCTTTTCCATCATCGACACCTCGGGCAGCCGCCGGGCGGAATGGAGCAAGCGGGAAGTGTCCGGGCCGCAGACTTTGTATTTCAAAGCCCAGTTCATTCCGGATCCAGACGCCGGACCGGAAATCCCGGCGCGCGAACCGAAAACACCGAGGACCTTCTGGGAAGAGCCTGAGGCAACCGCTGTACAGGAAATTCTTAGTCAGGCAGAAGCCCGCTCGAGCACACCGGAAAGCATGACCCGCGAGCTGATCCGGCTGATGCAGCCGGATAGCCGGACACAGAACACAACCCTGCTGGTTTCAGAAGAGAATTACCTGGATCTTCTGGTCGACATGCTCAACCACAGTGGTATTGCCGCCAGAACAGCGGACGGACTGAGGCTCGAGGATGCCCGGCGGCGGCAGCAGTTGATGCCCTACCTGCAAATTTATAACGGCAAGCGTTGGCTCACCTTCAACCCGAAGACTGCCGAACAGGGCGTGCCTGAAGACCTCCTGCTTTGGCGCCAGGGGGCAGCCTCATTGCTGGATGTGGTAGGTGGCGAGAACTCGGAAGTAAGCTTCTCGATGCTCAGGCAAACGGTTCCTGCCCTTCAACTGGCAACTATGGAATCCGCAGCCAATGGTCTCGGCTTCCTGAGCTTTTACGAGCTGCCCATAGAAGAGCAAAGCATGTTCCGAATGCTGCTGTTGCTGCCACTGGGGGCACTGATGGTCGCTTTCATGCGGATTGTTATCGGCATTCGCACCTCTGGCACCTTCATGCCCGTGTTGATCGCAGTGGCCTTCGTGCAGACAACTCTGGTGCCGGGCTTGATCGCGTTCCTGTCGGTGGTATCTATTGGCTTGCTGATGCGCGGCTACCTGTCCAGCCTTAACCTGCTGCTGGTATCCCGCATATCCGCCCTGATCATCCTCGTTATCTTTATAACCGCGGGCCTGAGCATTATCGGCTATCAGATGGGATTCAATACCGGCATGACGGTCACCTTCTTCCCGATGGTGATCATCGCCTGGACCATCGAGCGGATGTCCATTCTCTGGGAAGAAGAAGGGGCGCATGAGGTCATGGTTCAAGGTGCAGGCAGTCTGTTTGTGGCCATCTGCGCCTATTTGCTGATGAGCGCTCCGTTGGCCGGCCACCTCACCTTCAACTTCCCGGAGCTGCACCTTGTTATTCTCGGTCTGATCCTGTTGATGGGTCAGTACACCGGCTACAAGCTCAGCGAGCTGAGGCGCTTTACGCCAATGAAGGCGTACGACTGACATGGACTGGATATCGCCGAGATCACTCAAGAGGCTGGGAATGCTGAACATGAACCGGCGCAATGTGGATTACATTGCCCGGTACAATGAGCGGTCATCCTATCCGTTGGTAGACAACAAACTGAAAACAAAACTGGTGGTTGCCGAATACGGCGTAAAAACCCCGAAACTGCTTCAGGTTGTCCGCCAACAGCATGAGATATCACACTTCCGGGAAATGGCAGAGGATCTGGCCGGATTTGCGATAAAACCGGCAAAAGGGTCTGGCGGCAAGGGGATTACCGTCATAACCGGTCGGGATGGCGATGAGTACATCAAGGCATCCGGGTCGCGGGTAGATTCTCCGTTCCTGGAACGTCATTTGACCAACATTCTGGCCGGGCTCTACTCGCTTGCGGGTACCCCAGATGTGGCGATCGTCGAAAACCTGGTGGAGTCCGCCCCCTCATTGGCGAAATACTCTCACCAGGGTGTGCCCGACATCCGGATTATCGTCTTCCAGGGTTACCCGGTAATGGCGATGCTGAGGCTGGCCACAACCGCGTCTGACGGTAAGGCAAACCTGCATCAGGGCGCCGTTGGGGTTGGCCTGGATATCGGCTCTGGCCAGGGACTGAATGCCGTTCAGTTCAACCGCCCCATAACCCTCCATCCGGACACCGGTCTGGCACTGGAGAATATCCAGATAGAAGCCTGGGATGAGATGCTGGAAATGGCCTCCCGCTGCTACGAAGCAACCGGGCTGGGCTACATGGGGGTTGATCTGGTGGTAGATGCGAACGAGGGGCCACTGCTACTGGAATTGAACGCCCGGCCCGGACTGGCAATCCAGATGGCAAATGGCCGCGGACTGCTTCCCCGACTCCGCGCGATTGAAGCGCTCAAACGTCCACACTTCACACCTCTGGAGCGCTCACGTTTCGCCATGGAAACGTTTGCCAGTAACTGAGTTAATAGCAAACATAAAAAAACCGGGGCCAAAGCCCCGGTTTTTTATTTCCACGACCCCTCAGGACAGTTCGCCCCGGGCGATCAACAGTTGCCGCTCGTGACTGAGGCCCTTCAGAAGCCCCCAGGTCATGATCAGGAGAACCACCGTAAATGGCAGCCCCGCACTGATAGCGGTTGCCTGGATCGCGCCCAGTGCATCTTCACCGCCGCCAAAGATCAGAGCTGCAGCAATCGCACCCTCGGCAACTACCCAGAACACACGCTGGGCGGTCGGTGCATCAGTCTTGCCACCAGCCGTAATACTGTCGATGACCAGCGAACCAGAGTCGGAAGATGTTACGAAGAACACCAGAACCAGAACGATTCCGACAAATGACAGGATCCCAGTCAGCGGGAGGTTCGCGAACATCTGGAACGTAGCGAGCGAAACCTCGGTCAGGCCGTTCTCAGCGAGTTCACCAATGCCCTGCTGAATCTGTTCAATGGCAGCACCACCGAAGGCGCTCATCCATACAACAGTAATAACAGTCGGGACGATCAACACTGCAGTTACAAATTCACGAACGGTACGGCCCTTGGACACGCGCGCAATAAACATTCCTACGAACGGTGACCAGGAAATCCACCAGGCCCAGTAGAATACAGTCCAGCCTTGGAACCAGGCTTCGTCCTCGCGGCCAAACGGATTACTCAGTTGCAACGCGTTGCCCACGTAATTGGAAGAAGTCACCCAGAGAGTTTCCAGAACCGTCATCGTCGGACCGGCAAATATAACGAACAACAGCAGAATGCCCGCGACAGCCATGTTGATGTTACTCAGGATCTTAACGCCACCGTCGAGCCCCCTGAGCACCGAGATCAATGCGAGGGCTGTAACGCCGACAATGATCGCCATCTGGATATTCGTATCTGCACCTGTACCGAACAGGTAGTCTAGACCGGAAGCCGCCTGCTGGGCACCGAAACCAAGTGACGTTGCCAGACCAAAGATCGTCGCGACAACAGCCAGCACATCGATAATGTGTCCAGGCCAGCCCCACACCTTGTCTTTCAGCAGTGGGAAAAAGGCCGAGCGAATGGTCAAAGGCATGTTTTTGTTAAAGGCGAAAAACGCCAGAGAAAGAGCAACGATTGCATAGATGCCCCAGGGATGAAGACCCCAATGGTACATGGTCGCGCCCATCGCAAGATTACGGGCGTCATCCGTATTTGCTTCTACATTGAACGGCGTCTCGTACCATCCCGTGTAATAAGCCACCGGCTCGGCAACGGCCCAGAACATAAGACCAATGCCCATACCAGCGGCGAAAAGCATGCAGAACCAGGAAAGCGTTGAGAATTCAGGTTTGCAGTCCTGCCCCCCGATGCGGATTTTACCCATCGGCAGGAAGATCAGAGCCAGGCACACCACCACGAAGATGTTGGCACTGATAAGGAAAAACCAGTCAAACGTCGCGATAATGTCCCATTTTGCCCCATCGAGCAGCTCTTTGGCTGGCCCGGGGAACATCAGGGTGCCTATCACAAACGCAACAACCAGTATCGCCGTGATCGGAAATACCGGCGCATGGAGATCCAGCCCGAACGGAGTGATATTGTCCTGGCCAGCCACGTAATCCGTGGAATATTCGTCTTTAACTACCTCGCCCACGTTATGGAGCCTCCTGAGTTGGTAAATCGTTTATTCAGAATCGGTATTCAGACATTACAAGCGCGTTATCATAATGTTTTGAGTTCAAAACATCAAAACCACGATTATTTTGCCGCCTTGATATTAATCATAGACCATGATCGAAAACGGACCAGCCCGATTCGGGTCCAATCGCGACAGGATCCCGCATCGTACGACTAAACTCTTCATCAGTTGCCGCTCTGTGCGAGCCGGCTTTTCCGAGACAATCAGAGGACCTCATGGAAAAAACAAAGACCTTTCCGCTTCGCTATACCGCCTATGCACTCAGCATTGCCGGATTTCTTGTCTCGCTTGTGCTCGTCCTGATCTTGGAGGAAGGTCATGTATTTCCTGTAATGTTTGGCGCGTTCGCGGCCCTGGGTACCTACGACCTGCTGCAACGAAAACACACGGTCAGCCGGAACTATCCCATCATGGCCAATTTTCGTTACCTGCTTGAATCCGTGGGCCCTGAAATCCGGCAGTATTTCATCCAGTCAGACACGGAAGAGCGTCCCTTTTCACGGGAACAGCGCACCATCGTCTATCAGCGCGCGAAGAATGTTCTGGACAAACGCCCTTTCGGCTCACAGCTTGGAATGTACGATGAAGGTTTCGAGTGGATGAATCATTCACTTGCCCCCACCCGCCTCAGTAGTAGCGATTTCCGGATCCTGATCGGAAAAAATTGCGACAAGCCCTATAACGCAAGCGTGTTCAACATCTCTGCCATGAGCTTTGGCTCGCTGTCAGCCAACGCCATCCTCAGTCTCAATACCGGCGCCAGGATGGGCGGCTTCTATCACGATACCGG
>LULX01000327.1_pt1 | contig 11233 bp, 6 predicted proteins | sample 729511 | NCBI WGS metagenome assembly LULX01 (sample SAMN03860278, study PRJNA289734) | marine metagenome | biome: seawater column; feature: ocean; material: water; isolation source: Red Sea water column Station 91 - depth 500m | place: Saudi Arabia: Red Sea | collected 2011-10-15 | depth 500 m
AGGCGACATTCGCGAGGTTCCGGACTTCAATGTCTTCTTCCGGTATCACGCCACCTACCCCTATCCGTCCGATGCCATCTGGTACCTCACCCAGATGCGCCGTTGGGGCCAGATACCCGAGGCCAAGCCAGACGACTGGTATATGGAAACCGCAGCCCGGGTTTACCGGGCGGACATCTACGAGCAGGCGGCCCGTTCACTCATTGCAGACGGCACCTTGGAGGCATCGGACTTCCCGGATTTCGAGACCGAAAACTTCCAGCGCCCGCACCAGGGAGAGCTGATTGACGGTGTCGCCTTCACCCCCCGGACACCAAACGCCTATATCGACAGTTTCGACATCGGCCTGAAAGGTTCGCAAACCCCGTAAGCGGGTTAGCAAGGAGATTTTAACCATGACTACGATCACTTCGGCCAGAAACACACCCCAGCCGCCGCGCTGGCTGGGCCAGAGACTCAAGTCCATCGGTGCATCGCTGACACCCGCTCAGCTCGCCACTACCGGGCGCCAGATGCTACGCCAACCAGCGCGAACGGGCCGACAAGTTCATTGCCATGCAGGAAGAGCGGAACGCCCGCATTCTGGCAGACAATCCAGAAGCTGAGGTCAAGATCCGAAGCTACCCGGGCGCACCAACCTTCCCCGATCAGATCATAACCAGCCTGATCACGGTTTTGGCCGGATTCATCGTGGCCACTGCCATCGCAGTGCCCCTGGGCATCGTGGTGGGGCTGAACCGCCACTTCCAGGCGGCGGTCAACCCGCTGATCCAGGTGTTCAAACCGGCTGAACGTGTCCCGAGTTCTGCGACTGTCCTTTTGGACCCATGTCCGCAAGGTGGTGTTGCCGTCTTCAGTACCGATGATTTTCACCGGTCTGCGTGTATCACTTGGCATCGCCTGGATGGTGCTGATCGCGGCCGAGATGCTGGCCCAGAGTCCCGGGTTGGGCAAGTTCGTCTGGGATGAATTCCAGAACGGCAGCAGCCAGTCCCTGAGTCGGATTATGGTGGCGGTCCTGGCCATCGGTTTTATCGGGTTTGTGCTGGACCGGGTGATGCTCCTGATTCAACGCAAGGTTGCGTGGAACGAATAAATATCTGGATAGGAGAGTGACATGAGCAAAACACATTTGGAGCTGACCGGCGTCGAAATGGCGTTCGATACACCCAAGGGGGCATTTATCGCCCTGGATAACATCAATCTGAAAATCCGGAAAGGCGAATTCGTATCCCTGATTGGCCACTCCGGTTGTGGTAAATCCACGGTGCTGAACATTGTCGCCGGACTGCTTCAGGCCACCAAGGGCGGCTGTGTACTGGATGGCCATGAAGTGAATTCGCCCGGGCCGGAACGGGCAGTGGTGTTTCAGAACCATGCGCTGATGCCCTGGCTGACGGTGTACGAGAACGTTGAGCTGGCAGTGCAGCAGGTGTTTCGGAAAACCATGGGCAAGCAGGAGCGGCGTGACTGGATTCATCACAATCTGGAACTGGTGAACATGGCCCACGCGGCAGACAAGCGACCGGGTGAGGTATCCGGTGGCATGGCCCAGCGGGTGGGCATTGCCCGGGCGCTGGCCATGAAACCCAGTGTGCTGCTGATGGACGAGCCGTTCGGCGCGCTGGATGCTCTGACGCGGGCCCACCTGCAGGACTCACTGATGGAGATTCAGCAGGAGTTGAACAACACGGTCATCATGATCACCCACGACGTGGACGAGGCGGTATTGCTGTCAGACCGGATCATCATGATGACCAACGGGCCCGAGGCTACCGTGGGCGAGGATCTCTACATTGATCTGCCCCGGCCGCGCAACCGGGTGACTCTGGCGGACAACCCGGAGTACGTTCATTACCGGCAGGAGGTACTGCGTTTCCTTTACGAGAAACAGCGCAAGCTGGAACACATCTCTTCACGCCGTCCGGAAAGGCCGGAAGCCTCAGACGACAAACAACCGAAGGCCCGGGCTGCCAGGGCCTAGGACTGTTCCATCACTTCAGCACGTCTGCCATGGAGACCAGGGCCCGGGCTACCTCGGGCAATTTCCGGCCCTGGTCCATGGCCAGTTTTCGCAATACCCGGTGGGCCTCGTCGTTGCTGATCCTGCGATGCTCCATCAGCAGCAGCACCGCTTTTTCCTGGGTTTTGCGGTCTTCCAGCGCTTCCCTGGCACTTTGCAACTCGTCGGTCATCTGTTGCAGGCGCCGGGTCTGCTCCTGAACCAGGTCGAAGATGGAACGGCCAAACTGCTGGCCGACACCATCGCTGGCCCAGGATTCGCCGGCCTGTTGGTCGCTTCCGGAATCGCACAGCACCAACATGGGTTGGGACGACGGTTCCTGGGCACCCAGGGAGGCAACCAGGGTTTCCTGATGGGCCAGCGAGTTTCTGGCGTCGGCAAAACGCTCGGTGCAGCGGGCGTGAAAGCAGCCCTCTACGGAATCCTCTATTGTTTTGAGTTCATCCATCCGCTCAGACATGAGCCTGAACCATTCATCGGCCAGGGCCGGATCCAGATCTTTATAGCGACCAATGGCAGTGCCTCGCTGACGAAGCCTTTCAATCTCCGCCTCACGAGGGTTTTCGCGCAGTTTTTCCCAAAGATCCAGGGAACCGTCATCGGCAAAGCTGTTAAACACCTCAAAACAGCGCTCTTGCGCCTCAATCAGGTGCGCCATGCGCTCTGACAGTGCACGATCAAACCGGCCACTGGAGAACCCCGCCGAACCGACAGCCCGCTCCTGCCCACAAAACTCTTTGCCGTTCATCAGGTGCACCATGGCTACCAGGAGTCCGGCTATGGTGGGGTCAACTGCGGTATCCGCAGCCTCAAAGACCACCGCAATCAGGTTGTGGATCAGGGTGCTGTAATCCTCGGTGGCAGAGGCCGCCGTGACTTTCCGGGCAACCACACACCGCCGAAGTTCCGGCAGCCCCTCAAGGCCGTGAAGGGCACTGGCAAGCTGGTTAAGCAGGCGGCTACTGACTGGATGCGCCGTCAGTTCCTCGTGAATCTCGGCAAGGGCCTGCTCGAACTCCGAACGGAGCCGATCCGACGACGCGACCAGCTGTTTCCGCTCCTGGGCAAATTTTTCGCCGGAAGAACCAAGAAACACGTTAGAGGCACCCCGCTCGCACTGCAGTGCATGCACCAGATTGCTGATGCACTGCACCAGTTTGCCCATCTGCAGGAAGTACTGGAGATTCATCAACTCGCAGCTTTTCGAGGCAATCAGGTAATCACCTGCCGAGGGCGATTTAGGGGCAGGGGAGCGTTTGGTGTTCATGACAGACTCCGGAGGCAGACAGCCTCAATTACGACAATCGAGTTCAGACCGGTTGTCCTTGTAACCAGCCTCATACCCCCTGCTCAGCAATTACCGCGCCACCGCATCTGGCCCAAAACCGTGCAATCCGCCCCGTCGCAGGGCAGCTTTCGCCTTCTCACAGTGCCCGGAGCAAACCGGTAAAAAGCTAACCAGCTGATTTTAAAGGTTTCCAAGAACTGGCACGAAGATCGCTTTGCAAGAAGCAAGGACGAACGTCCCGGCCAAGGATCAGGCCGGACCATCAGATCATTGTTGTTGGCATTGGCGCCGGACCATCGATTTCCCTTCTGGGAATAGATGCTCCGGCTTTTTTTGTTTGGTCGGAAAAGTACAGGTTCGAGCGAAATGACAGGACACACTGAATCGACACTGGTGATTTGCGGGCACGGCATGGTTTCACAACGCCTGCTGGAAGCTCTCTGCCGTGAGCGAGTCAGACCGTTTACCCGCATCATCGTGTTCAATGGCGAGGCATCCGCTGCCTATAACCGGATACAACTCTCCGGACTGCTTTCCGGCAAAACCGATGAAGCCGCTCTGACCTTGCAGCAGGACAGCTGGTTTCGGGACAACGGCATTGAAGTGTTCACTGGCGAACCGGTGGTCTCGATCAACCGTGAAGATAGGACGGTGACCACCACAACCGGTCGGGTTCAGCGCTATACCCATCTGGTGCTAGCGACCGGTTCGCGCCCCGCGAAACCGGGGCTGCCAGGCCAGGATCTCCCTGGCGTGATGACTTTTCGGGATCTGGATGACGCCAGAACCCTGATCGATGCCGCTCGCAAGCACCGCCGAGCAGTGGTGATTGGCGGCGGTTTCCTGGGCCTGGAGGCCGCCGAGGGGCTGCGCCTACGCGGTATGGCCGTCACTCTCCTGCACCGCAGCAGTCATCTCCTGAACCGCCAGCTCGACGAGATCGGCGGCCAACTCCTCCAACAACACATGGAAGAACGCGGCGTGAGTGTTCGCACCGCGGTTGCTCCCAAGGCTCTGCTTGGACGATCGATGGTCAGGGCGGTGCAACTGGACGACGAAACCCTGATCAGCACCGATCTGGTTCTCTTCGCCACTGGCATCACACCGTCTGCAGAGCTTGCCCGGGCTGCGGGCCTGAAATGCGATCGCGGCATTCTGGTGGACGGACAACTACGTACCAGCGACCCGGCAATCTCTGCGCTGGGCGAGTGCTGCCAGTTGGGAGACATCACCTTTGGGCTGGTGGAACCCGGGTACCAGCAGGCCGAGGTGCTTGCAGGCGTGCTCAGCGGAAACACTCCAGACGCCGAATACAGGCCGGTGGATACACCAACCCGCCTGAAAATCAGCGGCGTTCCGATTTTTTCCTGCGGCCAGATCAGCCCCGATGGAGACACCGAATCGGTGGTCTGGCAGGACCACGAACAGAGTCACTATTGCCGACTACTTATCCGCAACCAGCGCCTCACCGGCGCGGTGTTGCTTGGTGATACCCGGGACGGACCCTGGTACAGCCAGCGCATCCTGCAACAGGACGATATTTCCCGGTACCGGGACTTCATAGCATTCGGCAAGAACTACTGCGAAGCAGCGGCATGAGCCTTCAGCCAGCTGCCCCGAAAGAGGACAGACCCATGAGCAAGAAAACCCTGATCGTCGTCGGCAACGGTATGGTCGGCCATCACTTTCTGGAGCAGTTCTGCGCCAGTCCGGCGGCCGACGACTACGAAATCATCGTGTTTGGCGAGGAGAAACAGCTGGCCTATGACCGGGTTCATCTGTCGGAGTATTTCGGTGGTTCCACCCACGCCGATCTCGCGATGGGCACATTGGAGTGGTACACCGAGCAAGGCATTCAACTGCATCTTAACGAGCAGGTGACCGGCATTGACCGGGAAAATCGCACACTTGAAACGCCCCGGGGCAGCTACCGGTACGACGAACTGGTGCTGGCCACCGGCTCTTATCCGTTCGTGCCGCCGATTGAGGGCAATGACCGGCCCCACTGCCTGGTGTACCGCACCCTTGATGACCTGGATGCCATTCGCGCCAGCTCCGAAGGTGCCCGTACCGGTGTGGTCGTCGGCGGTGGCCTGCTGGGCCTTGAAGCAGCCAACGCGCTCAAGAGCCTGGGACTGGCCGCCCACGTGGTGGAGTTTGCCCCCCGGCTGATGCCGGTTCAGCTTGATGCCGACGGCGGCGCCCTGCTGCGTCACAAAATCGAGGAACTGGGCGTTCAGGTGCACACAGAGAAGGCAACCACTGCCATTGTCGAGGGCAAGGACGCTCGCCTTCGCATGAACTTCAGCGACGAGTCCTTCCTGGAAACAGACCTTATCGTGTTCTCTGCCGGCATTCGTCCCCAGGATGCCCTGGCCAGGGCCAGCGGCCTGGAGATCGGCGAGCGCGGCGGCATCGTGATCAACAATCACTGCACCACTTCCGATCCCCATGTGCACGCCATTGGGGAGTGCGCGCTCTGGGAACAGAAGATTTTCGGCCTAGTGGCCCCGGGCTATACCATGGCCCGCACCCTGTCCGCTGCGCTGAACGGTGATCGCGAGACGGCCTTCACAGGTGCCGACATGAGCACCAAACTGAAGTTGCTGGGCGTGGACGTGGGTTCCATTGGCGACGCCCATGCCCAGACCCCGGGCGCTCGCAACATCCGCTTCAACGATGAGCAGGCCGGTCATTATCGCCGCATGGTGATCAGTGAAGACGGTAAAACCCTGTTGGGCGCCATTTTGGTGGGCGACAACAGCCACTACGACACCCTTTTACAATACGCCCTTAACGGCATCACTCTGCCGGAGAATCCGGAAACCCTGATCCTGCCGGAAAGCCAGGGCGGGGCACCAGCCCTGGGCCCCGACGCCCTGCCGGAGACTGCCTCCATCTGTTCCTGTCACAACGTCACCAAGGGCGATATCTGTGGCGCCATCGACGCCGGCTGCTCAGACCTTGGCAGCGTCAAGTCCGAGACCAAGGCCAGTACCGGCTGCGGCGGCTGTACGGCGCTCCTGAAGAACGTGGTGGACAGCGAGCTGGAAAAACGTGGCGTGGAGGTCAGCAAGGATCTTTGCGAGCACTTCCCGTACAGCCGCCAGGAGCTGTTCCACATTGTGAAGGTGAATGGCATTCGCACCTTCCGCACCCTGATCAGCCAGCACGGCAAGGGCCATGGCTGCGATATCTGCAAACCGGCGGTGGCGTCGATCCTGGCCACCTGCTGGAACGAGCACATTCTGGCCACGGATCACGTGCCGCTGCAGGACACCAACGACACCTTCATGGCCAACATGCAGAAGAACGGCACCTACTCGATTGTGCCGCGCATCCCGGGTGGTGAGATCACGCCGGATAAGCTGATTGTCCTCGGCGAGGTGGCCAAGGAATACGACCTGTACACCAAGATCACCGGGGGCCAGCGGGTGGATCTGTTCGGCGCCACCCTGAGCCAGTTGCCGGAGATCTGGGAAAAGCTGATTGCCGCGGGCTTCGAGACCGGCCACGCCTATGGCAAGTCACTTCGTACCGTGAAATCCTGCGTCGGCAGCACCTGGTGCCGCTACGGCGTGCAGGACAGCGTGGGCATGGCGATCCGCCTGGAGGACCGCTACAAGGGCCTGCGGGCGCCCCACAAAGTGAAGATGGCGGTCTCCGGCTGTACCCGGGAGTGCGCTGAAGCCCAGAGCAAGGACTTTGGCGTGATTGCGACGGAAAATGGCTGGAACCTGTACGTCTGCGGCAACGGCGGCATGCGGCCCCGCCACGCCGACCTGTTTGCCACGGATCTGTCGGACGAGGAATTGATCCGCACCATTGATCGGGTGGTGATGTTCTACGTGCGCACCGCCGACAGGCTGCAGCGCACCAGCGTCTGGATGGAGAACCTTGAAGGCGGCCTGGAGTACCTGAAGCAGGTGGTGCTGGAGGACAGCCTGGGGATTGGTGCGGAGCTGGAGGAGCACATGGAGGGGATTGTCGGTACCTACCAGTGTGAGTGGAAGACGGCCGTCGAGGATCCGGAAAAGCGGAAGCGGTTCCGGGAGTTTGTTAATGCGCCTTCGCAGAGCGATCCGGTGCAGGAGTGGACTGTTGAGCGGGGGCAGCGTCGGCCTGTTTTGGAGACTGAGTCTGCGTAGCCTGCGGGTTTGGCGTTTTGAGCAAGGCGCCATGGGGATACTTTTCTTCTGGGAAAAACAACTCGCTTCGCTCAGACATCTTTTTCCCGCCAGAAAAGCACCTCCATACCACCTCGCTCGCCAAGCTTTGGTGGTATCGCATCAGAAAATCATTGAGATAAACGCGGAAGGATTAGGAGAAACACAATGAAACCACGCACTCGTTGGGAAGCAGTTTGCACGGTAAACGACCTGGTACCGGAATCCGGCGTTGCAGTCTGGACAGACGAAGGACCGGTCGCGGTGTTTTATCTTCCGCACCGGCTGCCCGCACTGTTTGCCATCAGTCACACTGACCCGTTCAGCGGCGCCAATGTGCTGGCCCGGGGGATTACAGGGGATCTGAAAGGGGAGCCGGTGGTGGCCTCGCCGCTATACAAACAACATTTCAGCCTGCGCACCGGTGTCTGTCTGGAAGACGATGCCGTAAGGGTCAAAACCTACCCTGTCCTGCTGGACGGCAACCAGATCCGCTTGGAGGTCCGGGCCAACCAGCGAGAATCCATCGCGGCCTGAGCCCTTAACAATGCCGGCGGAAGCCGGCGCGTGGTATGGGAGGTCTTTGTGGAGGGGAAAAGATGTCTGAGCGAAGCGAGTTGCTTTTCCCCGGAAGAAAGACCTCCCATGGCGCGTAACGGTGCTACTCCCAGGTCAGACCTCCCCAGAACGGCGCAACCGCCACCGCTCGCGCCAGCCCAGAACGAAGATGGTCAGTGACGGCAGGAAGGTCACCGTTACGATGGCAGCCCCCAGCAGGCCGAATAGAACGATGGCGCCCACGCCCCGGTAGAGCTCGGTGCCTTCGCCGGGCAGGAACACCAGGGGCGAGAGGCCGCAGATGGTGGTGAGGGTGGTCATGGCGATGGGGCGCAGGCGGGTCTGTACGGCGCTGGTGACGGCCTGCACCACGGTAACGCCCTTCTGGCGCAGGTTCTGGCGGGCCTGGTCCACCACCAGGATCGGGTTGTTCACCACCGTGCCCATCAGGATCAGGAAGCCCAGCATGGTGATCATGTCGAAGGGCTGCCTCAGAGGCTGCAGGCCGAGCATGGGCAGCAGGCCACCCACCAGGTTCATCAGGGCCAGGCCCACGATGCCGCCAGCCACACCAAGTGGGATGGCGGTCATGATCAGCAGCGGGAAGCCCCAGTGGGCGAAGATGGCCACCAGCAGCAGGTAGACAATGGCGATGGCGATGATGAAATTTCCGGTCAGCGCTTCCCGCGTGGCGTTCAACTGGTCGCTGGCACCGGAGATATCGACGTCCACATTCGCCGGCAAGGCACCACTTTCGCGCATGGACTGAAGCAGTTCCGTGCGTACCCGTTCAACGCCGGCCTCAAGCGGCACATCGTCCGGGGGAATCACGTTCAGGGTCACGGTGCGGCGACCATCCACCCGGCGGACGGTGCTGGTATCCACGGTTTCCTCTATGGTGGCGAGGCTGGACAGGGGCAGGGTCGCGCCCTGGGGCGTGTGCACCATGACATCGGGCAGACTGTCCAGTGACGGATTGCGACCCTCGCTGCCATACACATAGATATCGATCTTTTCGTCGTCCAGAAAGAAGTCGTCCACGTAGCTGCCCTCGGTCAGGGAGGCCACGGTGAATCCAATGCCTTCGGCACCCAGGCCAAGCTCCGCTGCACGATCCCAGTCGGGCATGATCTGGATCAGCGGTTGTGCCAGAGACAGCGTGGAGGGCTGGCTCTGGATGCGGGGATTGTCGAAGATTTCCTCCGCCCGCTGGTAGGCGGCATTCGCGGCGCTGTATACCGAGACCAGATCCGGGCCGGAGATGTCCAGGTTGATGCTGCGGGTGCCGCCGTCGTTGCTGGAAATGATGGAGCCCTTGGCCGCGAAGGCTCGCATGCCCGGGAACTGTTCATAGAACCGGGTGATCTCGTCCATCAGGGCGTCGATATGCCGCGGGTTCAGGGTCTCTGCAATGATCCGGATCCGGGTTGGCGTTACCTGCATATTGAGATAGGCCATGGGCGGCACGCTGGTCTCGCCGGCGGCATAGGCCTGGCCATCGGCGTTCACGTGGGGCAGGAAATAATCCTCTACCTGTCGGGCAATGGCTTCCATCTCCTGCAGGTTATAGCCGGGCGGCGCGGACATGGCCGCAAAGGTCTTGGGTTCCTCACCCTCCGGCAGGTATTCGGCGGGCGGAGTCAGCACGAAGATCACCCAGAGGCTGACACCCACGGTTGCCGCTATGACCAGAACACGACGCACCGCGCCATTCACCAGCCAGCGCATCGCCGCCATGGCGGCCCTACTCCAACTGCCCGAGGTCTCATTGCCGTATTCATCCGTTTGCACACCCCGGTGGCCGAAATCCAGCCGGGCACAGAGGGTGGGTATGATGGTTATGGCCACCAGCATGGACGCCAGAATGGCGGCGGAGATCGCAATGGCCACGTCGGAATACAGCTGTCCGGCCTCTTCCTCGATGAACAGGATTGGCAGGAACACCAAGATGGTTGTGGTGGTGGAGGCCAGAACCGCCGGCCAGACTTCCCGCACACCCTTGAGGGCGGATTCGAAACGGTCCAGCCCGAGACGCCGGTGTCGCTCGATGTTCTCCAGCACCACGATGCTGTTGTCGACGGTCATACCGATGGCAAAGGCGATGCCCGCCAGGGAAATCACGTTGATCGTACGACCGGTGATCAGCAGCCCGATAAACGCGGCAATGGCGCACAAAGGGATGCCCACCACACCCGCAAACGTCGCTCTACCTGATCGCAGAAACAGGAACATCACCAGGGTTGCGAAGGCCGCGCCAATGCCCAGGTTGGTCCAGACGTTGGCTACAGAGGCTTCCACATAACGGGCATCGTCTGCGGTCAGGCCCAGTCTCATGCCGGCCGGCTCAAGCACCTCCCGGTTGATCGCGGCCACTTCATCCATCATCGCGTGCTTGATATCGATGACGTTGGACCCACTCTCGCGACGAACCTGCAGGCCAATCACCCGCTGTCCGTTAACAACGGACAATTCCCGAATGCGTGAATGCCCCTGCCGAACCTCGGCAACCTCACCCAGACGCACCACGCTGTCACCCTGCCTTCGAACCACCAGTTGCTCCAGGGATGCAACGTCATCAAAGCGCCCCACCGTGCGCAGGAGATACCGGCGTTTGCCAGCATCGATCTCGCCACCGGAAATGTCCTGGTTGCGACTGACAATGGCATCACGCAGATCGAGCAAGCTCAGGCCACGCTGGGCCAGGGCGGCTTCGTCCACAATAACCTGCATCTGCCGGTCGGCACCGCCACCGACGGTGACCTCGGAAACCCCAGGCACGCTCTCCATCCTTGGCCGAACGCGGTCTTCGATAAAATCGCGCATCAGTTCGATATCCAGTTCCCTGGGGTTGCCCTCCAGGGTGGCGATGCGGAAATACATGAACGCATTGGAGGAGAAAGACGCCGCCACGATGCGCGGCTCGTCAACGTTTCTCGGATAATCCGGGACCTGGCTCAGGGCATTGTTAATCTGGATCAGCGTCTCGGTGATATCGACGCCGAACGGGAACTCCAGTTCGATTTCGGCTGCACCGCTGGACGCGGTGGAGGTCATTCGACTGAGATTGGGAACATTGCGCAGGAACCGTTCCTGCTCGATCAATATGTCCTTTTCGATGTCCTGGGGCGTGGCACCGGGCCAGCTGGTTTCCACCGTCACTGTGCGCACTTCCAGATCCGGAATCATCTGGACCGGAAT
>LULX01000715.1_pt1 | contig 11168 bp, 12 predicted proteins | sample 729511 | NCBI WGS metagenome assembly LULX01 (sample SAMN03860278, study PRJNA289734) | marine metagenome | biome: seawater column; feature: ocean; material: water; isolation source: Red Sea water column Station 91 - depth 500m | place: Saudi Arabia: Red Sea | collected 2011-10-15 | depth 500 m
CCAGACCGGGAAGCCATCGTCGGTTACCAGGTCACCGGTGACACCCGCACCGCTCTCACCTATCGCCAGCTCAATGACAAGGTCACCCGCATGGCAGCGGGCCTGGCAGCCATGGGCATCGGGAAAGGCGAGGTTGTGGCCTGCCAGTTGCCGAACTGGTGGCAGACCACAGCCCTGCACCTGGCCTGCATGCGCATCGGCGCCATACTGAACCCCCTCATGCCGATCTTCCGGGAGCGGGAACTGCGCTTCATGCTCAAGCATGGCGAAGCCAAACTGCTGGTGATTCCAAAGGTCTTCCGGGACTTTGACTACGAGGCCATGATCGACGGAATCCTCAACGAACTGCCCAATCTTGAAACCCTGCTGGTGATCGGCGGCGAAGGCGAACGCAGCTTCGAGCAGCGCCTGATGGAGACCGCCTGGGAAGAACAGCAGGACACCCGGGCCCTGTTTGCCGAGCGCCAGCTCACCGCCGACGACGCCATTCAGATCCTCTACACCTCCGGCACCACCGGTGAGCCTAAAGGCGTCATGCACAGCTCCAACACACTGTTTTCCAATGTGCGACCCTACGCCGAGCGCCTGCACCTGACCCCGGATGACAAGGTACTGATGGCCTCCCCGCTGGCCCACCAGACCGGCTTCATGTACGGCATCATGATGCCCATTTACCTGGGCACGACCGCCATCCTGCAGGACATCTGGGACGCGGACTACGTCTGCAAGGTAATAGGTGCCGAGAAACCGGCCTTCACCATGGCGGCCACACCTTTCCTGGCCGACCTGGTCAAGACCGCGCCCAAGCACGAGGGCGAACTGGATTCGCTGCGCATCTTCGTTTCCGCCGGCGCCCCCATCCCCAGCGCTGTGGTCGAGCAGGCCGGCAAGGTGCTGAAAGCCAAAATTGTCTCAGCCTGGGGCATGACTGAAAACGGCGCCGTCACCATGACCTGCCCGGAAGATCCGGCCGAGCGGGCCAGCCAGTCCGACGGCAAGGCCCTGCCCTGGATGGAAGTGAAAGTCACCGACTTCCAGGGCAACGAACTGCCGGCCGGAGAAGAGGGCAGCCTGCTGGTTCGCGGCTCCAGCCTGTTTATCGGTTACCTGAAGCGCCCGGAACTCTATGGCGTGGACGAGGACGGCTGGTTCAACACCGGTGACCTCGCCCGCATGGACAAGGACGGTTACATCCGCATCACCGGTCGCACCAAAGACGTGGTGATCCGGGGCGGCGAGAACATCCCGGTGGTGGAGGTAGAAAACCTGCTCTACAAGTACCCGGGCATCGTCGATGTTGCCCTGGTGGGCTGCCCCGACGAACGCCTGGGCGAGCGCCTGTGCGCCTACGTGACCCTCGACGAGAACGCCACCGACCTGACCCTGGTCCAGATCAAGGCCTACCTGACCGAACAGCAACTGTCCAAAAACTACCTGCCGGAATACCTGGAAGTGATTGAGGCCATGCCCCGCACTGCCTCCGGCAAGATCCAGAAATTCAAGCTGCGTGAGCAAGCCAAAGAGGTGCGCCTCGAACCGGCCAAGCGCAGTTGACCCATTTGATTTAACAACAACAGGAGCAAGTCATCATGAGAGGCCTGAACGGAAAAACAGTCATCGTCACCGGTGGTGGCGGCGGCATCGGACGCGCCGTGTGCCAGCGCTTTGCCGAGGAAGGCAGCCTGGTGGCCGTACTGGACCGTGACGAAAACGCGGCCCAGGCCACGGTAGACCTGATTACCGAGGCAGGCGGCGAGGCCAAGGCCTACGCCGCAGACATCACCGATTATGCCGCGATCACTGAGACCGTGGCTACGATGGAAAGCGATCTGGGTGTGCCCACGGTGCTGGTCAACAATGCCGGTTTCGACCGCTTCATGCCATTCCTGAAGACCGAACCAAAACTCTGGGACCAACTGATTGCGGTAAACCTCACCGGCGCCCTGAACATGCACCACGTGGTGCTGCCGAAAATGGTGGCCGCCGGTGGCGGCAAGGTCATCAATGTGGCTTCCGATGCCGCACGGGTCGGTTCCTCCGGTGAATCCGTCTACGCCGCCTGCAAGGCCGGGCTCGTGGGCTTCAGCAAGACCGTGGCCCGGGAACTGGCCACCAAAAACGTGTGCCTGAACGTGGTCTGTCCCGGCCCCACCGACACCGCCCTGCTCAAGGGTGTCGCGGAATCCGCGCCCAACCCGGAAAAGCTGCTGGAAGCCTTCCGCAACGCCGTGCCCATGAAACGCCTGGCTCAGCCCGACGATTACCCCGGCATCATCGCCCTGCTCGCCAGTGACGACGCCAACTTCATCACCGGCCAGGTCATCAGTGTTTCCGGCGGCCTGACCATGGCCGGCTAACGCCCACTTTCACGAACACGGAGAACGCACCATGACTTACGAAGACATCCTGTACGACGAAACCGACGGCGTCGCCACCATCACCATCAACCGCCCGGACCGCTACAACGCCTTCCGGGGCCAGACCTGCATGGAACTGATCGACGCCTTCCACCGCGCCGGCTGGAACAAGGACATCGGCGTGATCGTGTTCACCGGCGCCGGCGAGAAAGCCTTCTGCACTGGTGGCGACCAGGGCGCCCACGAGGGCCAGTACGACGGCCGTGGCCTGATCGGCCTGCCGGTGGAAGAACTGCAGCGTCTGATCCGGGAAGTACCCAAGCCGGTCATCGCCCGGGTCAACGGTTTTGCCATCGGCGGCGGCCACGTCCTGCACGTGATCTGTGACCTGAGCATCGCCTCGGAAACCGCCATTTTCGGTCAGGTTGGCCCCAAGGTCGGCTCCGTCGATCCCGGTTTCGGCACCGCCTACCTGGCGCGGGTTGTGGGCGAGAAACGGGCCCGGGAAATCTGGTACCTGTGCCGCAAGTATTCCGCCCAACAGGCACTGGAATGGGGCCTGGTAAACGCCGTTGTACCCCCGGAGCAGCTGGACAAGGAAGTGCGCAAGTGGTGTGACGAGATCCTCGAGAAGAGTCCGACCGCCATTTCCATCGCCAAGCGCTCGTTCAACGCCGACAGCGACAACATCGCCGGCATCGGTGCCCTGGGCATGCAGGCCCTGAGCCTGTACTACGACACCGACGAGTCCAAAGAGGGCGTCAACGCCTTCAAGGAAAAGCGCAAGCCGGAATTCCGCAAGTACTACAAGTAACGGCCCGATAGCCCGGAGAACACCATGAATTTCGCATTCAATGAAGAACAAAACGCGATCCGCGAGGTTGTGGCCCGCTTCAGCGCCGAGGTGCTGGCCCCGGGCTATCGTAAGCGGGACCAGGAAGGCGTGATCGAGCGGGACGTGATCCGCCAGCTCGGCGAGATGGGCCTGCTCGGTGGTGAACTGCCTGAGGAGTTCGGTGGCAGCGGCATGGATTGCGTCACCAGCGGCCTGATCATCGAGGAGATCTCGAAAGGGGATTTCAACGTGGGTTACATTCCTCTACTGACCTCGCTGAACGGCCAGATCATCGCCAGCCACGCCGCGCCGGACCTGGCAAAGGAGTGGCTGCACGGCATGACCTCCGGCCAGAAGGTGGCCTGCATTGCCCTGACCGAACCCCACGGTGGCTCGGACGCTGCCAACCTGCGCCTGAAAGCCGAGAGAAAGGGCGATGTCTACGTGCTCAACGGCGAGAAAACCTCTATCTCCATGGCCGACCAGGCTGACGTGGCGGTGGTGTTCGCCCGCACCGGCACGGTGGAACAGCGCGCCTCCGGGATCAGCGCGTTCCTGGTGCCCATGAACACGCCGGGCATCACCACCACCCGCTTTGAGGACAATGGCCAACGTGCCATCGGCCGCGGTTCGATCTTCTTCGATAACGTGGAAGTACCCGCGAGCCACATGATGGGGGAGGAAGGGAAAGGCTTCAAACAGGTCATGCAGGGTTTCGACTACAGCCGCGCCCTGATCGGCCTGCAGTGCCTGGCGGTGGCCCAGCAGTCCCTGGAAGAAACCTGGCAGTGGCTGACCGAGCGTACTGCCTTTGGCCAGAACCTGTCCGCCTTCCAGGGCCTGACTCATCCGCTGGCGGAATACCAGACCTACGTTCATGCCGCGCGCATGCAGTGCTACCATGCGCTCTGGCTCAAGGACAACAACCTGCCCCATAATGCCGAGGCGGCGATGAACAAATGGTGGGGGCCCAAGCTCGCGTTTGATGTGGTGAAACAGTGCCTGCTGGCCCATGGCCACACCGGATGGGGAGAGGATTTACCGTTCGCCCAGCGCTTGCGAGATGTCCTGGGCCTGCAGATTGGTGACGGTACCGCGCAGATCATGAAGAACATTATCGCCCGCGAGTACCTGCCGAAGTGACGCGTCCCATGCCTTCCGTGATTCAGGACGCCGAGAACCGCCCTCGCCGGCCCAACCGCCAGCGGGGCACCAAAGGAGCACAGATGATCGTCAACGAATCCGGAGGCATTCCCAACCGCCTGTTTTTCCGCCTGTTCCAGACCGGAAACATTCTCGCCGGGCCAGACTGGTGGTACTGACCGAATCAGGCCGGCAGTTCTGGGATCGGCTGCAAGACTCGATTGCCGAGTTTTACCGGCAGGCCATGCAGGGGATGAGCTTTGATGACAGCGTTAGCCTGCTGCACCTTCTGAAAAAGCTGCAGCATGAACTTATCGATATTTCCCTGGACTCAGCCACCCCCGAGAAATAATGCGGGGTAACTGACGAGGACGATCCAACCAGCACCGGCAATCAGGCCGGTTCAAACCGCTCCTGCAGCCACGCCTTGATATCGTCAGACTCGTACAGCCAGCGGACACTGCCATCCTCTTGCTGAATCTTCAGGCAGGGCACCTTGACCTGACCGCCGCCAGCCTCCAGTTCTGACCGATGCTCCGGGTTATGCTGGGCGTCCCGGGTTTCGATGTTGAGTCCGAGCCGGGCGATTTCCTTCCTTACCTTGATACAGAACGGGCAGGCTTTGAACTGGTAAAGCGCCAGATCCTTGCTGGCCTCGTTGGCCCTGGCCTGGTCATCAGCACTTCGGGTGACGCTTTCCGGCGTGCTGAGTTTTTCACTGAGCAGCATGAAAGGTGTCAGTATCAGGCGCAGCGTTCGGAAAAAATAACGGATAACAACTCTCATGGGTACGGTTAAAGCTCCGGGTTTCCAGTTAACGATTGCTTCAAAGAGGTCGGCATTCAGGATTGATTTGCGTCCCTCAAAGCGGTGTACGAGGATATCATTTCAAAAGATGAAGTGTTCAGAATAACGGGTGCTGAACCCTCACTGGGTGTGGTGGATGTGGTAGGTGTGGTAGGGAGAGTGTATCAGCCGAATCGGACGATATCCTCAATCCTGATGCACACCGTTGAAACGTCCACGCAACCAGGCTGACCGGAACGTCTCCGCGGCCACCCCGATGAGGAAGCCGAAAAACGGGTCGGCCCAGAAGGTGATCAGAGCCGTGATGCCAATCACCGGCCAGCAGGAGGGTTTGGCGGACCAGAGACGTTTGGTGAGGCCCAGTTCAACAGCAGCAACCATGAGCAGAGCGCCAAGACCCGCCGCGGGCACGGCGGCAATGAAAGAAAGGCCACCAGGCACGATCGCCACCAGGAGTAACCCTGCACCCAGAAGGACTGGAGCCAGACCAGTGCGGGCGCCAAAGCGATAGTGGGCCGCAACACCCCCGGCTCCGTGGCACATGGGCAAGGCGCCGAATGGCACCAGAAACAGGTTGGCCAGGCCAGTTGTGACGGACAGCCTTGCCGGTGAGACCCGGTGGGACTGATCTCCGAAATAATCCCCCACCACCAGAGCCGTCAGAACGATGGCGTTGGTGATAGTCAACGCCAGTTGCGGCAGCACCAGGATAGAGAACCCCTGCTGCCACTCATCCATCGAGGGCAATGTCGGCATCGAGAAGATGGCAGGATCCGCCGGCAATGGCAGCCCGGGTGAGCCCAGCAGCGCACCGAGGGCCATGGCCAGCGCCAGCCCCATGAGCGCCGCCGGCCAGCTTGGGAAGAGTTTCAGGGTGACCGCCAGCAACCCCAACACAACCAGACCCAGCGGCAGAGAAGTGGCTATCAGTTCCAGGCTCCTGCTGGCCAGTAACAACCCCAGCCCCAGTTGCAGGCCGCTCAATACCGACCCTGGCACCAGGCGGGCCGCCCGGTTGATCCATCCGGTTGACCCCAGAAGCAACAGGATGGCACCGATCAGAACGCCACTGGCGATCAGGCTCTGGGCACTGACCTGGGTGGTCAACAGCAACGCGGCCACTGCTTTCATGGGCTGTACCGGGACAGGAAGGCGGTAATACAGGCCTGTCGCGATGTAAAACACGGCAAAACCCAGCAGTACCGGTACAGGAGCAAGTCCGGCCACGCCGATGGCACCGAGAGTCAAGGGCAGCAATGTGCCAATGTCACCCAGCGCGCCGCTGCTTTCACTGATCACCTTCTTCATGGTCGAACCCATGAGGGCTCCTGCCTGAATGGTCTGCTTATTGTTGTCGTTCAAGCGTTATACACTACTTTACCAAGTTCACTGACATCATACCCGCCTAATGTCTCGGCCCGGTGCGCGAATCGTTCGCTACCGGCAAAGGCCAGCAAACGCTGCATGGCCGGCTCGAAATAATGGCGCCGGCGCATGGCCAGGTCGAAGTGCTCCTGCTGCAGGGGGATAAACGCCAAGCCCTGGCGCCTGGCCGCCGCTTCAATACCCACACCGACATCCGCTTCTCCCTGACGAACAGCCAGAGCCAGATCGTCCTCGCTGAGCGAGGGATGTTCGGTCCAGGCAAGCTTGCTGCCATCAATTCGGTAGCGGGCCAGCAGGCTCTGCAGCAGATGACTGACACCGGCCTCGGGCTGGCGGTGGGCCAGACGCAGGCCCGGCCGGGCGATGTCTTCCAGCTGCACAATTCCGTGGGGGTTGTCCGGCGCCAGAAGCAGACCCTGCCGGCGTTTGGCCCAGCGGATCAGCACCAGGTCACGCATCCCGCTCAAGCCCAGGGTCACCGGGTCGTTGTAACGCTCAGTCTGCGCGTGCCAGATATGCATGCCAGCAACCATGGCGCGACCGTCAACCAGGCGCTGCACCCCGTCTCCGCTGCCCTGGCACAGCATCGCCAGCTCGGCATTACTCTCCTTCACCGCCCACTCCAGCAGCGGATCCTGGCTACCCACCAGCACAGGTGGCGTTGGCGCGCTGACGCCCTCGTCACCCTCCAGATGATTCATCAACCAGAGATCTATACGCTGGCGCGGAAATAAAAGCTTTCCCGTCACCCGCACGCAGGGGATCACGCCCTGGCCCACCAGATCGTAGACCTTGCGTTCTTTCAGGCGCAGATACTCGGCAGCCTCGGCCGTAGTGAGATAGTCAGGCAGAGACATCGAACCTCCGGAGTCAATTAATACGCATAATGCTGTTTTTGGCTGCATTATTTACGGCAAGCATCGCAAAGCGTAGTTAAAAACGCCACGATGCTCAAGACTAAGGAGACGCAGCTGTGGAAGAAAACGCGTTTTACGTGGCGCTCTCGCTACTGGTGAATCTCGACGCTTCGCTGTACCAGATCGTGGTGCTATCGCTGCAGGTTTCGCTCGTTGCGGTCCTGATAGCGGCGCTTTTGGGTTTTCCACTGGGCGCTGCGGTTGCGTTATGGCAGTTCCCCGGACGCGGCGGGGTTATTGTGGCGCTGAATGCGCTGATGGGACTGCCTCCGGTTGTGGCAGGACTTGGAGTTTATCTGCTGCTATCGAGGGCCGGACCGCTTGGAGAACTGGGCCTTCTGTTCACCCCCGGGGCCATGGTAATTGCGCAGGTGATACTGGTGTTGCCCATTCTCGCCGCGCTCTCGCGACAGAAAGTGGAGGAGTTGCTGGGCGAATATCGCGAGCAGTTCGTCTCGCTGGGCATGTCGAAGGCTCGCATGATGCCCACGCTCCTGTGGGACGCCCGCTTTGCCCTTCTGACGATTCTGCTCGCAGGGTTCGGCCGGGCCAGCGCGGAAGTCGGCGCGGTCATGATGGTTGGCGGCAACATCGACGGCGTCACCCGGGTCATGACAACGGCCATTGTGCTTGAGACCAGCAAGGGCGCCCTGCCCCTGGCGTTAGGCCTCGGCATTGTCCTGCTGACGCTTGTCATGGCGATCAACGCTACTGCGTACATTTTGAGTGAAACGGCCAAGAGGCGCATGGGATGACATCGTTGAACGTGCCCGTTAACAGACCAATCGAACTCAGTGCACCGCCGTCGCTGCGCTTTGACAACGTCGAGTTCAACCTTCTCGGCCACCAGCTTTTTGGCCCCTGCTCATTCACGCTGGACGGCCCCGGCCCCACACTGGTGATGGGCCCCAATGGCGCGGGCAAGAGCCTGATGCTCCGCCTGGCTCACGGGCTGCTCGCGGCAACGGAGGGAGCCATAACCTGGTCCGGTGACGAAACACCCCGCCAGGCCATGGTATTCCAGACCCCGGTTCTTCTGCGCCGTTCCGCACTGGCCAACCTCACGCACGCGCTGGCCGTCAATAACGTCCCACGCAAGCGGCGTGCAGAGCTGGCACGGGAAGCTCTGGCACGCTTCGGCCTGTCCGCCTGTGCCGATACGCCCGCCCGGGTGTTATCGGGTGGCGAGAAGCAGCGCCTCGCTCTGGCCCGGGCCTGGGCTCTTTCACCCTCGGTACTCTTTCTGGATGAGCCCACCTCCGCACTGGACCCCGCTGCAATAAAGGACGTGGAAGCCGCCGTTCAGGAATTTCACGAGAGAGGAACACGCATCGTAATGACAACCCATGACCTGCATCAGGCCCGGAGGCTGGCCGGGGACGTGCTGTTTCTCGCCGGCGGAAAAGTGCAGGAGCACACGCCTGCCGACATCTTTTTCAGCGCCCCTGCTTCGCGCCAGGCACAAGCCTTCCTGAGCGGAGAGCTCGTGGCCTGATCACCCACCAAAAAAACAAACGTACCGAACCATCGCTCACTCTACGAATAAGACACGACAAAGGAGAGAACAAGATGAAAAAAACCCTGAATCTGGTTCTGGCAGCCGTAACGACCATGGGCCTGACCTTCAGTGCCCAGGCCGACGACTACATTACGCTGGCCTCAACCACGTCCACCCAGAACTCCGGCCTGTTCGACTCGATCCTGCCCAAGTTTGAGGAGGCGACCGGTATTGAAGTTCGCGTTGTAGCCGTCGGCACCGGCCAGGCGTTTGAGCTCGCCCGCCGGGGCGACGCCGACAGCCTGCTGGTGCATGACACCGCCGGGGAAAAACGGTTTGTCGAGAACGGCTTTGCCACCGAGCGGGCAGACGTTATGTACAACGACTTCGTGCTGATCGGCCCGAAAGACGATCCCGCCAAAATCCGTAACGCGGAAAGCGCCGCCGAAGCCTTCTCTGCCATCGCCGAAACAGAGGCACCGTTTGCATCGCGAGGCGATGACAGCGGCACCAACCGGGCCGAGCTCAGGCTTTGGGAAAACGCCGGCGTGGAGCCGGGCGGCAGCTGGTACCGGGAACTGGGTAGCGGCATGGGTCCGACCCTGAACACCGCCGCCGGCATGGACGCCTATGTGATGTCCGACCGTGCTACCTGGGTCGCGTTCGAAAATCGCCAGAATCTCGAGCTGCTGTTCTCGGGCGACAAAGTACTTTTTAACCAGTACGGCAGCTTGCTGCTCTCCGAAGAAAAGCACCCACACCTCAAACACGACCTGGCAGCCAAGTGGCACAACTGGCTGCTGTCGGAAGAAGGCCAGCAGGCGATTGCCGACTTCAAAGTGGACGGGCAGCAACTGTTCTTCCCGAACGCCCAGTGAGGCAAAAGGATCAAGTGCGACTGAACTGAGCGTCTGTTTACCCTGCCCAGATCGAACCCCGGCATTGCCGGGGTTTTTTATTGGCAAAAAGCAGCTGTTTTTCCTCAATGCCAAATAGGCTAATCTCTGGCAATCTCCGTACAACATCCATTCCAGTACGACCAGGAAACGGCTATAACAAAAATGACGATTGATCCCATACTTCCAGATCCCAAGGATCCCCGACTGTCCCGACCAGTAGAAGGTGTTGACGAAAACGGCGAGGCCAAATCGATCAGCGTGATCGAGGAACGCCCCCTGACCATCTACCTGAACAGCCAGGAGATTGTCACCGCCATGACCATCGGCGACCATCCTGAGTATCTGGCCCTCGGCTTCCTGCTCAACCAGGGCATGCTGAAAGAAACAGACACGGTCACCGGGATCGATTTTGACGAAGAACTTGAGGTCGCGGTGGTGCGCACGGCAGGCGTAACCGATGTCGAAGACAAGCTGGAAAAGAAGACCCGCACCTCCGGTTGCGCCGTGGGTACGGTGTTTGGTGACATGATGGCCGGGCTGGAAGGCCTGTCACTGCCCGACACCCCGGTGCACACCAGCACCTTCTACGATCTTTCCTATCAGATCAACCACACCCCCAGTCTGTACATGGAAACCGGCGCCATCCACGGCACCGCGCTTTGCCAGGGACAAACAATCCTGGCGTACATGGAGGACGTTGGAAGGCACAACGCGGTCGATAAAATTGCCGGCTGGATGCACCTGAACAACATTGCGGCCGCAGACAAGGTGCTGTATACAACCGGCCGCCTGACCTCAGAGATGGTGATAAAAACATCCCTGATGGGCATCCCCACCCTGATTAGCCGCTCGGGCTTTACCGCCTGGGGCGTCGACATCGCCCGCCAGGTCGGGCTGACCCTGATCGGTCGGATGCGTGGCAAGAAATTCACCTGCCTGAGCGGCCAGCACCGCCTGGTGTTCGATCAGGACTTGTCTCAGGTACCCGATGAAGACAAGAAGCTGCGTCGAAAAGGCGCTCAACATGATTGATGGAGGCACTGCATGACCCAATGTGCAGTTATCCTGGCCGGCGGCCAGGCAAACCGCATGGGTGGTGGCGACAAAGGCAGGCTCATGCTCGGAGACCAGTCGCTGATCCAGCGGGTAATCGAACGGATCACGCCTCAGGTCGACGCCGTCGTATTGAATGCCAACGGGGATTTAGGCCGATTCGAGGACCTGGGGCTGCCGGTGGTGGCGGACTCCATCGAAGGCTTCCCCGGCCCGCTTGCCGGCGTACTCGCGGGCATGGACTGGGCCGCCGAACAGGGCCACGAATGGCTC
>LULX01000312.1_pt1 | contig 11121 bp, 9 predicted proteins | sample 729511 | NCBI WGS metagenome assembly LULX01 (sample SAMN03860278, study PRJNA289734) | marine metagenome | biome: seawater column; feature: ocean; material: water; isolation source: Red Sea water column Station 91 - depth 500m | place: Saudi Arabia: Red Sea | collected 2011-10-15 | depth 500 m
GCCGGGTGCAACCGCTTTAAAACCAGGTTCAGCAACGCGTCCATTCTTCGGTGTTCAGCCAGCCTTGGTCGATGGTGAAGGCAATGAGTTGGAAGGCGCAACCGAAGGGAATCTGGTGATTAAAGATTCATGGCCGGGTCAGATGCGAACCATTTGGGGCGATCCTCAACGTTTTATCGAAGCATACTTTTCGACCTTTAAAGGTTGCTATTTCACGGGTGATGGTGCACGTCGAGACGAAGATAATTACTATTGGATTACGGGACGTGTTGATGACGTACTGAATGTATCAGGGCATCGTTTAGGGACTGCCGAGATAGAAAGTGCGTTGGTGGCACATGAGGCGGTCGCTGAGGCTGCGGTGGTTGGGATGCCGCACGATATTAAAGGTCAGGGTATTTGTACCTTTGTGACTTTACAAGCTGATGTAGCAGAATCTGACGAGTTACGCAAAGAGTTGGTGAATTGGGTGCGTAAAGTGCTTGGGCCAGTTGCAACCCCTGATGCCTTACATTGGGCGCCTGCTTTACCAAAAACCCGTTCAGGTAAAATTATGCGTCGTATTTTAAGAAAGATTGCGGCAAATGAATTGGATAGCTTAGGTGATACCTCAACATTAGCTGAACCAGCTGTGGTCGAGCATTTGATTGCGACGGTTTATCCAAACAGATAATCGTTTTTTGACTAAAAGAGCGTTATGTAGAACGCTCTTTTTTTATATGGTTTATTTATGTGAGGCTAAAAAATCTGCCGTGTTTTGTACTGTAGCGAAGAAGCCTAGTGCTGATAAAAAAGCAGTTTGTACATCTGCTGCTTTGACTATTTTGCCCTCATGTTCTAAATCGCGAGTTGCAGTCGCATCTGCAATCACAATCGGCTGATAGCCGAGTTCTTGTGCCGCTCGTGTGCCTGCATCGATGCACATATGTGTCATCATGCCTGTAATCACTAATTGCTCAACTTGATGCTGTTCAAGGATGGCTTGAAGTTTGGTTTCTAGAAAGCTATTTGGAAAATGTTTTTCAATAATTAGAGAATCATCAGTTATTTGAAGTTGTGGATGTAATTCAACACCAGCGGTATTCTCCTGAAAGAAACTGGTCGAGGCTGGACTAATGTGCTGGATATAAATGATTGGTAAATTGTTTCGAATAAAATAGTCTTCTAGTTGATTGGTATTTTGCAAGGCAAGTTCAGGATTGACCAACTCCATTTTGCCATTTTTAAAATAATCATTCTGTACATCAATAATTAGTAAGGCCTGTTTCATCATATTTAGCTCTAAGGTTAAGATAAAACAAGCGTAGGATGAAACTGAAAAATGGGCTATATTTTGGTGAAAGCATTGTTGCTGGTTTTCTTTCGTAATGAAAAATGAATATTGAACTTGATTCCATCGACTTAAAAATTCTTGAATTATTGAGACAAGATTCTCGTCTGAGTCATAAAGAAATTGGACAATTCGTGCATCGTACAGGACAGGCAGTGGGGGCACGTATTGCTCAGTTGATGGATGCAGGTATTATCAAAAACTACACTGTGGCGATAAAGTATGAGCATAAACAGTTCATCCAACTTTTTATGAATGATCAGCAAGCTTTTATCGAGGTTGAGCGTTTAGTCAAACAATATGAGCAAGTGGATGAATGTTTTAAGGTTCTCGGCAATGCTTGTTATATGATCGTCAGCCACTTTGATCCGCCACAATTAAATGAATTCATTGAGCAGCTGTCGCAGTGGTGCCGTTATTCGGTTGAAACCGTCATGCGAGAAATTGAGACCCGTTAAAATAAAAAAGCCCCAAGCCGAGCCTTGGGGGAGTATCTGCCATTAGTTTTGTTTTTCTTCTTATTTAACGCTGAAAACTACGCTGATTTTGCTGAGAGATGATGCTCCTGTTGTTGTTCAAGTTGACGGACTAGCGGTAAAACTTTTTCTCCAAAATATTCAACTTCCTCAATGAAATGAAGAAAGCCAGAAAGAACTAGATCTACCCCCACATTTTTTAAAGCAAGAATGCGTTCTGCAATTTGCTGTGGTGTACCGATCAGATTAGTTTTAAAGCCATCGTTATATTGCACCAAATCATCGAAGGTCGATTTTGCCCAATTCCCTTCGCGTTCTGGAGCCGCTGCACCTGCTTCACGAGTGGCATTGCCAAAGGCATTTACCGCCTCAATATTGGCTTGCGCAATGATCTCATTCAGTACGGCTTTAGCTTCTTCTTCTGTATCACGGGCGATAATGAAAGCATTAACCCCGATCTTGACGTGTCTATTAGATAACTTCGCTTTGCTGCGAATGTCATCAATCTGTTTCTTAATTTCTTCGACACTATTGCCGTTGGTAAAATACCAGTCGGATACACGTGCTGCCATATCACGAGCGGCGCGAGAACTACCACCTTGAAACACTTCGATGGACGGTTTTTGCAATGGTTTTGGTTTAAGTGTGTAATTTTGAAATTGGTAATATTTACCATCAAAGCTGTAATGGTCAGTCGTCCAAATCCCTTTGAGAGTACGAATAAATTCTTCCGAGCGAACATAGCGTTCGTCATGCTCAGGCCAAGGTTCGCCAATCGCATCAAATTCACCACGGAACCAACCACTGACCACATTAATTGCAATGCGCCCTTGAGTAAGATAGTCAATCGTCGCCAATTGCTTAGCAGCCAATGCGGGCTTCCAAGGGCCGGGTAGGATCGCTGCAATTACTTTGAGTTTTTCAGTCTTTGCTAATAAAGCATGACTAAAACTGACAGATTCATGTTGGTTCTCTGCACCATAGCCAGCGGTAAAACGAATTTGAGTGAGAGCATATTCAAAGCCGCTTTGTTCCGCTGCTTGCGCTAAGCGCACATTATAGTCATAGCTCCAGTCAGTACGTTGTTCAATATTGCTGACAACGAGACCGCCACTCACATTGGGAACCCAGTAGGCAAATTTAATTGCGGATGCTGTTGTTGTCATTGTTGTATCCTCCATTAAATCGGTTTATGCAACGTGAGTTAGATTTTTAGTTGATTTGGAATGTAATCGAGATTCCGCTGCATCCAAATCTGGAACTGCTGCGGATGGAAGCACCTCAGCCTGTTCAATCTGTTTGTTGATCCCAAGATTTTGATTTGCTTGTTCAGTTTTGGTTTTAATGGCAGCAGCACGCTGACCTTTGGCTGGTGCCCATTCTAAGATTGGTAAAGCACGTGCAACAGCGAGCGTCACGCGATCAGATAATTGCTCGCTTTTCACCGTATATTCAGGGGTGAAGTCGCGATCTGTGGCATAAACGCCAATGGGTAAGGTTTGAGCTTGAAAGAAACTAAATAGTGGGCGTAATTGATGTTCTAAGACCAATGCATGGCGGTCGCTGCCACCTGAGGCTGCAAGTAAAACGGGCACATCAACCAAAGCAGTTTGTTCTACAAAATCAAAAAAATGCTTGAATAAACCAGTAAACGAAGCACGATAAACAGGGGTGCCGACAATCAGTGCATCAGCTGCTTCTACCGCTGCGAGGTCATCTTGAACACGTTGTGGCAATTGATTACGATAAATTGCTCCACCAAGCAAAGGCCCAATTTCACTGAGTTTCACAAAATGTACTTGAATGTTGATGGCTTCTGCCAGTTCATTGAGAATGGCTTGAACTAAACTTTCTGTTTTTGATGGGCTATTTAAACCACCAGATACCGCAACAATATTTAGTGGAGTTGATAAAGTATTACGATTGGACATAGTCATAGCCTAAAAGATCATTACGAATTACTATTTATTTATCTATAGCTCGACTGTAGCTGTAAAATAAGGAAAAGCTGCAAGCTTATCTGTTTTGTAGATATATCTGTTCTAAGTATTACGAGAAAAATTAAATGAATTTAATACTCTGTTTCTTCTCGTTATTTCTGTATAGTGTTTATTGATTAGTTGATGTTATGTGACTTATATCAATATTTGTATTGTTTTGCATTTATGCTGGAATACACAACTCTTGATGCTTGACCAACAGTTTATTTAAAAATACGCTAAGATAGAGTAGATTTGAATAAACTCCGTACAGTGACGTACTTGAAGACTGCATAAAGCGCTTATGAATATTTTAATTGTAGATGACCATCCTTTATTTAGACATGCTTTGATTCAAGCGGTTCGTTATAGCATTCCTCAGGCTCAAATTCAGGAAACTGCGGATGTTGATGAATTCTATGAACGATTAGAGCATGGTGCAGAACCAGACCTAGTGCTGTTGGATTTAAATCTTCCAGGTGCTTCTGGATTTTCAGCCTTAGTGTATGTTCGCGCTCAATATCCAGCGATTCCGATTATTGTTGTATCTGCACATGAAGAGCTTTCAATTATTCAACGTGCAATTGCTCATGGTGCGATGGGATATATTCCAAAGTCTTCACATCCTAGCCATATTGGTGAAGCGATTAAGCAAGTGTTGGAAGGTGAGATTTGGCTACCACCAAATTTACCAACACATGCAGGTTTTGATCCTCGTGCTGCGGATGAAACGGCTCTCGCTGAGCGATTACAGTCTCTTACACCACAACAATTTCGTGTATTAATGATGGTTGCGGAAGGTCTATTAAATAAACAGATTGCTTATGAGCTGGATGTATCAGAGGCAACGATCAAAGCGCATGTGACTGCGATTTTCCGTAAACTTGGCGTACAAAACCGTACTCAAGCAGTATTGGCGATTAGTGCGCTTAATATTGAAGATAAAAAGATGTAAGTAATGACTTGAGTTTCTTTTATAGATGAAAGTTAATCAATGTTGTTAAAAACAAAAAAACCAGTTCTGATGAACTGGTTTTTTTGTTATGAATTAAGGGTTCTAGGTTTAGAACCCGAATTCAATATTAGAAACGGAACTTCGCGTTCACGCCAACAGTTTGCGTATCTAGGTCAGCATTAACTGCATTTGCATTTAAATAGCTAGCACCTACAGCAACAGCTGGAGTGATGAAGTAGTTAACGTTCGCGCCCCAAGCAGATTTGATTGGAGAGAAGGCAGGGTTTTTGCTAGCACTTACTTCTGCATAAGAAGCACCAACGCTTAACTTAGGTGTTACGTATACATCAGTTTTTAATTGGTAAGCAGTAGTGTCGCCATAAACAAGACCAGCTTCAAAACCTACAGCCATGTTTGTGCCATCGATGTTACCAACGTATTTAGTACGTGCAGTAATCGCATCTTGGTCTTCACCAATTGTTGCAGCTTCGCCAAATGATTTAACGATACCTTGAGAAAGTACGCTGTTTGCATCTAAAGCGAATTGGTCAACGATGCTAGTGTAACCTACAGCAACTAAAAAATTAGGCGCTAATAAAGTACCAACTTCTAAAGCATAACGATCGCCGTTGTCTTTTTCGCCATCAACTTTAGTTTTAGAGTGGCTATAAGATGCGCTTGTATATACTGGTAAATAAGGTGTAGGGATATATGCTTCACCCTTAGCACCAATAGATTCATTTTTTGTAGTAACGATCTCATCGCCACTTTCTTTAGCAAAGCTATATGCAACAGAAACATTAGATGCTTGGTTTAGGCAAGCAGCTTCAGCTAAAGGACCTTTAGATGTATCAACATCTTTAAGGAAATAGCTGATTTGCCCAGCACCAGTGAAGTCTTTGTCATTCTGTTTTGTATCTAAAAATTCAGATTGACCTTGAACTTCGAATTGGTAAGCGTGAGCACCGGTCATGGCTAATACTAAAGCAGTGGCTAAACCGAGTTTTTTCATAGTAATTTCCAGCATTGATATAAAAGAAATATAAATCTGGAGTCATTCTATTGTAACAAAATATGAAGTCAATGTAATAAATTCTATGAACCGACAAACGAATGTATGGCTTGTATGTATTGTCTAAAAAATAGACAAACGTATTTTATTTTGTCAACCAATTATGAAAATTATAATTAACAGTAAGATAGCGTCATTTTAGATATTCTGATTTCATCTAATAGCAGGCATATATCTATGCTTTTTAATTGTTTTATACGATTAATATGATCGTTTTTTTCTTTTTTGAAATTCTTAAAATTGTAATATTTTGGGTTTTTTACTGAGACTTTTATCTCATTTTATTGGTTTTTTGTGTGGTGTAACTGTTTTTCTCAATTGTAATCTTAAATTTTGTGTAATTGTAACGTATAAATAATCAACAAAAACGATAAAAAACACAATTCCGATCTATTTAATCAACTTTACTTTTTGAGACTTGGTTCGCATAATTGGTATCAAGAGGTATTTAATTTGCATTATGCCTTTATAACATTTTCTTGAGTATTCGATGTTTTTACATCTCTGTTTACTAGCTCGGCTTTCCCCAAGGCTGAGCTTTTTTTTGCCTTTTTTATAGTAAATGAAAATAGAATAATAATACAAATTTGATGAAGAAATAGGCTTATATTAAAACTCCATACTCTGCCATATTCCTTCATTATGCGAAAAAAGTTCAAAGTTGCTCTGCTATGTAGTTCGTTATGCTTAAGTTTAGGCTTGGTTGCTTGTCACAGCTTAAATTCAGAGCTGCAGATTGCAGAACAGCAAAAGCAACAACAAAAAATTTCTAAGCTATTTGTGAATGCCAAAACAGAAGGCGTATTTGTCACTTATGACGGTCTAAAGATACATGAATATGGGAATGCCTTGAATCGAGCTCAAACGTCGTATATCCCTGCATCTATTTTTAAAATGCTCAATGCTTTGATTGGCATCCAACATCATAAAACGACACCCAATGAAGTTTTTAAATGGAATGGAGAAAAGCGCAGATTTAAGAGCTGGGAAAAAGATTTGACCTTAACTGAGGCGATTCAAGCATCCGCTGTTCCTATTTATCAAGAATTAGCCAGACGAATAGGTTTAGATTTGATGGCATCTGAAGTTAAAAGAATAGGTTTTGGAAATTCAGATATAGGCAATCAGGTCGATAATTTTTGGTTGGTTGGCCCATTAAAAATCACACCGATTCAAGAAGTCAGATTTGCCTACGCGTTGGCAAATGAGCAATTGGCGTTTGACATTCCTGTTCAGCAGCAAGTTAAGCAAATGTTATTGGTGGATCAGGTGAATGGGACAAAAGTTTATGCGAAAAGTGGTTGGGGAATGGATGTTGAGCCACAAGTGGGATGGTGGACAGGATGGGTAGAGCAGCCTAATGGTAAAGTAACTGCATTTTCTCTAAATATGGAGATGAATAAAACTGAACATGTGGAGGCTCGGAAAACGATTGTTTATGAGGCATTGCAGCAGTTAGGTTTAATTCAGCATTAGATTAATATTCACATAAAAAAAGACCCAACCGTTTTATTCGGTTGGGTTGAAAAGGATGTTTAGCTTGGGGGGGAAAACATCCTAGAGGGTTAACTAAAATCTATAAGTCTGTGCTTTAGTAAAGTATTACTCTTTTTAATAAACGTGTGAAATTGATAATTTTTATCTAAAAGATTTGGTTTTTCGATCAGACATGTAATAATTTTATTTAAAAACAGTGTTATATCTCTAATAATTAAAGATAATTTTGAAGATATAGCAATTTATTTTGGCTCATAAATCATTTATTTATTCTTTTGGCTAATTTAAATAATACAAAAGTATTTTATAATTCTTTGAAAGATCAATTCGATGAAAATTGTTTTAATTATTATTAATAATTAAAACAAATAGATAAATATAAATTAACAAACCAAAAGGAAAATTGGTTTTGCTTGTATTTTATCTGTTTAAAAAACAGCTTTAATTATGACGGTATAATTTTAAAAATCAGGTAAAATTACATACTGTTTGAAAATCAATCTGGATGAGTTTTTGAAACAAGCAAGGTGTGTGCATGGGACGTAGTTTAAAAAGTGCGAAATTACGTTCTGAGCAAATCAGTCTCCGGCTTTTTCTATGTATGGTCGTTATTATTTCTTCGATCCTATATATCTCTATCCCTCTGATTATTCAAAGCTATCAAGAATATATTAAGACAAATCAAGTATTAACAGAAATTACGAGCCTGCGTGCCTTAGTAAAAACAGCCAATAAAATTTCTCGAGAACGCGCACCTGCCAATAAGGTTATGTCGAGTACCGTTGAAGAATTAGCAGCCAATCAAAAAGAGTTAGCTGAGTTTAGATTGGTTGTGGATGATCAGATTGATCAGACCATAGCGACGTTAAATCAAGGTGGATTTGAGTCGATTGCGACACATTTACAAACTGATTTCAAAGCAAAATTGAATCATGGTCGTGAGGTTGTAGACGCTTATGCAAATATTCCCCATGCTCAGCGCACGTCTGCTCAATTTAATCATGCAATTTTTACGATGTTTGATGTTTGGGATGAGAGCCGAAAATATTTAAATGATTTGATGAAACAATCCAAAAGTAAAGACAGCAAAATGTCGAATTATTTTATTTCGATTTTGGTTCTTACTGATATGCGAGATCAAGCAGGGCGAGTTGCTTCAAATATTATGGCACCTGTGACGTTTGGTGAAAAAATCTCAGATATTAATCGAGCACGTTGTTTACAAACCCAGCATCAATCTCAATATTTATGGGCTTTGGTTGATACGATCCAACCTGAACAAACAAAGACAGCTGAATATGTCCATTTACATCAACGAGTAAAAACAGAGTTTTTAGATCAAGGTTTGCCTTTAATTACGAAATTACTCGATCAAAGTCAAAATAATCAAAACTATTTTCTTACTGGTACGCAATTAACGAATCGAATCATAGATAAATTTACAACGGTTATGGATTTGCAGAACTATATTTTAGATTACAGTATTCAAGTTGCACACGAGCAGAATAAAAAAGCCAAGCAACAATTTATTTTTACCTTGTGTATTTCTTGTCTGTCTTTACTGACGGCTATTTTCATTATGATTTATACAAAGCGGAAAGTATTTAGTCCGTTAATCAAAGCGCGAGAAATGATTCTACGCTTATCAAATGCGTCAAAAGAAGAGTTAAAAACCAAACAATCCAGACAGGAGTTTTTATCTTTATTTGAGGCGATTGATCGTTTAAAAGTGATGTTGAATCAGCGTGACATGATGGAGACGCAGCTTAAAAAGATTGCCAACTCGGATGTGTTAACAGGTGTCGCGAATCGTTTGGCTTTGGAAGAATATGTTCATGCTCTGGAGCGTAAGCCGAGTGGTTTTTTAAACACGGCTGTGGTTGTGGTTGATATTGATAATTTTAAATTTGTGAATGATCAGTATGGGCATATTGTGGGTGATCAAGTCATTTCCACGATTGCCGATCACCTTAAACATAATGTTCGAGCATCTGATTTAATTGTTCGTTATGGTGGTGATGAGTTTTTGGTTGTCATTGAAAATATTACGATAGATGCAGCAAAGGTTATCGCAGAAAGTATCCGTTCAGAAATTGCGAAAGAGCCTATCACTCTTTCCAACTCCGATGAATTGCTTTGGGTTTCGGTCAGTATTGGCGTGGCGATTGGTGCGGGGAGTTGGTTGGAGCTTTTGGAAAAAGCAGATCAGTCAATGTTAAGGGCCAAAGCCAAAGGAAAAAATGTGGTGGAGACTTGATTGGAACAAATATTTAATTATTATAAAGTTTTATAATGAAAATTTTTACATGCTATGAATATTTTAGAGAAAGAGAAAAGATTAAAAGAATTATTAGAACATAATATTAAAAATGAAAAAGTAGGAACAGCTATTGCTATCACAGGTCCTTGGGGTGTTGGGAAAACTTTCTTTTGGAAAAATTTTTTAGATAAACAATTAAGTGATGAAAGAATTTATAAAAAAGATAATATCTTTAATCGTAAATATGCTTATGTTTCATTATTTGGGTTGGAATCTCTAAGCGATTTAAAGACTCAAATTTATAGTAGTATTGAAAGCTTTCATTCATCAATAGAAATTCCTAAATGGATTAAAAGTTTACCATCAATTTTTAAAGAAACTAAAGTTTCCCAACTAGGAATAAGTGCTCCAGCAAAAATTTTTGATAGCCTCATGTTTAATCAAGTCAAAGATGCCATCATATGTTTTGATGATTTTGAGCGTATGTCTAATAAATTAGATATTAAAGATGTGATGGGTTTGGCAAATTACTTGAAATTAGAAAAGAATTGTCAGGTTATTTTGATTTTAGATGAAGATAAAACACAGGATGAAAATAAGAAAAAGTATGCTGAATACAAAGAAAAGCTGGTTGATGAGACGATTATTATTAATTCTGTTGAGGCCTTGATTAGAGAGAATGCTAAAGGTATAGAAGAACCTCTTGTTGAACTTATGATTAAGTTTGCTGAAGCATTAGAGATTCATAATTTTAGATTTTTTAAGAAAGTAATTAATTTATATTGCTATTTTCGTAGTCAACTATCTGATGAACTTTCTGATGTGTTGAAAAAGGTTATTTTAATAAGACTAATAGAAGGAGTGCTGGTTGAGTTTTTCTCAAATGAATATTCTTGGGACGATTTTTTACAGAATAAAAATATTCTAAAGAACGAAAAGTTTTATAAAGTTATTAATAATGCTAATGGAATTAATCTTTTAAAAGAGGATTTTTATTTTTGGTTTAGCCAAAATGAAAAATTTAGTTTTGATAAATTAGAGTCTTATGTGAAAAGTGATAATATCGGAAGAAAAAATAGAGATTCAGATATTCAGTTAGGAAATTTTTTAAAAAGATACGATAATTTAAAATTTACTGAAAATGATTTGGTTTCAATAGATGGTTTGTTAGAAAAAATTGATATACATGAATCACATATAAATTTAATTAAAATTTTCTTTCTATTTGAAGATTTAGAATTAATGAATTATAAAAAAGAATTATACGGAAAATTAGAGCAGATGATATATGATTGGATTAAGGAACGTATTTGTAATGATGAAGAAGAGAAATTTTTATATTATTTATTAAGATTTTTTCCTGAGAAACATAGGTTTTATGATTTTGTTGTCAAACATAAGTTAGAAAGAAAGCAAGATAATATAGCATTAAGCTTAGGCGAGATTTTTACAAAAAGAGCTTCAATAGTAGTAGGTGAAAAAGAAAATGAATTTTTATTAAATATCTCTGTGGTTGAGTGGGTAAATTATTTAAAATATACTGAGAAAAAGG
>LULX01000673.1_pt1 | contig 11038 bp, 11 predicted proteins | sample 729511 | NCBI WGS metagenome assembly LULX01 (sample SAMN03860278, study PRJNA289734) | marine metagenome | biome: seawater column; feature: ocean; material: water; isolation source: Red Sea water column Station 91 - depth 500m | place: Saudi Arabia: Red Sea | collected 2011-10-15 | depth 500 m
GACTCGCTCTTGTGCGTCCGGCCGCGTATCAGATTTAACTGACGTTAAGCCCTCGTTGCCGACACTGATCACTTCGCCACCGGGCAGAGTGATCACATCCGGTGGGGTATAAGATCGTGGTCCTTTCACGCTTCCGATCTGACCGGCAACCGCGTAGGTGAATCCAGATGTGTCATGGCTGACACCACCGGGATCAACCACTTTGCCTTTGGCGATCGCCCCGCGTCTGGCGATCTGAAACTGAACATTATCAGCGCGACCGATTCGCGTCTCGAGTTGCAATTCCAAAGAATCAACCACCAGTCGGTCTCCCTCGTGGGTCTGCACCACTGCCTCACCGGTTTCAAGGGAAAACATATTCTTGTCAAAACGGATGTTCTCGGCATAGATCGACTGTGCGCCCTGTGTCACCAAAGCTCCACCGGTCAACATCAGTACATGCGGTTCGGGCATATCGATCTGGTCAGACTCGAGCTCCACCTGGAGACTGGTTGGGTCGCGACCAACATAGGGCAGTACGGCGGGTGGGAGCCAGATCACATCAACCGGGCAGATAGCCTCGTCAGCGAACGATACCGACAGATCCGCTCTTGTGGTCAGTGATGCCAGCAGTAAAAAAGTTACAGTAGCGACCTGTAGTCCCATTCGTGGAACACAAAAATTAAATCGTCTGCTGTGATGTGATTCCACGGGTATGAGCTGCCTGGACATCCAATTTGACCTCGTATGAAACAACGCTAGCCTTGTAAAGCAATCAGGGCCTCTACGTACGTTATTATAGGGAACACCTGGATCAGACCGAAATCACATGCTTTCTGAATAGCAGGCTACCCGATGCCCTGGAAATACCCTCATGCAATGATTCTGGCTGCGGGTCGCGGAGAACGTCTCAGACCGCTGACTGATCACCTGCCCAAGCCTCTGATCAAGATCGGTGGCCGCCGCCTGATCGAGCATCATCTAGTCGCTCTGGCACAGGCTGGAGTCGATCAAGTGGTGATCAACCTCGACCACCTCGGTAACATGATTGAATCTCATATCGGAGATGGAAAACGCTACGGGTTGTCAGTGGCCTATTCTCACGAACCCGAAGGCGCCCTGGACACCGGTGGTGGGATACGACAGGCGCTAAGGCTGATGACTACCGATCCTTTCGTTGTTCTTAACGGCGACATCTGGACCGATCTCCAGCTTGATTCACTTCCTGAAGGTATCGACGGTCAAGGGCATTTACTGCTAGTCGACAACCCTGCCCACAATCCGGCAGGAGACTTTCACCTATTCGGACAAAAAGTACTGAATCAGCCTGTGGGCAACTCGGTAAGCCTGACATTTTCAGGCATCGGTATCTATCGTCACAGCCTGTTTAATAACAGCCCCCGAGGCCGGTTTCCACTCGTGGACCTTTTAAGGCATGCCGCAGACGCGAATCAGCTCTCTGGCCAACATTTTCCCGGCAAGTGGATAGATGTGGGCACAGTTGATCGATTGGCTGAAGCCAGGCGGCTCGCCATTGGACAAAATAACTCACGCTGACTCGGTTGACTCAACTTACCGCATAACGGACAGGTGGAGTTCGGCTGGATTCGCAGTTGCTTTATCTAATCCTTTTTCATTGATGGGCCTGCGATTGTGGAGCCATAACCCAAACTCGACACAAACAGATCAGTCAGCTCGTCCTGAATGATTGAGAGCGGAACAGAAATACCATGTGACTTAAGCTGGGTTACCGCGAGACCCTGATAGCCACATGGATCGATGAAACCAAAGGGCGATAGGTCCATATCTACATTCAGGCTCAAACCATGGTATGTGCATCCATTTCGGATTCTAAGGCCCAAAGCAGCAATTTTCTCACCATCGATATAAACACCCGGTGCACCTGGCCGAACATCGCCGCTCAGTTCATGATTAGCCAGCAGTTGAACAATCACCTGCTCAATTTGAGTGACTAATCTCCTAACACCCAGACCACATCGTCGCAGGTCGAGCAGCAGATATGCAATCAGTTGCCCTGGACCGTGGTAGGTTATCTGCCCACCACGATCACTATCAACCAATTCCAGATCCCGACCTTCGCCCCAAGGCAAGTCATGGCAACTCAGTCCGCGCGTATAAACTGCGGGGTGCTGTACATACCAGATTTCATCGGCTGTACTCTGAGTACGCATATGGGTAAACCTCTGCATGTCGTCGAGCACAGAATGATACGACTTCAATCCAAAATCACGAACAACAATAAAGTTCATGGGCTTTTCCACCACCTGAACAGCATCCGGCTCAGTTAGAGGGTGGCCAACACATCCAATTCGCTGTGTAGGTCCAGATAGATTGAATCGAGTTGCTCACGGCTGATAGCTTCAATAGTGCATGTCACCGAGACGTAACGACCTCCAGTGCTTTCCCGAGTAACCGTCTGGACAATGGGAGCACCGTCTAGGTGTCGGTCAACAATTTTATGAACTCGTGTTTCAAACAACGTATCACATCGACCCATGGCCTTGATCTCATACCGGCAGGGGAATTCCAGCAGATCCAGTCCTTGGCCGACATGATCAGCACGTCGATCCCCCATTCAGCGCATCCAGAGTCGAAGTGAGTCGGTCAATCCACCAAGCCAGGATGCAGAAGGCGCTGGACTGAGCGCGATCAACTGCCGGGTAACCAGGACAGCGTCCTTAAGCTGTACTGTCAGTGTGCCAACTTCCTGCCCAGGCTCTAACGGCGCAACTAAAGACTCTGACAGCTGGACCTTTGCTTCTAGTGACGCACCTGAATCTTTCGACAATAGAAGATCGATACCCTGACTAATTCCCACAGGGATAGACTCAACTGTGCTTTTTAATACATCCGCCCGCAGAATCGGCACCTGATTTCCATACAGGTGATGAAATTCATAAGCAGCAAAACCGTATTTCAACAACGAATAAACCGAATTAGCTCGACTGCGCTCATCGTGGTCCCCCATCACCGAGGCGATCAATCGCATGTTGTTCCGCTCAGCAGAGCCCACCAGACAGTACCCGGCAGACTTTGTGTGGCCTGTCTTAACGCCATCTACCTTGTTGTCACGGGCCAGCAGTGGATTGCGGTTTTTCTGCGTTATCCCATTCCAGGTAAATTCCGGAATGGCGTAATAACCGTAGTGCTCGGGCTGTTCCTGAATGATCGTACGTGTGATTTCACTAATATCGTAAGCCGTACTGAAATGGTCAGGATGCGGAAGCCCGGTTGAATTAACGAAATGACTGTTCTTCAAACTCATTTTCACAGCTGCCTGATTCATCAAGTCTGCGAATCCCGCTTCACTCCCGGCAACATGTTCGGCAAGGGCGACTGCCGCATCATTTCCAGACTGGACAATCAGCCCTAACAACAAGTCCTCGACCCTGACGCGATCACCCGGTTCGATAAACATCCGGGATCCTACTGTTTTCCATGCCCTCTCGCTGACAGTGACCTCTTCATCTAGACCGAGCATGCCCCTCTGGATCTGCTGAAATACCACGTAAGCCGTCATCAGCTTGCTCAGACTTGCAGGCTCAACTAATTTGTTTTGATTCTCAGCGGCAATGATCGTTCCCGTTCTAGAATCCATGAGCAGCCAGGAAGACACTTTAAGACTGGGTGGTGGTATGGGAGAGCGGACATTCTCCGCAAGACCTGATTCATAAGCGGGCAGCGCTGCCGGAACAAACAGAAGCACAAAAAGCGGGATCAGAATATAAATCGTGCGTAATCTATAACCCATAATGTGCCTCGTCAGTTGTTCTCAATAATATGTGGTTCAACACCCGTAATGCGGGTAATCTGATCAATTATCTCACCCAACTTCAAGTCAGAGCCCAAAGGGCCCACCCAAACCCGATAATACAGCGTGTTATCGATGCGTGTGGGGGAAACGCTCACTCGAGCGATACCCTGGTGAGTGAGTCTTTCACGCAGGGTATGCGCATTTCCGATTAGCCTGAAACTGCCGGCTTGAACGTACACCAGTCTGTTATTGCGGTGAGTTATAGAAATATTGGCAACTGGAGCAGACGCTGAGTGATTTTTTATTGCGGTCACCTCTACGCGGGCTGTACCGGAAGTCGTCACACCCAGTTTGCGTGCAGCCATATATGACAGATCAATCAACCGCCCCCCCAGAAACGGCCCTCGATCATTAACCCGCAGAACCACTTTGACACCATTATCGAGATTCTTCACCTGCACATAAGTCGGCAGTGGCAGCGTTGTATGTGCAGCGGTCATCGCGTACATATCATAGATTTCACCACTGGACGTTCGGCGACCGTGGAACTTTCGGCCATACCAGGAGGCTGTGCCTTTTACTTGGTAGCCTTGCGCACTCTTCATCGGCACATACCGCACACCATTCACCCGATAGGGCGCATTTCCGGTTTTACTCAACGGCTCTATCCTGGGAACTGCATCTGGCACAGAAGAAGGGTCTGGTCCGACGTCGGCCGGTGGCCCATCATCTTCAAAATATGCGCCACCGCGGGGCTTGTCGCCCCAGAAACTACAACCCGTCAACCCTAGGGCAATCATCATCACCAGAGAAAGCCGCAACACCACCGAAAATTAATCCTTAATCCTGGCAGCGATCTGTTCCGCAAGTTCAAATGCAGACATCGCATAATTCTGACTCCTGTTGTAACGTGTGATGACGAAAAAGTTGTGGTATCCAAGCCGGTATTCGACCTTGTCCTCTTGATCGAACTGCATAACACCGACATTCCAATTGAGGTCAATGCCGGGAACAGGTTTCATGCCGGCCCGGACCAGTGTGGCCAGCGGCGTGTTGGGCTTCAGACCCCCGGTTACAAAAGGCTCAAGTTGAACAGCTTGTTCAACAGGTATCCGCTGCGCTATGGGTTCGCCTTTTCGCCATCGGTGAACCGCTAGATAATTGGCAACACTGCCGATGGCATCAGCAATGCTGTTTAGGAGATCGCTTCGATCATCGCCGTCAAAATCTATCGCGTACCGCCGGTAACTGCTGGGCATGAACTGAGAAATACCCATCGCCCCAGCATAAGATCCTTTAACGACTAATGGATCAAGATTGTTGTCGCGTACCAACACCATATAGTGTTCCAATTCGGAAGAAAAGAACTTACTTCTACGTGGGTACTCCAGTGCCAATGTGGCAAGACTGTCCAACACCCTTAGATTCCCTGTAACTTTGCCATAGCGGGTTTCTATTCCAATAATGGCAACGATCACTTCAATCGGGATACCAAACCTAGCCTCAGCACGGTCTAACAGGACCCGATGCCGTTTCGCAAACTTAACACCGTTCGCTACAGATCCCTCATTTACAAATAGTCGACGATAGCGGTGCCACGACAACCGCTCAGCCGGTCGGTTCATCGCTCTGATTATCTTTTCCTTGATCTGAGCTTGTTCGAACCATTCCAGGAGTTGAGTTCTATCCAACTCGTGTTCCTGGACCAACCGGTCGGCAAGTTCAATTAACTGGGGATATTTTTCAAGCGACACGGCCCGGGCGGTGGACCCTGGTACCAGACTCAACAGAAGTACAACGAGACTACTCAGGCAAAAAAATACTGCTTTGGAGGCAACTTGACTCCAAAACATATGATGTGTCTTCATGTCATTAACCCTCGACGCGTGTAGGCACCCATCATAATTCCAAAGGCTGCCATCAATGTGAGCATTGAAGTGCCGCCATAACTAACCAGCGGCAAGGGAACGCCAACCACGGGTAACATACCTGCAACCATTGCAGCATTTACAAAGAAGTAAAAGAAAAACGTCAGTGCCAGGCCACCGATCAGCAAACGTGAGAATACTTCTCTAACATGATAGGCCATAACCAAGCACCGTCCTACTAGAAACACATATAGTGTGACCAGGGCAACGACCCCTACCAAACCGAACTCTTCTGCGAAAACAGCGAATATAAAGTCAGTACTTTTCTCCGGAATAAATTCCAGATGCGATTGACTTCCAGCAAGCCATCCCTTTCCGGCCAAGCCAGCTGAACCGATCGCAATCATGGATTGAATGGCGTGGTACCCGCTTCCAAGAGGATCTGACCAGGGATCGAACATAGTCAGAATTCGTTGTTGTTGATAGTGCTGTAGTTGAGCCCAGAGGTACGGTGCTGCGGCGACTGCCGCCCCCATCAACATCAGTAGATGCTGCCATCGGATTCCACCGAGGAAAAGAACAAGCAAACCCGACACGACTAGCATTATGGCAGTACCGAGATCCGGCTGAACGACAACGAGTAACGCAGGCAATGCAATGGCCAGTATAGCGCCGAGCACATCAAGAAACCGAGGTGGTATAGCACGCCGGGTCAATAGCCATGCCACTGCCATCGGCACACCTAGCTTCATCAATTCGGAGGGTTGAAATCGAAACAACCCCAGATCCAACCACCGCTGGGCACCTTTACCTACATAACCTGTCACCAGGACCAGCACCAAGATAAGTAATCCACCTACAAATATGTGTGGAGACAGGCGTCGAACAACTTCCGGTGGAATCTGTGCTGCAGCCAACATCACCCCTAGGGAAAGCAACAGCCTGATCCCTTGTCGCCACATCAGATTCCAGTTTTCGCCGCTGGCGCTGAAAATAAGTACCAGCCCTAAAACACAAAGGGCGAGCACGCCCATCAGAAGTGGCCCATCCACATGCATTTTCCTACCCGAATACATGCGCTATACCCGGAAGGGAGGCCCGTCTTAATCTATGGATGAAATAGTAGTCCATGATCTTGCGCGCAATGGGTGCCGCTGCACGGCTCCCACTTCCTCCATTTTCAACCACCACTGCAATGGCGATTCGCGGTTGCTCAACCGGTGCAAAGGCAATGAACAGAGCATGATCGCGTAACTCTTCAGGTAGTTCGTTGCTGCGATCATCCCGCTCTTGAGGAATCCCGACGACTTGTGCAGTGCCGGTCTTGCCGGCGATTCGGTAAGGACTGTTCCTGCCGTTGTTTTTAATGCTTAATCCCCGCCGCTGCGTTGGATGTGTAATAACTCCGGAACCAGGATCCTCAAGTCCGCGGAGCAACCTAGGCCTGATCGGATGCCCTCGATTGGCCAGCGACGCAGTGGCATAGGCCAGCTGTAGCGGTGTAACCAGCAGATAACCCTGACCAATACCAGTAATAATAGTCTCCCCGGGATACCAGGACTCCTGCCGGTTTTTCTTCTTCCATTCAGGGGTCGGAACCAGACCACTGGGCTCATCTCGAAGATCAATCCCTGTACGCTGTCCAAATCCGAATCCGCCGAAATAGTCTGCCATTTTTCTGATGCCGATTGAATTTGCGACCTGGTAAAAATACGTGTCGCACGACTGCTCAATCGCATCATGAAGATTTACGAATCCATGGCCTTTACGTCGCCAACAACGATACGCGTGGCTGCTACCAGGCAACGTAAATCGACCCGAACACACTATCTTCTTTTGAGGCTCTAGACCGTTCTCCAGAGCAGCCAGTGCTAACAGGGGCTTGATCGTTGATCCTGGAGCGTAACGACCATACAAGGCCCGATTCACGAGGGGTTTATCGACCGACCCACGTAACTTTCCATAAGCCTCATGACTGATACCTTGTGAAAAAAGATTTGGGTCATAGGTCGGCGTACTCACAAAAGCCAAAATATCTCCACTGGACGGTTCCAGGGCCACCACTGCACCACGACGCCCGTCCAGTGCTTCAATTGCGACTTTCTGAAGCTGTGCATCCAGTGTCAAGTGGACATTTGCTCCAGCTCTGGCAGCCACATGGCTAACTTTTCTGACCACCCGCCCATACGCATCGGTCTCTACTTGCTGAACACCAACTTGACCAAGCAGTTCTGTTTCATAAAAGGATTCAATGCCGCTCTTACCGATGTAACTTGTTCCTTCGTAGGCTCGAGTATCAATCTTCTTTAGATCCTGATCACTGACCCTGCCCACATAGCCAATAACGTGTCCAGTCAAGTCATTCTGGGGATAAACCCTGCGCAGGCTGGCACTGAGTGTCACTCCTGGAAATTGCTGCTGTCGAACAGCAAAACGGGCAGCCTCGGTGTCAGTAAGGCGGGATTTGAGAATTTGTCTCTCAAATCTAGGTCTTTGTTTAACATTCTTTCGGAACCGCCGAATTTCTTGGTCTGTTAACTCGACCACCATACCAATCTGACTGAGCATGCGATCGATGTCCTTAACATTTTCAGGTATCACTTCCAATTCATAGACGGAATGGTTTTCTGCAAGCACCGTGCCATAGCGATCAATGATCATCCCTCTAACTGGCGGTAAGGCACGCAAATCAATCTGGTTATCCAGAGACATCGTGCGATACCGTTCGTGATGTGTGACCTGCAAGACAACAAAACGACTCAGCAAAGCAACCGCTAGCACAACCATCAAGACAGCGGAGATGATCAGTCGGGTCTTGACTATTCGTACATCCTGGTCACGATTGTTAACGCTGTGATTCTGCATCATTGCAATCGACCCCAGCGCCGACAGCGGCGAAGGATCCAGAACAGCAACGGCCAAACAGCGACTCCAACTGCCAGCGCTGGCCAACTGACCATACCTCCCAACTGTCCATCCACCAGATACTCAATTGCAACCAATATGGCAGTTTCGACCACAAGCAAAATCAGTATAAAGGCGGTCTGCTGCCAGACAGGATAAGCTCTGAGCCTTAGCGCCACGCGGCCCACCAGGAACGCAATCACTGTCTTGGTCAACGCATGACTGCCAACCAGACCGAAAGTCAGGAGGTCGAGCCCTAGCCCAACCAGCCAGGCAACACCCACCCCAACTCTTTGTGGTGCTGCCATACACCAATAAATCAGAACCAGGGTAACCCAATCAGGCACATAGCCACGCCACTGAGGACCAACGGGAAACGAAATAAGCACATACGACACCAAGAATGTTGCCGGAATAACCCAGACCTTTTGGCGGCTCGCAAACAGACTAGTCATCTGCGCTGTCTGCAGCTACCGGGAGCGCTGGATCCGATTCAGCAGATGATTCAGCGCTATCATGCCAGACCAGCACGACCTGATGGCCTTTGTTGAGGCGCGCACTGGGCATTGCGTGAACAGCCATGAACGCCTCATCAACGTGGCGTTTGATTTTACTGACGCGCGCAACAGGGTACCTGGAAGGATAGATACCACCCAGCCCCGATGTCACCAGCAAGTCACCAATACGAATGTCTGCATTACGATCGACATAGAGCAACCGCAGTTCTCCGGCTCCCCCTACTCCAAAAGCTATTGCCCGCAAGCCGGTGCGCACACTCTGAACCGGAACACCTTGTGTCGGGTCTGTAACCAACGACACGGCGCTACGAACCGAGCCCACCCGCGTTACTTGACCGACTAGGCCGCCCTCGTCAATCACCGGCAGACCGATGACCACTCCGTCAGCTGCCCCTCGGTTGATGAGGACGGAGTGTGAGTGACCATGAAGATTAACCTTGACCAGTTGGGCAAGTTGAATCTTGCTCGCGAGCCGGGCACCTGCATGCAGCAGATTTCTCAGCCGTTCATTTTCAGACTCGAGTGCCTTGAGTTGCTGGAGACGTGTCTGAAGTACGAGTTGCTTCCGACTCAGTTCAGCCAATTCCAGTTCGAGTTCCTCTTCTGAGTCCAGACTTCCCTCGAACCATCGATATAGAGTCGAAGGGGATGCTGCGATCAGATGAACGGGCGCACTGAGAACAGAGAGCACCCGCGTAATCTGGCGAACATTCTCACTGTAGAAGTGACCTGCCATCAGAACGATTGACAACAGCACAAAAAACAACAACGCGTGTACGGATTCGTAGCGGTGAAGTCTCACTCGACGGGCTACCGGCGAGCCCTTATTTGGTAACTCCTACCATCAGGTTTCACCTTGTCACAGTGATTCAAAGCAGCCATCAACGCTACTCCCGCGTGAAAACATCTCCCAACACTGCCATGTCTTCAAGTGCGCGACCACAGCCCCTTGCGACACAGGTCAAGGGGTCGTCAGCAATAACCACCGGCAACCCGGTTTCCTGCATCAGCCGCCGATCCATATCCCGAATCAGCGCACCTCCACCGGCAATCACTATGCCTCGTTCACCAATGTCGGCAGCCAATTCAGGTGGTGTGTTCTCGAGCGTTTCCCGAATTACACCAATGATCTGACCCAAGGCATCACTGATTGCATCGTAAACCTCGTCACTGCCAATCAACAGACTGCGCGACATTCCTTCAGTCACATCACGTCCCTTGATTTCCATTTCACGATGATCAGAGTCGATCCAAGCCGTTCCGATCGCCTTCTTCACCCGCTCCGCCGTTGCTTCACCAATCAGCAATCCATGCCTACGGCGGACATAATTGATAATCGCATCATCAAAAGTGTCACCAGCAACACGTAGAGAAGTGGCATAAACGATCCCGCCAAGTGACAACACGGCGACTTCAGTGGTTCCACCTCCGATATCGAGCACCAAAGAACCAGTCGGCTCAGCAACGGGCAACGCAGCACCGATCGCCATGGCCATCGGCTCTTCAATCAGAAACACCTCCCGAGCACCGGCTGTCACCGCCGATTCTCGAATCGCACGACGTTCAACCTGATTAGACCCACCGGGCACGCAGATCACAATTCGGGGACTGGAGAAAAAACGGTTCTGTTGAACCTTTCTGATAAAAAATTTCAGCATGATCTCTGTGATCGTGAAATCTGCGATGACCCCATCTTTTAAGGGCCGTATCGCCTGAATATTTCCGGGCGTTCGGCCCAGCATCAGTTTTGCCTCCTGCCCAACAGCCAATATCGTCTTTTCTGGTGCTATAGAACCGGTTCGTATCGCAACCACCGACGGTTCATTGAGGATTACACCACGCTCCCGCACATAGACAAGCGTATTGGCCGTCCCCAAGTCGATTGCCAGGTCATTGGAAAATAGGCCAAAAAAACGCTTGAATAACATATGCCTGCCGAGTAAACGAAAAAATGTAAAGCGAGATTAAGCCGCGTACTGTAGCACAGGGTACCC
>LULX01000513.1_pt1 | contig 11034 bp, 15 predicted proteins | sample 729511 | NCBI WGS metagenome assembly LULX01 (sample SAMN03860278, study PRJNA289734) | marine metagenome | biome: seawater column; feature: ocean; material: water; isolation source: Red Sea water column Station 91 - depth 500m | place: Saudi Arabia: Red Sea | collected 2011-10-15 | depth 500 m
CCTGTGCTGACTTGTCCGTGTGAGCTCTTTAAGAACTCAAGTCTACCCTTTGGATCCTCAAAGTAGTCTGTACCTAGATCACGAGTCAATCCGACGCTTACTGCTTCTTTAACCATGTCTTCTACTGGAGCATAGTTACCCTTTTCAAGTAAGTCTGCAGATTGAAGGATTGCACTTTCTAGTGCCTTGTGTCTGGAAAACGTTTCAAATTCATCTAGTAACCAATTAAAGTGAGATGGATCTAAATCTTTTGCTGTTTTTAATTTAATATCAAATTTTGCATTAACTTGGTCAACCTCTGGCATAACTTTATATTCGTCAACATAGTCTTTAATAAATTTTGCAATAGGTTGTAGTTTTCTGTCAAAACTTTTTGGAGTAAAAATGTTTTGTGCTCTAGCAAACGATTCGGCATCTGCTAATAGCATTTCTAAATAAAGTTTTTGTACGTCAAATGTATATTCAGCCATTTATTACTCCACATTGTATTTTTTTATATCTGTATGTACCAAACCAACAGCATGGGTAGAAATTTCCTTCAGCATCAATATATAATTTTTTTCTTGGTAAACCATTTTTTAAACATTTTGGTTTTATTGCAAATGTATATTTTTTGTCTGATAAAACTTTTTCTCTATGTAAGTAATGAGTGTCAACGTAATTGTTGTCTGGCATAAATTCATTAACTAATTGGTGCCACCGATCACTGTATTCTACTTCAAAATCGTCAAATTTTAATTGTATACTTAATTGTCTTGCTTTATCAACTTGGTGTTGATTGTGTTTGAAAACAATAAATTTCCATCTCATAGGTACTTTAGATAAAGAAACAATTTTTACTGCATTCATTATGCTATTCCATTTTGCATTTTTTCTATAGATATGATTAGTATCTTCCAAACCATCAATACTAAATGTAATTGTATCGTATTCGTTTAATGTTGTTGTAAGACTTTCCCACCAGTTTTGTGTTTTAGCACTACCATTGGTTACGATATGAATCGTATTATTATTATTTTTTAGTTTGTTACATAATTCTATAAAGTTAGTATGATAAATTGGATCACCATTATTCCCACAAAAATTTATTACTTTTTCATTTCCTAAAAAATTTACAAGGTGGTCAACATTTATTTCATGCAATAATCTTTTTTTGAAAGTATTATAAAACCAAGTTCTGTCACATAACGGACATTCTAAAGTACATTTACTTGTTGGTTCAATATGCCAATCAACTGAGTCCCATTCAACCATATATTTTCCTTTTTAAATCAATTTTTAGTTTATTTGATTCAGTAGACTTAAGAATTGATTGTATTGTAAATAATCTGCCATAATGTTTAACTGCGTCGGCAACGTCTTCTATTTCTTCTTGCCATTCCGGAAATGCTACGCTCCAACCAAATTCTAATGCTTGATCCACTAATTTTTCTCCCGGCTTATCTCTATCAGGTACCAGTATAACTTTACGGTTAAGTCCGTCAATTAGTTCTCTTTGTGTATCATTTACCTCAGAACCAAGTATACTAACACCAGAAATGGTAATTGCATCAAAAGGTCCTTCAGTTACAATAACAAACTTTCTTGACCACTCTTGTACGTCCATATTAAACACATAACCTGGTTGTACGTCAGTATAATATTTTACTTTGTCAATGGATTCAAATATTCTTCCTGTATATCCAACAACATCACCTTTCCAATAAAATGGAATAATTAATCTTTTATCAAAGTCAAAATGCACATCTGATGTATACATAAAATCGTACCAGTCAGGTCCAATGCCTCTACTTTTTAAATAATTTAGATAGTTGTCAATTTTAGTTAATTGTTCTGTTGTTAATTTGTTTGCAACGTATTTTTCAAGCCAAATTTCTAAATGTTGTGCATTTGTAGGTAACTCTTTTTTCTTAAATGTAATAAATTTTCTTTTTTCGTATTTTGTATCAGATGCTTCATGACGCATAGCCTCTATGGCAAGTTTTTTAATTGTATCGTCAGCTATGCCGAGCCATCCCATAAATTGTCTCATTTTTTGAGATAGTTTTCGTCCAATTACGTAAGATGCTTTATACCCACAATTAAAACAATGGTAAGATAATGTACCATCAGCTGATGTCATTATTCCGCCACGTTTCTTTTTATCTTGAGTTTCTCCGTTGTGTATACAACAGGGTGCGTTAAAAGATAGCCACCCGGACGGAGTTTTCTTTTTGTTCGCAGGCAACGAACTCAGAATTGTATTCTGGATCAGGTTCATACAGTACTATTTTACTGTCTATATAGGATTTTGTCAATGATACCAGTATTACCAGTGTCGTTATCCCAACTAAATCTTACGTTTTGGTAAACGCCATAAAAGTTATAGTCGGTAACTGTGGTTGAACTGGAAAAAGCAATTGTTGGAGATGCCTCGCCATCTAAAGTAATATCGAAATAATCAGCATCTACTGGAGACGAAGCCATTGTGCCTTGTACTCTGAAAGCACCTGAAAAGTTTTTAGTATATACTGCAATTGTGTGTAATGCCTTGTTATTGTTAATTCCTGGTTTAGCATCAATGGCACCCGAAGTTTTTGATAATGGTCCACCACTACCTGTAAATGAAGTGACTTCTGTGCTATTAACAGCATCTGGATATGCACCGTCCATTAGTTCTAAAGTACCAGCTACATTATATCCTGTATCAGCATAGGTAACTGTTCTAGAATTATCCGATGCTATTTCTCTTACAGCAAAGTTATAGAATTTTGCGTCCAATGATAATAGATCACCTTCTGTAATTGCCACAGAAGCAGTACCTTTAGTTGAGGTTGTAGAACCATCGTCAAGTATAGTCAAATTACGTGTAAGAACGGATTTTTTAGTTTCTGAATCAACAATTAAACGTAAAGCTGACGGTAGTTGATACCCCTTTATGTAATTTTAGACGTCTGTCGTACACTTTAGAGTTCCTTCCATGGTAACCACTTACGTATGCAATTACCACATTTGATAGTAAATACCTTGATACTGTTTGCATAGTACATATTTAACAGTATTTATGGATACACGATGAACGAAATTTTTAAGACTTTGAGGGACAAATTTCCATTCTTATCGCTTATAAGAAAGGGTGATATGGAATTTGTTGGTATTGTACAAAATCAAGATAATCAAGTTATTAGTTTTTATGACTATGGTAGAATTATGAGCCCACAGGATAAAATGAAATTTTTAAAACTTGGTGAAATTTGGTGGTATGAGTCTAATAGAAAAATTCCTATAAACATTTTCATTAAAAGAGAGTTCAAATATTTCCGTACAACATTAGTATCGTTAAATTCAAAAGACATCGAAATAGCACACGGACCAACGCTTCGTTTATCTGATATTGCGAAGAAACGGATTAAGCGAAGAACAATCCAACTAGTTAGAAAACCTGTTTAACTTTTATCCGCTTCAATATACTTTTTATAATATATCGTAATTGGATTATTTGGTTGATAACCAAAAGGTTCTTTTTTTGAGCGAAGGTTGGAGTTTTTCTTTTTTGATTTTTTAGTGTGTTTACGTTTCCTGCGTTGCACTAAAACTATATTTATCTTTTCTAATTAAATTCATCTGAACTATGATTGCATGAGCATAAGCAACTGCGTGTGACTTTTTAAAAAAGTAAGACCCGTCAGCTGGCTTAACCCAAACTTCTTTTAATATATCAGACCATTCTTTATACATTAGTCCTCTTTTAGCTGGACGTATAATTGCTAATACAGCCGCAAGTTGTTCTATAGTTTTAGGTTTAAGTCTTGATACAATATTGAAATGTCCATTTAAATGAAATAATTGATCTACTATTTTTTGATCGTCTAACATATTCCAATCAGGTTCTTGCATCATTAATTCAATTAGTTGTTCTTCTGATTTAATATTTTTATAGATGTTTACGTTAAGACAATCTATTTTAAAATAACCTCTGTTTTCTGCTTTTTTATAGTCTAAACTTGCATTTCCATTAATTGGATCAGTTGGGACGGCATGAAAGTAAACACCTGTTTTATGTTTTGTAATTTCGTCGTCCTTTATTATAGATGCTGGTGCGTGTTTAAATAATTTTAGTACACCGTCTCTATCAAAAAAATCTATATCTACATCAGGCATTAGTGTAATTTCTTTCTATTGTAATCAGTAAAATCTTTTTTTGCTCCCGGCTTTAGCATATCAATTATTTTTAACATTTTTTTATATCCCTCGGTTTGTGATACTCTATTATTCATTTCTGGCAAAATTACTCTGCCTATTGTTCCGTCGGGCTTTATTACAATACAACAATCACCAACTTCAAATTCTAATTCGTCTGTTACTTCTATATCTATTTTACTCAATGCGAGCCTCCTTTGCTGTTTCTTGTACAAACAAATGATCAGCCGGATAACTTTTAAACTTATCAAACCAATACTCAGGATTAATAAATCTTTGTGTTATTTGTAATTGTTCGTCTGTAAATGATTTTAACATTTTTTTACCTGCAGAGCAACCAAGCAATACCCACGGAGATATTTTGCCTTGTCGTATGTGTTGTACTGCTCGAGGTGTGTTTACTAATCTAAAATAATCAGACCATTGTACATTTTGTTCTTGAGCCCAATCCATCATTGTTGCAATAGATCGTTGCATTGCCGCTTCAACCGGCTCTGCTTTTAATGTGTCTATAAGATATGCTTCGTATAAATCGTCTCTTGCCCAATGATCTAATTTAATTTTTGATAGTATTACATAGTCAATATATTTTTCTGGATATAATGGATGTATTTGCATTATAAATTTGCCAAATTTTACAAATGCATTGTAATAAGAAGACTTGCAAAATTCTTCATATGTTTTTGGTTTTGCATTATGTTGATGTATTTCATAAAATCTTTGAAATACCATAAAGCCATTTTGAACAAACTTTTCGTTTCGTTGAAGGTGTCTTCGTTTAGGTTCACATACGTGAACTTGTAGTGTTCGTTCACGTGTAAAAAATTTGCCACAATAGGTGCAAGTGTTAAGATCGACCATGTGCTTCAAGTAACTCTTCCAATTCTCTATCCGTAATTATTTTATCTAATGTTTCCAAATCGGATTCTTTAGCAGTTGGAAATAATTGTTGTAGTTGTTTTAAAGATTTGTTTGGTACACGTTTCATTGGTTTAATCCACGGATGAAATTGTTGCTTTAATGCTCCACACATAGAAGTTAATATCCAACATAATTTTTTATGTTTGCCAGATAAAGTAAACAAGTGTTTGTTTACACACTCATTAATCATTTCAATGTAATGTTCAACGTAAAATTTATCTTTAGAACTTATGCAAGATGCATATCTCATAAGCATAAATGGTGAATAGAATGATCGTTCACGATGATGTATTCTGTCGTAATAGTCTTTATTACGAAAGTCTACGGCTTTTAATCCGTTTCTTAGTTCAAAAAATTTCCGGTTCTGTTTTGCCATATATTTCTGCATATCCTAATGCAAATTTTGTTGCATCAAATGTATTTTTAAACTCTAATTGTATATGTTCTTTTACAACTTCGCAATGAATTGCTTTTAATTTATGTTCGTCACAATAGTTAGAGATATTATTCATAAAATGTCTATCCATTAGTATAGGCAATTTTTTCCCACCAATGCCCACAGGTAATTTTTGGAATGGTGCTTTTATTCTTACTTTAGAAAATTTTCGCGTTTTGTTTACCATATATTTCTGCGTATCCTAATGCAAATTTTGTAGCTTCTAAATTGTCTACAAACTCTAATATTATATTAGATTCTTCCATTTTACAATGTATCATTTTTAATTTTTTTTCGGTAACATAGTTCATCATGTCACTCCACATATGTAGATCCATTAGTACGGGCATTTCCTTACCGTCATTCCCAGGAATGTTCATAACCGGTGCACTAATTTTTACTTTGGTACCTTTTACCATACGTTTCCATAATCAATTTGTTCACATTGTCTAGAAATATCTTTTACAAAATAAGCACACACAGGTTTAGGACCATTTTCTAATGGTACGGCTAATACTTGTCCTGACTTAATTTTTGGAAAGTACCATTTTACTTCTGTATAGATATCTACAATATCTATTGGATAAAAATCTGGTTTTGAACTAGATATAGGATTAAAAGTAAATGCATCAAATCCTCGATCATTAAGACTTGTAATTGGTAGTACGTGCATTTCAGATTGTCCAGCTTCTCCTATAATCATTCTCCAATCCAATGGCATTTTAAGTTTATATGGTCCGATTTCTAAAACTGCCGCAGGAGCATTAAAACTTTCTAAAAATATTAAAGGTATGTAAAAGAAGTCTGGTTCTTCTGGATTTGAATTATCTAGTACTGCAAATCTTAATTTTTCATCAACGTACTCTGGAATTTTTTCCAGTGTATATGTTTCATTTTCTAACGTAAGGATTTTCATAATCTATCTTTTCTATAGTATACGGATAATTTGCCTCTTTGTAAAACTTTTTCCGTTGTGTTAAATGTCTTTTTGCAAACTTACAACTGCTGGTTATATCCCAAATTTGCACATGATCCTTGTCTTTTGCTTTACGAATGCCTCGTCCTATGCTTTGTATTACACGTACAAAGGATTTACCAGGTTCGATAAGAACAAGATTGAATATTCTAGGAATATTAATTCCAACACTAGCAACTCCATACGTTGCAATAATAATTTTACTTTCTGCTGTGGATACTTCATCATAATGTTCTTTTCTATCTAATGTTTTAGTTGAACCCGATATGAAAACAGAATTTTTTATTTTCTTTTTAAGTAAGTCTCCTGCCGAAATTCTGTCTACTAAAATAAGTGTATTGCCAGAACTTGCAATATCGCTGATTGTTTGTGCCACCCAAGTTATTCTTGTGTCGTCTGTTGTAAGCCATTTTAGTTCCTCAGGATAACTTTTAAACATTGGATGGTCTTGTGTTTGTAAAACATTAACATGACATTTTGCTAATACACCTTTGTCTTGTAATTCTTTAGCAGGTATTCTATGTGTGACTTCACCTAATGAACATTTTATTCCATAAAATTCATAATCTTCTTTTGGTACCGTGCCTGTTAATCCCCAACGTATACCTGCACTTGCAAATGGTCCAGTTAATAATCTTTTTAGCACATCTGCTTTTGCCATATGCACTTCGTCAACAATTATTGTTTGAATATTTTGCATTACTTCTTTAAATTCTATTTTAGATTTTTTCTCAAGAACATTAATTGATTGCCAAGTTGCAATTGTATTAAATCTGCCTGTTTCTTTTCTATCGCCAAAATAAACTCCTGTGTCTAGGTTACAAGCAAGAAAGTCTTCTTCTGTTTGTGTTACTAAACTTTTATTAGGAACGATTGTTAGTGTACGTCCATAAGGTTCAACTAACTTACAAAGTGCGGCAGTAATAATTGTTTTACCTGCACCAGTGGCTATTTCTTGTATGCTTTGCGGTGCTTCTAAAAATTTATTAATTGTTTCTACTTGGTAGTCACGTAAAACAATTGGTTGTCCAGCACAAGGATGATTGTCCGGCCATGTTATATTTGATAGATAATTTTTATCTATTAATTTAAATTCAAAATTATGTTTTGTTCTCTTATCGTCAAGCTCAACATAAACTCCGCCTGCCTCAAGTATTGGAAGTATTTGGTCAACTAGATTAAGATATGTCGTGCCACCTAAACTAAAAAAACTTATTTTTCCGTCCCATCTTCCTAGTTTTACAGCGGGTAAATGATATGCATAAGGAACTTGAAATCTAAATTTATTAGAAAGTTTTTGACGCCATTTCAAATCTAAGTTTTCAAATTTAACGTTTACTTCGTCTTTTATTATTAGTTTGCATGAACTCATAGTTTTATTACAGTTTTTTCTTGCCAATCCCAATCGCCTGGCTTCTTATCACTATAATATAACTTTTTAGGTAAATTTTCAAGTAATCTTTTAAGTGTTTCGTTGCCTGCTTGATAATAACCACCGCCAATTGAAGTAATTGAAGCTTTTGGTTGTATACCCGATTTGATAAGTGTTCGTGGTACTCTATTTCTTACAAATATTACTTTAGTATTTTTATCGATATACTTAAATTGTTTAGACATCTGATGCAGTTCAAACAATTTTTCATAATTTCTATCATCCATTTTCTCAACAATATTGTTATCTTCCCATATTCTATCAAAGTCGTTCTTTTTAATATCTTCGTGTCTTACCGGTTCCTTAATGTCAAACCCAAACGAAAGTTGTTTTAATATATCTATACCGTTTAGTTCAAGTGCGTCTAGCCATCTCCAATATACTGATATGTCTTCAACTGTGTTTACTTCGCCTGATATTGGCATCATTATTGGAAACGAATTTAATTCTAATAATCCTTTAATAACATCACTAGGTGTATATTCGTTGCTGTCGATCCATAATCTATGACTATCCTGCTGTGCAATTTTTTTTGCAATTTGGTTTTCTGCAGGAACATTAAGTCCCATTGTAGACAATTGGAAAGTTTTTAATGCATCAAGTTGTTGTAATGCAGGTTTATTTTTTAAATTTTTATCCCAATATTCTTGTAAAGAAGCTGGAGCATAAGATAATACAAGTTGATTATTAATAAGATTTGCTTGTGGAATTTTATAACCTTTTAATTCGTTTCTAACTTCGTCAAAATCATCTAATAGTGATTCGTCAGCAAATTTAAAATCATATCTTGTAGCAATTAATGTAAGATAATATGTAGTAACATCAGTTTGTTTACAAGTCCAATGTTTTTTCTCACCGTCATATCTACAAAAACCAACAGGTAATCCTTTTTTGTCTTTTAAACATTTAATAAGAGATACAAGTTTTTTGTTGTAAGGAAATTTAATCTCAATTAATTCTTCGTTGTCTTCGTTAGTATATTTTTCGATACTTTTTTCCCAATCAATTTTTCTAAATGGATGTTCATATTTAGGTTTGTTTAATAACTTTTCAATATCTAATCCATGTTTTTGAAATTTTGTTAGGTATCTTTTTAAGATTATTACTGCTAATTTGCCTTGTTTCTCAGTCCACGGATATTGTGATTCAGCCAAAGAACGTACAGTTTCTTTATCTTTTGGATGTGGGTTAATATGTGATTTTAGTGATTTTGGGCCAGGATTATAAAAAAAATCGTTATATGCTAATATATTGATAGCTTCGTTAATTGTTATTGGTGATTTAGTAGATGTTAATTCTGGCATATTCATGATTAAATACTAGTATAACATACTTGGTAATAATGTCAACCTATGAAAAGAACAGTACAAAAACGCAATAAAACATTAAGACTTAGAGTCAAAAAGGCTCTAGAAAAACGAAAAAACATCAAAAAATTCACACCTACAATAGAACAATGTCAAAGTTGGTTTAGAATTTTGAATAGAGGTATGTTTGGTGGTAACTTAATGGAGCCAGAAATTGAAGTACGTTCTATGAAATTTGATTGGGGACTATGTATTGCTGACTGGGACAATAGAAAATGTAGAAAAGGAACGTTTAATCAACAAATAATTCCTTATCATGTACCTATTGAATATAGAATTGAATTGCATAATAGATATCCTACATGGAAAGATTTTATAGAAACCCTTGCTCATGAAATGGTTCACTTGTATCAGATGCAAGTTTGGAAAGATCCGTATTCAAATCACAATTCTAACTTTTATAGTTGGAGAAATTATTTTAAGCAACACGGTTTAAGATTGTATCAGTAAACTCTTTATAAGAAAAAATTTTAAATTTTCCTATCTCATCAGCAGGATTGCACACTTGCATTGGTTTAGTTGGGTTATCATGTACAATATAAAAATTACAATACGGTCTCATTGTTTGTAATCTTCTCCATTGTTCTAACCATGCTACAAAAACATCTTCGCCATGCCGAGGTCCGTAGTTTGGAGTATCTTGATATATGTTATTCAATTCGTTTTTTCCGTATTCTTGAAAATCAAAACCAATTAAAAATATATTTTTATGTCCATGTACACAGGCCGTCCACATAGCTTGTGAACCAGATATCCAATGTGGATTATGAGGAATAAGATGTAAATGTGGTGGATATCTGTTTACTTCTAACGAGGGTGTATAGTGAATGCATTTTTCATACACTTTATCATCAACCATTTTTTTAGTCATTTTTGAATCTACACTAAAAATAAAGTCGGGAACAAAGTCTCTGTACAATGCATTACACCCATAAGTTTGTCCTGTTGCCGGAAGTTTGTTTAAATCAAAATCTTTTCTTGAAGGTCCGTTTCCTATAATATATGCATTACCTCTTGCTTTAGCTTTAACACGATCTTCTTTGAAAGATTTGTCAAATATTTTTTTACCTTTTCTAATTGTAATATTATCAATAGTGGTTTCACCAGCATAGGGAGTCCACTCAATTGGTCCAATTACTTTTTCTTTTCCTCTTGCCCATTCCATTTTACAAATATTTCTCCTGTAATCTTTTTTTAATTCTTTCCCATGGTAAGCCTTGTTCTATTTCTTCAGTCCACCATTCGGTGTATGCTAATTTGTTTGCCCAACTTTGTCTATCTGGCATATTAGGATTATTAATATTTACTAGTGTAGAATTACCCACGTCATAACTTAAACTTGCTTCAGATACAAATACAGGGATACCAGCAAATACTGCCTGCATAGCCGGATTAGAAGAATAATTTACAACTGCCCATGCTGATTTTAAATGAGTTTGAAAATCTGTATCGTCATAAGTTTTAAAATCACGAACAGGCATTCCAAGTTTTACATCTGTCCATTCTTTAATGTTTAATCTACCAATAGCATTACGAGGATGTGGTCGTATTATTATTGGTTTGTCCGTATGTTTTCTTATTTCATTAATTTGATTTTTAAACCAATTCGCCATTGGTGGATTATTTCGCCATTGATGACTATGATGGTGTTGGCCACATATTATTATATTACTTCCATTTTGTTTCCATGGTGCAAGTGATATGTTAAATTTTTTCCAACGTT
>LULX01001393.1_pt1 | contig 11030 bp, 16 predicted proteins | sample 729511 | NCBI WGS metagenome assembly LULX01 (sample SAMN03860278, study PRJNA289734) | marine metagenome | biome: seawater column; feature: ocean; material: water; isolation source: Red Sea water column Station 91 - depth 500m | place: Saudi Arabia: Red Sea | collected 2011-10-15 | depth 500 m
CAGTCATATTATCCTATTACACCAGCATCAGATGAAAGTGAGTTTTTGGAAACTCATGAAATTTTACAGGTAAAGGAGAATAGACCTGGTTCTACTAGTATAATACAAACAGAAGATGAGATTTCTGCGATAGGGATGGCTGTTGGCGCATCATTAACAGGTGTACGTTCTGCAACGTCAACATCGGGACCTGGTTTCTCATTAATGGCGGAAACTCTTGGTTGGGCTGGAATAAATGAAGTTCCAATTGTAATTACGCTATTCCAACGCAGTGGGCCTTCAACTGGATTACCAACAAGACATGGTCAAGATGATTTACTTTTTGCAATAAATGCTGGTCATGGAGAATTTCCAAGAATAGTTTATGCATCAGGCAACGTTGAAGATAGCTTTTATGACACTGGCAAATGCTTCAATTTTGCTGATATTTTTCAGGTTCCTGTTATCCACATACTTGATAAATTCATTGCAAGTTCAGTTGTTACATGTAATCGATTTGATCCAGATTTGGTATCTATTGATCGTGGAAAATTACTTGAAAAAATAGATGGTGATTACAAACGTTTTGCTCTTTCAGAAGATGGAATTTCACCAAGATCAAAACTTGGGCTTGAAAATGGTATTTTCTGGAACACTGGTGATGAGAGTGATGAATACGGTCATATCTCTGAGGATCCAAATTATATCTTTGATTCCTAAGGAGGATCAAGCTGCAGTATATGGTAAATTAGATATCTGCATAGTTAGCTGGGGTTCTCCTAAGGGTCCAATATTAGATGCCATTGAAATGCACAAGCAAGATGGATATGAAATTGGTTTTATTGATATCAAACTGTTACATCCATTTCCAACAGATTATATCAAATCTTTACTGAAAGATTCTTCAATCGTAATTGACATAGAAGCAAATATGACTGGTCAACTTGCATCACTAATCAAAGAAAATTTGTTAAGGGATCCAGACTATTATATTTTGAAATATACAGGAAGACCAATGACATGTACAGAAATTTTTGACTCGCTGAAAAAAATACTAGAGAAGAAAGCTGAGAAAAAGCAGGTGCTATCATATGGCGACTAAATTAGGAGATTATAAAACTCAGGTCCATAACGATTGGTGTCCAGGTTGTGGAGATTTTGGGATAGTTAATGCAATACAAATGTCATTAACAGAAATGCAAATTCCTAGACACAAAGCAGCCATTTTCTCTGGAATTGGTTGTTCAGGTAAAACATCTCATTTTATCAACGTATATGGTGTTCACACTCTTCATGGCAGAGTCTTAACATTCGCACAGGGTGCAAAAATAGCAAATCCCGAAATGACGATAGTTGCCGTAGGTGGAGATGGTGATGGTCTTGGAATTGGGGCTGGTCATTTTGTTGCAGCAGGAAGACGAAATGTGAATATGACATACATCATATTTGATAATGCCGTATATGGATTGACAAAAGGTCAGGCATCACCAACTCTAAAGTTAGGAGAACAGACTAAATCATTAGCAAATCCCAACTCAAATTATAACGTTAATCCTATAGCCCTTGCAATTTCTAGTGGTTTCACCTTTGTTGCTAGAAGTTACTCGTATGATGTTAGGCAATTGAAAAATATTATTACAGCTGCAATAAAACACAAGGGTTTATCATTTATTGATGTTTTACAGCCCTGTCCTACGTATAATGATCTTTACACACGAGACTGGTTTGCTGGAATTGATCAAATTAATGAAGAAACAAAAAAACCCACACCAAGAATTTACAATCTTTCTGATACTGGATATGATCCTGTGGTACACTATAGCACAATTACTGAGCTCAACGAAAAACTATCTCAGGCATTAGAAAAATCACTTGAATGGGGCGATAAAATACCCACAGGAATATTTTACAAGAATGAATTAATCACACCATATGCAAAAAGAATAACTGATAAAATACCAAATTATCTTGAAAATCCTGCAGCAAAACAGAAGATTTCTAAAAATGGTAAATCTACTACAGATATTTCAGGGATTCTTGATTCATTGAAAATATAACGTTTGTAATAATATAAACGCCATATGAGTTATTAGCAAGAAATTCTAACTATTAGGTTATCTTTGAACATAAATGAAGTCAACAAAATTTTTCGTAAAGCAATCATTAAAGGTTTTTTTGAGGACGCCCTTGTTAACCTAGATTTTAAAAAATCTACTACAAAACACCCTACAATTAATGGTGATGGTTTAATGCAATCTAATTTACTTCATATTTTCTTTGATATTGAAACTGGTGCAGATTATCCTGATGGTGATGAATGGTTTATTGCTGATTTTCTATTTCCTTTTGATATGAAAATACCTGATGAACTTAAAGGACCAGACTACTTTACAACTTTACCTACTACAGATAACAAGAACTTTTGGCATCACCGTGACATGATAAGATACAAGTATGGTAAAACCAAAAAGCTTACTGAGGCATTAGAATTTTTAGATACAAAATACAAAGAGCTTCATTCAATGGTTGAGCCATTAGAGAAAGACATCAAGTAACTGAATCAAGTTTCCATTTACCAGATACTATATCATATTTGTATAATACTTCAGTCGAATCATTAGTGATATTATTGTCATTGAGATGATATGGAAGCAATTCCACTACGAAATCAATCTTTTCTACTGCACTGTTAAAATGATGATTTTCATTCAAGTCAGCAACAAATCGAACAGTTGGTTTTCCTGTAAACACAATTTCTACTACGATGGCATTTCCCTTACCGCGGCGTCTCTTCATCTCTTTGATAATTGATTTTACTTTCTCCCACGCCTTAAATTCAAACCATTTGAAGAATTCTTCACTAAATGGTAGTGGTATATCAACGGTTAATGAGCTAACAAAAGTTTCTTTGTTTTGCTCCGTTTCCTCTTGAATAATACTAAATTTTTCGTTGAATATATCATATATTACCTCAATTTCCCATGGTGAGATTCCATAGTATGTTAAGGAAACAGTTTGCGGTTTTTCTTCCATTAATTTATGAAGTAGAAATTTGTAATTAAAGGTAATTAGAGAATTTCCATTTTAGAAAACTGTATCCAAATATTTCCATAGATACATTGTGCCTATTGTCCCAATGACAAATAACATGGGTTTCCAAGCAAATACTGGTATATTTGGAGTAACTAATTTTATTTTATAATTATCAAATACTGTATGAATATATTTTTTAATTCTATTATTCCTTCAGCGTGTATAGCTATAAGCTCTTTTTTTAATTCAACAAGTCTGACATGCATCTCCCATGGTTTTTTGAGTTTTAGAGAAAGACCGTTGCCAATTTGTGATGGTTGTTTATGTTCAAATTTTACCTTTGAAAAACCCTCATCCATAAACATTCGAATTAATTCATTAGCATTTTTTTTTACAACAATATGAAGCTGTTCTACGTTAGAACTTTTTTCTATGTTCACCATTCCTTTAAGACCATCAAAAAAAGAAATCGTCTTTGGGTATTTTGTAAGATATTCTACCATCGATTTGTTCTCAAAATTACCTATATTTAAAAGCAAATATTGTTATGAATTGATTTTTTAAATAGTTATGATTTTTTTAAGCCCCTGACATAAACACACTGATCATATGGGATTGCTGTTTCATCAGAACTTATTTTTCTATTAGTCAATTTTGCACCAGATTCCCTAACAATTGCCATTGGTAGTAATTCATCAGCTTCTCCCATTTTGTGATTTGCGATTGATGCTAAATTATCTGCGGTGGCTTGAAATGTTACTTTCAATACATTGCCATCTAGATCCTTTGTTGCACGTCGATCTAAAATAGGTTCAATGCCAGAACAGGCTATTGCTACACCAACAGTACCTACTCTTGCTGGCATTAATCTACTGTCTACTATAATTATACCAACATGTATACCATAATCCAAAAAGAATTTTCTTTTAATTTGCTCTGCTACAAGATAAGGTTCATCAGGATATAAAATGAGTTTACCTTGAGAGTTTGATTTATCAATGCCAGCATTTGGCGCCATAATATTATCTGATGACGTGATAACAAAACCAGAAACACCACCAAATATAATATCTGATTCACGAATTATCGCCTCACTTAGTTTTTGATTAATTGAAAATTTTCTTGATAATTCATTTGCCATTTCAGATGATTTAATAGAATCATGATCGAGTATTCTTCCCTGTGAATTCGAGATGTACTTACTTGAAATTACTAAAACATCACCCTCATGGAGAGAAGTATTATTTTCTTTCACAAGTTTTTTAATTTCATCATAAAGATCAAATTTACCGCGTTTTTTTGTAGCCTTAACTGGAAGTACCTGAAGAGACATAATGAATTTTGAACTCGCTTCCTTTTTATTATTCTGAAAGGTTTTAATCTAAAGAAGAGGCGATTCTGGATATGAATATTACAGAAAAAATTCTTGCTAGGGGTGCAGGTGAATCTAAGCTCGAGCCTGGAGATGTAAAATTTGCAAAGATCGATAAGGTGATGTTGCACGATGTTTCAGGACCTGGTGTTATCAAAACATTTGAAAAACTAGAAAAAGACGGCGTTATAAAGGTGGATAAGCTATTTGACCCCTCAATGATTTGGGTTACAGAGGATCATTTCGTTCCATCTGTAGATAAGATATCTGCGGAAAATATTATCAAACTATCTGATTTTACCAATAGATTTGGTATCAAAAAACACTTCAAGTATGGCATGGGACAATATGGAATCTGTCACTCTATGTCACATGAAGAAGGCCTTGTGTCTCCAGGTGAACTATATGTTGGTGGTGATTCTCATACTAATACAACTGGAGCATTAGGTGCATTTGCTTGTGGATTAGGCCACACAGATATTGCATACGCGATATTAAATGGTAAATTGTGGTTTAAGGTTCCTGAAACTTTGTACTTCAAACTAAATGGTAAATTACCTGAAAACGTTATGGCGAAAGATTTCATTTTGAGAATTATTGGAGATATTACGACTGAGGGTGCTGCCGGTAAGGCTATGCAATTTGGTGGTGATGGAATAACTGACATGTCAGTAGAATCACGTTTAACACTAACTAATATGACTACAGAAGCTGGTGCCAAAAACGGAATAATTGAACCTGATCAAAAAGTGTTTGATTATATTTCTGAACGTGGTGTTTCAAAATATGATGCGGTTTATGACGATGATGATGCACAATATGAGAAAACATTTGAGTATGAAGCATCAGAATTAGAACCAGTGGTAGCTAAACCATTTTCTCCACAAAATGTTTCTCCTGTTCGAGAAACTAGTAATATAGAAATTGACAAATCATACATTGGTTCTTGTACAGGTGCAAAATACGAGGATCTAGTAGCAGCTGCAAAAATTCTAAAAGGTAAAAAAGTTAAGGTTAGGACAGAAGTTCTTCCAGCTACAATTTCGATTTACAAAAAGGCAACTGAAAATGGTTTAACACAGATATTTATAGACGCTGGAGCGGTAGTTGGTCCTCCAACTTGTGGTGCATGTTGTGGCGCTCAGATGGGTGTACTAGCAAAAGATGAAGTTTGTGTGAGCACAACCAATCGTAATTTTCCTGGTCGTATGGGACATTTGGAATCCAAAACATATCTTGCTTCACCATTAGTCACCGCTGCATCTGCAATAACTGGAAAATTAACAGACCCACGTGATTTGTAATGAAAGGGAAAGTAATCAAATATGAACAGGATAATATTGATACGGATGTTATTTTACCTGGACCATATCTAAAGTTACATGAGCATTCTGAGCTAGCGGAACACGCAATGGAGGGGATGGATCCTGATTTTCATTCTAAGGTAAAAAATGCTAGTATTATTGTGACTGGGAATAATTTTGGATGCGGTTCATCACGAGAACATGCACCAATAGCTCTTAGTGCTAGTGGAATAGAAGCAGTATTAGCTCTATCTTTCGCTAGAATATTTTATAGAAATTCAGTTGACGGCGCATATCTATTGCCTATTGAGATTGATGAGAAAACATATTCCAGTATTTCAGAAAATGATGACTAAAAATGAGATTAAAAATATAACGAAGAATGAAACCTATTCAATGAAACCATTTCCTGATCTTATTGGGAAAATTATTGAAGCTGGAGGTTTGTTTAGATACAAACCATAGAAGAAGTTTGTATATTATGAATAAAATAGATTATTTTATGCAGTCAGAGTTACGTATTGTATGACTTGGCTTTACGACTCGCATATCCATCTCTCTGATGCAGAATATGAAGATGAGATTCCTATTATTATGAATTCAATGAAAAAACTTTCCATCAAGGCATGCTGCGTCTCGATGGATTATTCTTCGTCAACAAAAACCCTCGAGCTTGGAAAACAAAGCGACCTAGTCTTACCGTTCATAGGCGTTCATCCGGAAAAGGCACAAGATGATGCAGAGTCTGTATTCAAAATGATAGATGAAAACAATGCAAAAATTTCAGGAATAGGCGAGATTGGATTAGACACAACATACACAAACTCTGATGAGGAATTCAAAAAACAGAAAGAAGTTTTCAAAACTCAGCTTTCACTCGCGGAAAAATTTACCAAGCCTGTCTCAATTCATTCTAGGAAAACACTTGATAAGATATTAGAGATCTTACCTTCATACAAAATTCCTAATGTTTTATTACATTGGTTTGACGGAAATAAAAAACAACTACAAAAGGCAATGGATTTGCAATGCTATGTCTCCTTTGGACCTGTGATGGTTTATTCACAGGACAAACAAGTATTGCTATCAAAAGCAAATAGAGACAGAATACTGGTAGAAACAGACGGTCCGGTAAGATTCTCTAGGTGTTTTGAAAACAAGACTGCCCAAATTGATTTTATTCCAAGCATAGTTTTTTGTGCGTCCAAAGTTTTACACATGAATTATGATGAGTTATGTAACGTAATAGAGCAAAACTCTCAGCACTATCTGATTCTATAGGTATAAAATACAGTCCAAATGCATTTAATCAGTGAATAGGATAAAACGACTTTCAATGGAGGTTCTAAAAGACAGCCGCGATATGTTTGGAGTCGATTTTGATAAGAACAAAGAAGCACTCAATCAAATATCTACAATTAGATCTAAAATGTTAAGAAATGAACTGGCTGGATACATTACAAAATTTATCAAAAACGAACTTAGAAACGAGGAAATGAAAACAAAAGCTGTAGAAAATGAGGAAGATGTGCTAGAAGAGACAGCACATACTCAGGCTGAACCAGCAAGTGAGCCTATTGTCGAGGAAACTCCTGCTGACAAAGTACAAGATTAATTTTGAACTAATTCCGGTCTAATGCATTGATTACTGTGAAACTACTTGGCGGTGCCAAAAAATCATTTTCCACTGATAGAATAGTTTTGGAAAAAAAGACAGATACAATAAACGAGTTGATTAGTCACCTTGTCGAAATCAAACCAAAAGATACATTAGAATTCGATACAAAAAACCTGCTTATAGCTGTTAATGGTGTTGATTCATCGGCACTGAAAGGCTATGACACAAAGCTGAGTAATAATGATGAGATTAGCATCATACCAGTCATACATGGAGGTTCTCGCAGAATACAGTTTTCCATCGACAAGTCAAGTGCGGAGATATTTGATGTTCTGTTTCACAAGGAACTTCATAGAGATTTTTTAGATGATCTTAGAACTAGCCATAAGCAGCTGATAATTCAGGCAATAAACCCAAAATTTCTTCTTAGTGCACGGCATGCAAAAAAAATACTTGCAATCTCTCTCCAGGCTAAACAAGAAAATACCATGTTATCAAAAAAAATTGAAACAGACATCTTGCTTAGGTTTGCAACCACTACACAGATATCAGAAGCCATCAAGACTGCTGGAAGAAAGATGAATGAAGATTTTTTGGTAATTGCCATAGGAAAAAAATCCTCTTTGAGTAGACTTTATTCAGAACTCAAACCGTTTCTCAACCAGAAACCACTTTTAAGAAACAACCAGTCATTCCTAAAAAAGCGATTCAATATAACAAAAAACAGTCTGCTAGCTGTACAATCAAATGATTCACTCGAAGACATTATTGTTGAAAAGGCTGCGGTACTAGTCTGACATTCGCTTTGTCTTATCCAGACTGAAAATCTCACTATCTTTCAAAATTGATATCCCAGTCTTATCGCCCAGAATCTCAATTAGTACAATCCAATCCGGTTGATTAAGTGACACTTTGTTTGGAAATATTTTTGCAATATCAGTAATTATTTCGGTTGATGATACATCAGTATTACGTTTCTCAATTGTAATTCTGTATGAATCATTTTGTTTTATGACATCCTTTAACTTGATTACACTTTCTGTAATTTTATCCATTTCTGTTTCAGTTATAGTTTGAATTGGAATCATTCTAAGACAATATCTGATGAGCCATGGTTCTTCAACAACTTTGTCTTTAATCCACTCTATGATCCTTGATGTCTCGATGTTGGTTTTAACCAACAAAATTCCTCTCATTCCAACATTTAGTATTTCTGGTTCCTGGTCGCCAACCTCCCCAAGTATTTTTCCTATCTCATTTTTCGTTTCCGTCTCAAGATTCCTTGCACATGTAACAAGCAGATTCAATTTAATTCCTTTATCATTTTCTCTGTTATGCTGCCTTTTCTAAGAATATTCACATTATTATTTTCAATTTCAACAATTGTCGACGCCATCCCTTCATTTGAAATTATCCCAGCATCCATAAACAAGTCATATCCAGTGAAATTTTCGTCACATTCCTTTGGATCATTAAACGGTTCAGTGCCGGAGATATTTGCACTCGTTCCCACCAACAACTTACATTCCTTAAGAAGAGATAAAGCACATTTGCTGTTTGGTACCCTGACAGCAATTTTCTCACCAAGTGAGAGTGATTTTTGAATATCCTTGTCTTTCAGTTTCAATATGAGCGTGATTGCACCTGGCCAAAATTTTTCTGCAATTTTTTCTTCTAGTGGATTAAACTCTGCAATCTTTTCTAATTCCTCCTTTGAATATCCAATTACTGGAAGTGGTTTTGTTTTTTCCCTTTTCTTAATTTCATAAAGAGCTAATACTGCATCATGGTTGTATGGATTACATCCCAAACCGTATACAGTGTCCGTAGGAAAAACTATAACTGCACCATTGCTAATTGCGCTTACTGCTTTCTGTACATCATCATCATTACATGAAATTTTCAAATTGCTTTCATTATATGGTAGTTGTCTCTAACTAAATATTTAATCCAAAGTCGTCTGAGAACTCTCTAAAAGTTTTGTATGCTGAGAGAAATTCTCTTCCTGATGGACTGATTTTATAACGGCATGATCTTTTTGAGTTCACCTGCTCCAAAAGACCTTGCGAAACTAGGTTGCTCAGGATTCTTGATAGTCGTCCATGGGATATGTTTGCATTTTTAATAATATGTGTGACAGTAGCACCTTCATATTCATCAATTTCCTGCATTGTTGTGTCTAATATCTCCCCAACTATTTTGATTTGTGTTCTATTTCCTGCCATACCTTATTCCCGGTTTCCTACATTTGATTCCAATTTCTTATCCAATATATTGTAATGATAAAAAAATTTGACTACAGGATTCATTCTTACAAATTTTCGTCGAATGTAACTTTTCGCAGAGGAATTTTTGAGACTGGAATTCCAACCGATATCAGACCACCAATCTTCATTACTATTGAGGCTACATACAAAATGGTTTCAGGGAATACAAACGAATACCAACCAATAAACTCACCAAATCCCAAAAGCCCAAATCCAATTGCTACAAAGAGAGTTGTTTTTTTTCTTCCCTGAATATATGATATCATAGTTTCTATGGCACCATATACTAACAGAATAAATGAAACAGCGCGTAGTATTGTTTCTACATAACTGAATGACACCAAAAATAATGGTAGAACTCCTATGGATCTAAAATATCTTGATTTTGGAAAGAAAGTTTTGATGGTGTGGGAGAAAGCGATAAACCAATATCCAACTACTTGTGATGTAATACCAAGCATTGAGATTCCTGTGTTAATGTCTCCAGTTTCAAAAATAACATCGTCAAGAATAAAACCACAAGATAATATTCCAAAACCAATTCCTATTGCAAAGAACGCTATGGATAACCTGAACAGTGTAGGACTTCCAGTATTTTTGAATCCTATATACGAAATGATACCAATAATAATACCAACTAAAAATCCAATCGAGTTTAGGGATATTTCAAGAAAGAATTCCAATTATGCTGACTCTGTTGCTGTTTTAAATAAGGTTTGAGAACAAGTTTTCTAACTTTTTGATTCATTCAATATTAATCCCATTCATCCAGAGTACCAGATGTTTGACCTTCTGTACTTCCTGCATAATCACCAAGTACGTCAGAATATCTAGAATCGGAATGTGCAACATATCTAACATTTTTGTACATGTAACCAAAGAAAAATCTGGAGTCAATTCTGCATCTTCCTTACATTTTGGACATTTTATCTTCATATTACAGGATAATCATGTTATCTATTATTACTATTGATCTGAAAAAAATAAAAGTGATGGAAATTAACCAAAGACATGTCTCGTGTTTGTACCAAATGTAAAAATGAGATTCCTGACAGTGAGGAATTAGAGCCAGTTCCGGCATCTTACCCATGCTGTACAAAATGCTGGGGAGAGTGGAAAGAAAATCGTGTTATGGTGATAAATGAGATGAGATTAGATATGTCATTGAAGGATCATCGAAAGCTTCTAAAAAAACATGAGAAGGTCTTTGTTGGTGTAATGACTCCGGAGGGAGATGTAGTTGATTATACAAACGAAGACAATAGAAATCCAGAAGAGCGACCAGCCTAAAAGCCGACAGTTTTTCTAGCGTTTTCTGGAACAAGAAGAAGAAACTTCTTTTTTGAATCATCATCCATGTTCTTAACTATATTTTGAATTGAAAGTGATATAATCTCCTGATTCGAGCGTTCCAGGCTGAGGAATATCTCAAGAATTCCATCCAAGTTGAATGCTAT
>LULX01000959.1_pt1 | contig 10883 bp, 12 predicted proteins | sample 729511 | NCBI WGS metagenome assembly LULX01 (sample SAMN03860278, study PRJNA289734) | marine metagenome | biome: seawater column; feature: ocean; material: water; isolation source: Red Sea water column Station 91 - depth 500m | place: Saudi Arabia: Red Sea | collected 2011-10-15 | depth 500 m
GGATACCCCGAAAGACCAGCCTGTCGTCATGTTGAATCTGCTGCGCTTCCGCGACCGGGCCAATTACAAGGAAGAGGCGCCGGAGCGGACCGGTCGGGAAGCCTACACGCTCTACATGGAAGAGGCCGCTGCCTGCGTAAGATCGGTGGGCGCAGAAGTCATCTGGTCCGGCCGTAGCGTTGGATCGCTGATTGCGCCCCCGGATGAATCCTGGGATCAGGTGCTTCTGGTCAGGTATCCCTCAATCGATGCCTTCATGGCCATGATCGAAAGTCGGGAATACAAAGGCGTGGTCAAACACCGCACCGCTGCCCTTCAGGATTCACGGCTGGTCGCCAACCTTGAAACACGGATGTAATTAAAGCCGGATCAAAGCCCGGCTTGCTGGATGGCCATGTAGCTGATGGTTCCTGCGGCGATAGAGAGCAGGGCATTGCGGCGCCAGAGGTGAATAATCACCACGAGGACGCCGGGAAGCAGGGCTTCGAACCCCATCCATGAGCCGGACCATTCCGCCGAGCGCTGCAGAAATACCGTGGCCAGCAACGCCATCACGGCCGCAGGAAGGTAGCGCCCCAGATGGCGCACCAGCGGATGCTCCGTGTGCCTCTCGAAAAACAGAAAGGGAATCACCCGCGTGGCAAAAGTCGCGACTGCCGCCACCGCAATGAATGCCGCCAGATAGCCGGATTCACCCATGGCTGCTCTCCTCGCCCGGTACCTGCCCGCGATGCTTCCGGTATTCGAACAGCAGGACGGCAGTGACCAGCGCAATGGCACCGATCAACTGATGTGCCGGTGGCAAAATCAGCATTGCGACGCCCGCGGCCGCTGCTCCGAGCCAGATCGGGAAGCCTTCTCCCAGGGCTTTGAATTGCTCCAGAGTCAGAACAATGAACAGAGCCACCAACGCGAACTCAATACCGGTGCTGTCAAAGGCGACATTGTCGCCAAGCAATGCACCGATTGCGCAACCCGCCACCCAGTAACACTGGTTAAAGCCGGTAATTCGGAAATCGACCTCCTGTTCGTGGGCCCGGTCGCTTCCTCGTGGGCGGCTGGTGAGCAGGGAATAGGTTTCATCGGTCAAACCGAAAATCAGATAGAGTTTTCGCCAGCCCGCGCCCTTGAACTGGCCCAGCAATGAAAGCCCGTAGAACAGATGGCGGGCGTTCAGAACAAACATCGCAATGAAGACTTCCAGCAGGCCCGCGTTAACGGCCAGAAGGCTGACGGCCAGTATCTGGCCGGCTCCGGCGTAAATCACGATTCCCATCAACGGCGCAGCCCACCAGGCATACTCGAGCTGTGTTGAGAACAGCACACCAAAGGCCATGCCCAGCGGAAGATAGCCGAACAAGATGGGCAGCGTGAGTCTGAAGACGGACTGGTTCATTAGCATCCAAACGGTCAGAAAGCGGCGATGATAGAGAATCGGTGGAATTTTTTGAAGTGGTTAACACCATTAACGAGGGCGAGCGATGAAAAGCTGACGCTAAGGGTGCAATAAAAGTGTCACAAAATCGGCATACCATCCGTGGCATAGCCCGCTGTTGGAGTTGTCATGTTCGGCACAGTAAGAACCCGCATCCTTTTTTTCGCTTTTCTCTCGGTCTTTGCCGTCGCAGGACTTTCCGCTCTGTCCTGGAGCATCATCCTGAAAGCGGAAGACGCCTCCAAAACCCTGATCCAGACCAACCTCAACGAAGCCTGGCTACTGGCGGATCTCGAACAGGACCACAGGCACCTCCAGGATCTTGCGTACAAGATCAAGGCCCAGCTTCTGCTGTGGGATGAAATCGAGACCGAGTTCAGCCGTTTGGAGACCGCTTTGCCGGCACATTGGCAGAGTCTGGAAACGGATCCGGGGTTGAGCGAGTGGGCAGAGGCACATCGTGAGGATTTCGAGCGGGTACTGGCGCTTATCGCCCGGATGAAAGAGGGCATTGCAGAGAAAAGCTATTACCGTGTCGGCCAGGTCGTGGATTTCGATCTGTTCCCGGCCATGGAGCCGATGCTCGAAGCGATTGCTGGTCGCCAGTTTCAAAGCAGGAAGTCTGTATCTGACGGCGCCGACGAGTTGCTGTCGTTTCTGGCTGGCCAGCAGACCTTTGTGATTGCCGGTTCCGTATCCTTTCTGCTTATTGTTATCGCCATGACCTGGTGGCTGAGGCAGTCGGTTATTCTGCGCTTGCAGGGTATGCAAAACGATCTGGTTGCCATGGAAAAGAACGCCGATCTTACACGGGTGCCAGTCCTGAAAGGGCGCGACGAAGTGGCTGGTGTTGCCAATGCACTGGGTGGGTTGGTTTCCCGGTTCGAGCATTTCATCGCAGACATCCGGTCGGCTGCCGGTGGTCTGGATGAGCGTTCCGGCGCCCTGGATAACGGTGCGGAATCCCTCCAGGCCGCCTCCGAGCAAACCCGAAAGCAGATCCACGACGTCAGCCAATCCATGGCCGCCATTGCGGACCAGGCCTCGGCCATCGAGCGAGCCACAGATGAGTCTGCCAGCACTGTGAAATCGGCGGTGGCGGCCAACGAAGAAGTCCAGCATCGACTCACCACCAGCGAGGGCGCCGCGGAACATACGGTGGATGTCATTTCGCGCGTTTCAGGATCCATTCATGCCCTTAACGAATCCACGGGCAAGATTGAGCAGGTCATCGGAGTGATTGCCGATATTGCCGAGCAGACCAACTTGCTGGCACTGAACGCAGCGATCGAAGCGGCTCGAGCAGGGGAGCACGGTCGTGGATTTGCCGTTGTAGCCGATGAGGTTCGGACCCTGTCCCGTCGCACCTCCGACTCTACCCGGGATATCTCCCAGTGGGTGCAGGACCTCGTATCCGGCGTAAGCAGCGTCGATGCGCTTTTGGAGGAAATGCGCGATGCCGGCAGCAGCAACCGCGAGCATTTGGCTGCCCTCAAGGGACACCTTCAATCCCTGCAGGGCCAGTTCGTGGATCTTGAGAACCACAGCGCCGAGATCAGCTCTGCGGTTGCGTTTCAACGGGACGAGATCGGGCGGGTAGGCCGCCGTTCAACAGCGCTGGACGAAAGCGCCGATTTCCTCATTGAAACCGTCGAGCAAACCCGGACCATCAGCGAAGCGCTCAGGCAGGAGTCGGTCTCAATGCGACAATTGATCGCACGTTTCCGAACGGCCGCAGAACCAGCCTGATCAAGGATTGTTTGCCCGGATCCCCCCCTCCGGGCTTCTACCTCGACACCATAACTCGTAACATGGTGGCGTCAAAGGAGGTAGTATGACCGACAGCGCCGAAAACCAGCCCGAGCAAGACCCCAGACAGGAAAAATTCGTTGTCGACACCGAGTTGCTGACCGAAGACCAGCTCCAGGGCCTGGTGGAAGAGTACTGCACCCGGTACCACGGACTGAACGACACCGAGAACCCGATGGGCGAGCAGAGCAGGGTCATGTCTGCGGTGCGCCGGGGCGATCTGGTGGTCTGGTTTGATCCCGTGGAAAACACCGCCGGGCTGGGTGTGCCGGCTTAGGCGTCAGGTGTGTCACGGTATTTGTGTTTGCACCTACCCGGGGCAGGAACTAAACGTTACAATCGCGCTGTTTTCCGAAAGCTGTGTGCGAGGTGAATTTTGATCAGGGTACTGGTTGTAGATGACCATGAGCTGGTGAGGTCCGGTATAACCCGGATGCTGGCTGACAACCCGGACATTGAAGTCATCGGGCAGGCGCCATCCGGAGAGGATGCCATCGATTTCGTCCGCCAGGAGCGGCCGGACATCGTGCTCATGGATATCCGCATGCCAGGCATCGGGGGCCTTGAGGCGACCCGTCGCATACTCCGCATTGATGATTCCATTCGCGTGATCGTGGTAACCGCCTGCGCGGACGACCCCTATCCGACGCGCGTCATGCAAAGTGGTGCCACCGCCTACATCACCAAGGGCGCGGATATCAAAGAGATGGTCCGCGCCATTCGTATGGCTCACACCGGCCAGCGCTATATCAGCCCGGAAATTGCCCAGAAGATGGCCCTGAAGCAACTGGGCGGCGGCGATCGGGACGAGGATGGCGAGCTCTCGCTGTTCGACCGGCTTTCCGAGCGGGAAATGCAGATCGCGATGATGGTGGTGGATTGCCAGAAGGTGCAGGACATTTCGGACAAGCTGTGCCTGAGTCCGAAGACCGTGAACAGCTACCGCTACCGGATCTTCGAGAAACTGGAAATTTCCAGTGATGTCGAATTGGCCCTGATGGCAGTGCGGCTCGGGTTGCTTGATGCCGACAAGGTCTGACCCTGAGAGCACCCACATCGGGGAGTTTGACAGCAAGAGCTTCCTAGTGAAACCGAGGCGCTGCTGCTCGAACAGAACCTGATCAAATCGTTACGGCCGCCCTATAACATCCTGCTCCGTGACGATAAGTCCTATCCCTATATCTATTTGTCGTCGCATAGCGATTACCCCTCGCTGACGTTCCGTCGTGGGCGCACTAAAAAGGGTGGCGGCACCTGGTTCGGGCCGTTTCCGAGCTCGGGTGCGGTCAAGGAAAGTCTTAATGTGTTACAGAAGATTTTCCGCATAAGAAACTGTAGTGAAAGCTTTTTCAGGAATCGCACGAGGCCTTGCCTGCAGTACCAGATTAACCGCTGCACGGCACCGTGTGTTGAATACATTACGCCCGAGGAGTACCAGCAGGACATCCGCCACGCGACCATGTTTCTGGAGGGGAAAAACCCTGCGATCCTCCACGATCTGATGAATGCCATGGAGGCCGCTTCCAAGAACCTGGAGTTCGAGAAAGCGGCGGCCTATCGCGACCAGATCAATCATCTGCGCCATGTCCAGGAACAGCAGTCGGTAGACGGTGAGGGCGGCGATGCGGATGTCATCGCAATTGCCCAGGACGCGGGTATCGTCTGCATCGTAGTGATCATCGTGCGCGGTGGCCGTGTGCTCGGCACCAAGGACTACTTCCCTCGCTACTCCATCGAGCAGACCGAGGGCGAACTGCTCAGTGCCTTCCTCGGGCAGTACTATTTCGGCGGCAACACCCGGCGGGAGATTCCGCGGGATATCCTGGTGCCGGTTGAGGTGGAAGGCCAGGAATTGTTGGCCCAGGCCCTCAGCGAGTCTGCAAACCGGGAAACCCGGATTCGGGGCAATGTTCGCGGTGAACGCCGCCGGTGGCTGGAACTGGCCATGACCAACGCCCGCCAGACCCTGCTCACTCACCTGGCGAGCAAGGAGACCGTATACCGGCGCCTGCTGGCCCTGAGGGATCTTCTGGAGCTGGCAGAGACCCCATCACGAATGGAATGTTTCGATATCAGCCACAGCCACGGGGAAAATACCGTCGCATCCTGTGTGGTTTTCGATGAGAATGGCCCACTGAAGAGCGATTACCGCCTGTACAATATCGAAGGTTCGACGGTGGTAAAGGCCAGTTGAACATTGCCCGGGAAGTGTTTGATGAGCTTGAGATTTCCGATATCCCGCTGATTGGTGTCGCCAAGGGAGTGACCCGTCGTGCAGGCATGGAGCAGCTGATTGACGCCATGACTGGCGATGTGTTCCGGGTGCCGGCCGATTCACCGGCGCTGCACCTGATCCAGCACATCCGGGATGAATCCCACCGGTTTGCGATTACCGGGCACCGGGCCCGGCGGGACAAAAAACGCCGGCAGTCTACACTGGAAGGCATTGAAGGCGTGGGACCGAAGAAGCGTCGCGACCTGATCCGGTATTTTGGCGGCATTCAGGAACTCCGCAAGGCCGGGGTTGATGAGATGGCCAAGGTGCAGGGCATCAGCAAATCACTGGCCGAAACCATATACGCAGCATTGCACGACGAGTAAGGACAGCATGAATCTACCAAACATCCTCACCCTCTCCCGCATCATCATGATTCCGGTGTTTGTGGTGATTTTTTACCTTCCGGTGGGGTGGAGCTACCTCGTGAGCGCGGCCATTTTCGGGCTGGCGGCGGCCACGGACTGGCTGGACGGCTATCTTGCCCGCAAGCTCAACCAGAGCACGCCTTTCGGCGCCTTCCTCGACCCGGTTGCAGACAAGCTCATGGTGGCCGTTGCCCTGGCTGTGCTGATCGAGGAACACTCGGCGATCCTGCTGACCATTCCGGCCACGGTGATTATCGGTCGTGAAATCGTGATTTCCGCCCTGCGGGAGTGGATGGCAGAAATCGGCAGCCGCGCAAGTGTGGCAGTCTCCTACATCGGGAAGATCAAGACCACGGCCCAGATGGCAGCCATCGTGGGTTTGCTGGCCTTCCCCCCTGGCGTGCTCTGGGCCAATGTTGCCCTGGCGCTGCTCTATATCGCCGCGATTCTCACGCTCTGGTCCATGGGTCTCTACCTCAAGGCTGCGTGGTCTGATCTGTTTCCCGAGAAGGCCTCAGCCGAGGCGGATAGTCACACGTCGTAGCCCAGTCAACCACCCTGGCGGCCAGCTGGCTGCCAGCGGTTCCAAACGCCTCAACAATCTGGTCAACCGATGTGCCCGCCGCGGGCTCAACAATCCGGACGGTACGTGTACACAGGTTGGCCCGCGAACGATTGTGAATCATCTGCAGATGTAGCTCGATAACCACCTGGGGGCCGGTGTCCGGGGTTTCCGAATTAAACGCAGAGAGTTCGGTCACCAGCGCCAGCTCAGCCTGCGCGGGATTGGTATCGGTGATGACGTTTGTGAAGGCGCCACTCTGGCGAAGGCTGGCCACCAGGGTATCCCTGACCACCACAGGCGCTGTATCCCTCCATCGGATGGCCTCGTAGGCCCGAAACTCCTGCGGTATGGGCTTTGCCAGAATCAGCGAGCCATTGAAGGGCTCGGAGGCGTAGGGTGTATCCACGCGAAGGGATGCCTGAACCGTTTGCTCGACCGCGGGAATTGGCTGTACCAACGCCAGGTCCATAACCCTGGGTGGTTCGGGGTTCGGAAACACCGTGCAGCCACTGGCAAAGGCAGCGCCCAGGAGAAGCGCAACGCTTTTGATTGACCTCAATGTCACTGTGCCATCTCCTTCATGGTTTCATTGCCGAATAGCGTGCCTGTGGGATCCTGTTCCAGCCGGTGAGTGAACTGGTTCAGGCTGCGCAGGGTTGCCCTGAGCTCCCGAAGCGCGGGTGCCAACTCGCCCATGCCTTGAAGCCCGGCATCCATGGCACCCTGATTGTCACGGGTCAGCTCATCAATTCGCCCGATGGTCGTGGTGATTACCGCCAGGGCTTTGTCCATGGATTCCAGAACCCGCTGGCCATCGGTTTGCAACAGTTCGTTGGCATTATCCGATACATTGGACACCTTGATGGCGGCTTCTTCTGCGCGAATGGCGGCCGCGTCGAACTGTTCAAGCAGGGCAATCAGCTGATCCCGGCGGTCGAGCAGGGCATCCGTGGCCTCGCGCGTGTTTCTCAGGATCGCAGAAGCGTTTTCGATGTTGTCACCGGACAGCAACTCTGTGGCGCTGGTAAGCAGTTGGTCTGCCTTGGCGAGCAGTTGTTCGCTGTTGGCCAGCAGGTTGTTGAATGCCGAGGGCTCGGCAAAAATGACCGGCGGGTTGTCCCGGTCGCCCTTTAGCACGGGCTGGTCGGGGCTCCCGCCGCTGAACTGGACGCTCATGCTGCCGGTAATGTTGGCGAGCACCATGCCGGCCCTGGTGTTCTCGCGGATGGGAATCGACTGATCAACCCGCACGAGAACCCGCACATGAGCGGGGTTGTTCGGATCGAGGTTCAGCTCCACGACATCGCCAATCTGCACGCCGTTATAAAGCACCGGATTACCCTCGGATAGGCCGCCAACTGCCTGCTCGAACACGATCTCATAGTAGCCCCATTCCCGATCGGCGGAGGATTTCGCAAGCCACAGCGAAAAGATCAGTACGGCGGCGAAGGCCAGGATGGTAAACAGGCCAATGATCAGGTGATGGGCCCTCGGCTCCATGGTTACTGCTCCTGCGTCCGTGTGTTCGAATGGTCCCTGAAGGCGTAGCTCGCCGCCCGACCGCGGGGGCCTTGAAAGTAATCCTGGATCCAATCGGCTTCTGTGGCGGCAACGGCCTCCAGCGTATCAGCTACCAGGACCTTTCGCTGTGAAAGAACCGCAACTCGGTCACAGGTTGAGTACAGGGTGTCCAGATCATGGGTGACCAGGAACACGGTCAGCCCCAGGGCATCCCGAAGCGTCACGATCAGCCGGTCGAATGCCGCAGCCCCGATGGGATCGAGGCCGGCAGTGGGTTCGTCCAGAAACAGGATTTCCGGATCAAGGGCCAGCGCTCGTGCCAGGCTCGCGCGTTTAACCATGCCGCCGGAGAGTTCGGACGGGTAGCGAAGCGCCGCATTGGGCGGTAATCCGGTCAGCGCCAGCTTCATGCGGGCCAGCTGTTCCGCTTCGGGCCGCTTCAGGCCGGCGTGTTCAATCAGCGGAACCGCTATATTCTCCTGCAGGTTCAATGAGGTGAATAGGGCGCCCCCCTGGAACAGTACACCGAACCGTTGCTCTATCCGGGAGCGTTCACGGGCCGAAAGCTGGATCAGATCCTCGCCAAACACGCGTATGTGGCCTGAGGTGGGCGTGTTCAGCCCAACAATGCTGCGCAAAAGCACGGTTTTGCCGGTTCCAGAGCCTCCAACCACACCCAGAATCTCGCCCCGAAGCAGGTCCAGATCAAGGTTCTCGTGAACAACGTGATCGCCAAACTGGTTGCACAGGTCCCGTACCGCAATCACCGGTTTACTGCCGGCGTCACTACTTGGGGATTCGCTCATAGCCGCCATGATTACCAGCCCATTTCCATAAAGAATAGTGCAGCAATGGAATCCAGTAGAATCACCATGAAGATGGACTGAACCACGCTGGAAGTGGTGTGTTCGCCCACGGATTGAGCGCTGCCGGCTACCTTGAACCCTTCCAGGCAGCCAATGACGGCAATCAGGAACGCAAAGACCGGGGCCTTCACGATGCCCACAAGAAAATGCTGAAGGGCGATGTCCCGCTCAACGATAGCCATGAACTGCGTCGGAGAGATATCCAGTACCAGGGCGCAGACCATGGCGCCGCCCACCATTCCCGAAATCATACCCACGAAGGTCAGGATCGGAAGGCTCACCATCATGGCCATCACACGGGGCAGCACCAGCAGTTCGATCGGGTTAAGGCCCAGGGTGCGGATGGCATCCAGCTCCTCGTTGACCTTCATGGCGCCAATATGGGCAGTAAAGGCACTGGCGGTTCGGCCGGCGAGAAGTATCGCGGCCAACAGCACCCCGAATTCCCGCAGGAAGGAGAAGGCCACCAGATTGACCGTGTAAATGGTCGCGCCAAAATCCTCCAACACGGTTGCACCGAGAAACGCCACCACAGCACCCACCAGAAATGTCAGCAGTGCGACGATGGGCAAGGCATTCAGGCCGGTGTCGTGAACCGCGGCAACGAAGGGGGTCATACGCCAGCGCCAGGGCCTTGGAAGGTTCCAGGCCAGGGTGCCGAGCGTCTGGCCGATAAAGCCTACGAGGATCCACAGCAATCGGAAAATGCCTTCTACTTTCTGTCCGGTCCCGATCACGAAGCTCCGGATAAGGGAAGGTGCGCCCCTGTCTGGCTCGGGCTGGTCTTTCATCGCCTCGCAAACGGCCGCAATCAGGGCAGATTTTTCCCGTGGCAAGTCGCCGGCAGAGGCCACCGCTTCCAGCAGGCGCTGGGGGCCCATGAGTGAGGCCAGCTGGGATGCTCCGGCCGTGTCAATTCTGTTCAGGCCCGAGAGGTCGATTGATAAAGCGCCTGTGTCTCTGGGGGACATGGATGAAGCCAGGGACGCCAGTGACCGGTAATGACTCAACAGCCAGTCATCCGTCACTTTCAGGGTGCCGGCCTCAATGGTCACGGATCCGGGTTTGGAGGACGGTGGTTGTGGATCGGTCTGCTCGGAAGAATCAGGACTGGGCACGTTCTGTCGAATCCCTGAGTGATTTGGCCTGCCAATTACTAGCTTACCCACAATCTCCAATAAAACAAAAACTTGATAAAAAACTGTTGACGCCCGAACGGTAATCCGTAGAATACGCAGCCGTTGACGAGGCAATGCCCCGGTAACAAAAGAGCGGGAATAGCTCAGTTGGTAGAGCACAACCTTGCCAAGGTTGGGGTCGCGAGTTCGAATCTCGTTTCCCGCTCCAATTTCAAGTCTCTCAATGCCCACCTGAGAGCACAAAGATTCGATCTCTTCGATCTTTTCCGGCGCGGTGGCAGAGTGGTTATGCAGCGGACTGCAACTCCGTGTACGCCGGTTCGATTCCGACCCGCGCCTCCATTATTTCCCTAGCTTCAAAGTTCCAGACCCAACGCCAGGACAGACCCCCGGTTCATTCCGTTATTCATCGTCTGGCGCCATCCCGTCTTCCTATGCTTCAATGATTGCAAAGCAGTCAAGCCAGCCAACACGGCTGTACCTGGATCCCCGGCGCCTGGTCAAAAGCATGGATACGGACGAAAAAGTGGTCAAACGTCGGCGCTCCGCCCTTCGGGGCCGTCAACTGGAACCGGCTGTATTGTCGGAGCTGCGGGAGCTGATCGGTGACGAACGCGTTGATTCGTCATTACGAGACCGCGATCGCCTTATCGAGCACCTGCATGTATTGCAGGATTCAGACGGCTACCTCTCCATGCCTCGCCTGCGGGCCCTTGCGGCATTCATGAATCTGCCCATGGCCGCCATCTATGAAACCGCCACTTTCTACGCCCATTTCGATGTCATTCACGACGAACAAACGCCACCACCGGCAATAACGCTGCGGGTATGCGATTCGCTTTCCTGCCAGTTGGCCGGTGCCGAGGCGCTGCACCAGGCGCTGTCTGAAGGCGCTGATCCCGCCC
>LULX01000322.1_pt1 | contig 10823 bp, 7 predicted proteins | sample 729511 | NCBI WGS metagenome assembly LULX01 (sample SAMN03860278, study PRJNA289734) | marine metagenome | biome: seawater column; feature: ocean; material: water; isolation source: Red Sea water column Station 91 - depth 500m | place: Saudi Arabia: Red Sea | collected 2011-10-15 | depth 500 m
ATGTTTCTGCATACATTCCCACCAACGTGATTTCCATTACGGACGGTCAGATTTACTTGGAGAAAAACTTGTTTAACTCCGGTGTCCGTCCCGCTATTGATGTGGGTATTTCGGTACCCCGTGTGGGTGGTAATGCACAGATCAAAGCCATGAAAGGTGTGGCCGGTACGCTCCGTTTGGACTTGGCCCAATACCGTGAATTGGAAGCCTTTGCCAAATTCGGTTCCGATCTGGATAAAAACACCCAGGCCCAGTTGACCCGTGGTGAGCGAATGGTTGAGATCCTGAAACAGGGACAATATGTACCCGTAAGTGTAGAAAATCAGGTGGCCATCATTTTTGCTGCATCCAAAGGTTATTTGGATGAAGTCCCTGCGGATAAAGTGTCTGAATATGAATCCGGGCTTTTGGATTACCTCGAAGCCAACAACGGAGATGACTTGAAAGCACTGGCAACCGAAGGGGTCATCAGTGACGACATGGCTGCAAGCCTTGAAAAATCAATTTCCGATTTCACCAAAGGATTTTCTGCATAACCTATGGCCAACCTGAAAGACATTCGGGATCGGATTAAGTCCGTCAAAAGCATTCAAAAGGTGACCAAAGCCATGAAAATGGTTGCGGCCGCCAAGATGCGCCGGGCTCAAGAAAATATGGAACAGGCACGTCCCTATTCCAATCGTCTGTCAGAAATCATTCAAAACCTTCTACCGGAAGTTGATCGTGACCTGCTGCCATTACTGGAAGTCCGTGTTGTAAATCGCGTGGCATATGTGGTGGTTACATCCGATAAAGGTTTGGCTGGTTCTTTTAACAGTTCTGTTTTGCGGAAAGCACATATCGAAATCGACGAGATTGGTAAAGAGAATGTGGATGTATTCTGCATCGGTAAAAAAGCCCGGGATTATTTCAAAACCCGCGGCTACAACATTATCGAATCTCATGTGGACTTTTGGGGCGAATTGAATTTCAACCATGCCATCAAAATTGGGAATGGCATTATCAGTCATTTTTTAAATGGTCATGTGGATGTGGTCCCCACCGGCGCGGAAGCACTTTGGGATGAATCGCCTTGGTCTGGATCAGTGAAAGATGGTCGTATTTACGGCCGTGGCTCCTGCGATATGAAAGCAGGGTTAGCATCCGGAATTTTTGCCATTCAAGTACTTCAAGAGATTGGATTCAAGCCTAATGGTAATGTCATGGTTCAATCGGTAGTGGGCGAAGAATCGGGCGGCTGCGGCACATTGACCAATATTGTGAAAGGTTATCATGGAGATGGCGTCGTTATCCTGGAACCCACATCCTTAAAAATGAGCCCAATTCAATCGGGGGCTTTGACATTTCGACTCACCATTCCCGGGCGAGCCACCCATGCGGCCATGCGGTGGGATGGGGTCAGTGCCATTGAAAAATTCAACCTAATCCACCAATCAATATTGGATTTAGAAAAACACCGGCATCAATCATTTGAAGTGCGATATTACGAATCCCCGGATCGTGTGGCCCCCATTAATATTGGCACCATCAAAGGTGGAGAGTGGCATTCCACCGTCCCCGAATCTGTAATCGCAGAAGGTAGGTTTGGCGTCTTCCCTGGGGAGACCGCACAAGATGCCCGAGATGCATTTGAATCTCATATCCAAAATATTTCCAATAAAGATACTTGGCTAAAAAATAATCCACCAGTTATTGAATGGTTCGAGGGGCAATTTGAATCGGGCCAAACACCAGTGGATCATCCCCTGATTCAAACCCTGACAGACAGCTTTGTTCAAACCGTTGGCGATGCGCCCATTTTAGAAGGTGTTACCTATGGATCTGACTTGCGCCTCTTCACAAATCATGCACAAATTCCCGCCGTTCTTTTTGGCCCCGGAGACGTTCGTCTCGCCCATGCGGCCAATGAATTTGTAGAAATTGAAGAAGTATTAACATGCATCAACATTATGGCAAATATGATCATCAACTGGTGTGGGGGTTCCATTGAGTAATCATTTCGGCTGCCAAAATATGGTGGGTCCTATCCGTCGGGTTTTAGTGAAACAGCCCAGGGATGCATACCAAAGCCAGTCAAAAGTGGATGAACAATCACCCCTGTTAAATTATTTTGGTACACCGGATTTTGATAAAGCACAGGCGGCTCACGAATCATTGGTGGCCTTTTTAGAATCATCTGGTGCTGAAGTTCATTATCTACCGAAAGATAATTCTACATCACTCGACTCTGTTTATACCCACGACCCGTGCGTCGTCACCAATGGCGGTATTGTATTATGCACCATGGGCAAGGTAGCACGACTGCCAGAATCTTCAGCCATAGCAAAATATTTTGAATCTATTGGTGTACCGATTTTGGGGCAGATCGAAGCCCCGGGAACATTAGAAGGTGGCGATGTGGTTTGGATTGACGAACGAACCGTAGCCATAGGTGAGGGGTATCGATCCAATGCAGAAGGCATTCGTCAAATTAAAGAACTCCTGGGTGACCTTGTAGATGAAGTGATTTCTGTCCCCCTTCCCCACTGGACGGGCCCTGCAGATTGTCTCCACCTTATGAGCAATGTGTCTCCAATTGATCATGATTTATATTTGGTCTATTCACGATTGCTTCCGGTACCCTTTCGGGAATATCTTCTCGCCCGAAATATTGAACTGATTGAAGTCCCGGATGAAGAATATGACTCAATGGCTTGCAATGTATTGGCTGTAGCGCCACGGAAAGTGATCATGCTTGAAGGCAACCCAGTTACACAAAACAGATTGGAAGAAAAAGGTGTTGCCGTCCATACTTATGACGGATCAGAAATTTCAATCAAAGGCGCCGGTGGACCCACATGTTTAACACGACCATTTTTAAGAACAACTGAATGACCTACAACAACCAATTCACCGCCAACACCCACTTAAAGCTTTCTCCATTTTTTGAGCGGACGTCCAAACTTAATGAGCCCCAGGAATGGAAACGGTGGGGCGGTTATCTGGCGGCCACCAGTTATGAACTCCATCATGATAATGAATATTTTGCCATCCGTACCAAAGCAGCGCTATTGGATATTACGCCCCTAAAAAAATATATTATTGACGGTCCAGACGCGCTGGTATTCCTTGATCGGCTGGTGACACGAAACGTCCGCATCTGCAAAGTGGGGCAGGTTATGTACACCCCATGGTGTGATGAAGACGGTAAGGTGATCGACGATGGTACGGTTCAACGTTTATCAGAAAACAAATTCCGCATCACCAGCGCTGAACCCAACTTGGATTGGATAGAACACAACGCCGCAGGTATGGATCTGACCATTACCGATGATTCAGACACAACAGCGGCATTGGCACTCCAAGGACCCAATTCCAGAGCTATTCTGAATACGGTGGCATCCGATTCATTGGACAGTCTCAAATTCTTCTGGATGATGGATACCACATTTGGCGACATCCCCGTTTCCATTTCCCGCACAGGATACACAGGCGATCTCGGTTACGAAATCTGGATGGATCCAAATGATGCATTAGCAGTCTGGGATCTATTGCTAAAAAAAGGGAAACCCTTCGGTATCACACCAACGGGGCTTAACGCACTGGATATTTCCCGAATCGAAGCAGGGCTCATTTTACTTGATGTGGATTATGTCTCATCCCGACATGCCATTATTGAATCCCGGAAATCTTCTCCATATGAAGTAGGGCTGGGCTGGGCTGTGAAAATGAAGAAAAAAGATTTTATCGGTAAAAAAGCATTAGAAGCAGAATTGGCTCGTGGCCCGGAATGGAATTTTGTGGGCATAGAAATCCAGTGGCATGAACTGGAACAGCATTACCGAAAAGCAGGCTTGGCACCGGGACTCCCTTGCACAGCCTGGCGAACCAGTACTCCCCTTTACAAAGGAAACGAACAGGTTGGCTATGCCACCAGTGGTGCGTGGTCACCGCTTCTAAAACGATACATTGCACTGGCTCATGTAAAATCAGAGTATGCCAACGAAGGGTCTGAACTCATGTTTGAACTCAAAGTAGAACATTTTAGAAAACTCACACCGGCGATAGTGGTTAAGACACCTTTCTTTGATCCGGAAAGGAAACGCTCATGCCCGGCGTAAAAAAATATGATGCCATTGTAATTGGCGGCGGCCATAATGGCCTAACGGCAGCAGCCTATCTAGCAAAAGCGGGGAAAAAGGTATTGGTCCTCGAACGGCGTTATGTGTTGGGCGGCGCTGCAGTTACTGAAGAAATTTTTCCCGGATTTAAATTTTCTGTCTGCTCATATGTGGTGAGTCTTATGAAGCCCAACGTGATGCGAGAACTCATGCTGCCCAAATTCGGGTTAGAGCTTCTTCCATTAGAAAGCACCTTCACACCTTTGGATAATGATTATCTCATCCGCACGGCAGATGCAGATGAAACCTATCGTGAGATTGCTCGCCATTCATTGCGGGATGCAGAAGCTTACATGCGATTTGGTCCCGCCATGGGTCAGATCGGGATGGCGGTTCGACCTATTTTAGAAACGATTGCACCCAATGCCATTCGACCATCCTTGTCGGATTTATCCAAAACCAAAAAATTACTAGACCATTTTAAAACACTTTCATCGGAGCAATTTGAATATTTAACCAAACTCATGACCATGAGTTCGGCTGACTTTCTGGATGAGTGGTTTGAGTTCGAACCATTAAAAGCATCCATGTCTGCCAGTGGGATCATCGGCACCTTCATGGGCCCACGATCCCCCGGTTCTGCCTACGTCATGCTTCACCATTACATGGGTGATATTGATGGCGCCTTTCGGGCTTGGGGCTTCCAACGGGGCGGCACCGGAGAAGTGAGTATGGCTATTGCCCGATCTGCAGAACATTTTGGCGCTGAGATTAAAACGGAAGCACCGGTAGAAAAAGTTATCGTCAAAAATGGAAAAGCGGTTGGCGTAGCCATGGAAAACGGTGATGAATACAATGCCGATATTGTCATCTCCGGGTTGGATCCGAAATTGACATTTCAGAAAATGGTGGATGAAAAGGATCTCCCATCGGACTTTGTTACGGACATTAAAAATTTCCGTATCCGTGGTTCATCCGGGAAAGTGAACCTGGCTTTAGATGGATTACCCGACTTTACCTGTCTGCCGGGCGAAGGACATCATCTGCGCGGCGCGATTTCCATCAGTCCTAGCTATGACCATCTTGAAAGAGCTTATGATGACGCCAAGTATGGCAATTTTTCTCAAGAACCTTATATGGATATTATTTTGCCTTCGGTGCTCGACCCTGAAATGGCGCCACCAGGAAAACACGTCATGTCCTGTTTTGTGCAGTATGCCCCTTACGATATTAAAGGCGGTTGGAATGATCAAAAGCGGGAAGCATTCGGCGATGCGGTTGTGAACACCATCGCTCGTTTTGCACCCAATATCAAGGATATCATTTTGCATCGCCAGGTACTCACACCTGCGGATATTGAATCCACATTTGGTTTGACAGAAGGGAATATTTTCCATGGTGAGTTAACGCTTCAGCAGTTGTTTGCTATGCGTCCTGCGGTCCAATGGGCTGATTATACCACCCCCATTCGAAATTATTACCAATGTGGTTCCGGGACGCATCCCGGCGGCGGCATCACTGGTTCTCCAGGTGAAATGGCAGCCAAAAAGATTCTGGGGGTTTGGAAATGAATCGGTATGATGTAATTGTGATCGGCGGCGGCGTGAACAGTCTAGTGGCGGCAAATATGTTAGGGAAATCAGGCAAAAAAGTGGTCGTACTCGAAGCGCAAGATCAATTGGGCGGGTTGGCGACTACCCAAGAATTTTCACCTGGATTCAAATGCAATGTATTCAATGATACCGTTAAGTGGATCGATCCACGGGTCATGGACAAGTTAGACCTGAATTCCCATGGATTAGAATTAATTCAGCCGGACATAGTTCGAATTGCATTGGACAAAAACGGAAACCATATTGCATTCCATCGTGATGCTAAAGTAACAGCCGCATCCATTGCAAACCATTCTGAAAAAGATGCAAATGCTTGGAGTGGGTTCACGGAGTACGTCCACAAGCTTGCCCAATTTTTTGAAAAGCTCTATGCATTAACGCCCCCGAGTTTACCCAATGTTGGTTTAAAGGAAGCATTAGGCATGCGATCTATGTTGGGTCCGGTTAGAAAACATGGAACTCGCGGACTTGTTGACTTGATGCGGGTGGCGCCCATGATGATGCCGGAACTGGTGGACGAATGGTTCGAGAATGAATTGCTTCGAGCCGCTGTATCCACAGCCGGGATTCATCATTTAAGCTTTGGCCCTTTTGCAGCAGGTACGGGATATAACCTACTCCACCAACATGTACACAGTGGCGGTGTTTTTCATCATGCTCAATTTGTAAAAGGCGGCACCGAAAATTTGGCTATGGCATTACAATCATCTGTTGAATCTGCAGGTGTGGAGATTCGCACAGTTGCACCGGTGAAATCAATTGTTGTAGAAAATGGTGTTTGCAGTGGCGTTACTTTAGGTGACGGTGAATCCATTGAAGCAGCTCAAGTTGTGTCCGGTCTTGACCCCAATAATACATTTAAGAATCTGGTGGGGGCATCCAATCTCAACCCGAATTTCAATACACAGTTGAATAATATTCGTTATCGGGGCAGTGCGGCCAGAATCCATTTTGCATTGAATGGCCTGCCGGAGATTCCAGGCGTTTCTCAAGATCAAATGGGAACGGTCTTCTCCATCGCACCATCCATAGAATATCTGGAGCGGGCAGCCGATTCAGTGAAATATGGCAGGGTACCTGAAGCGCCTTATGTGGAATTCACACTACCGTCTGTAGTTAATCCTGACTTCGCACCGGATGGAAAGCATGTCCTTTCAGCTACAGTCCAAAATGCGCCCTATAAGCTTCGAGACCAAGCGTGGAATGAAGTCACGAGAAATCAACTGACCCAAAATGTGATTCGAGTTATTGAAAACTATACACCGGGATTTTCATCTAAAATTGAATCTTCTTCTCTCTTAACGCCAATGGATATGGAAGGACAATTTGGCCTGACGGAAGGGAACCTGAATCATGGAGAAATGACATTGGATCAATTCATGTTCATGCGGCCAACTGCATCCACGGCCCAGTATAAATCCCCTGTCAAGAATCTTTATCTTTGTGGTCCCGGTACCCATCCCGGCGGTGGGCTTCACGGAACCAACGGTTTCAACGCTGCACGTGAAATGTTGAAATAATGGAATTCAAAAAAACAGCAGACACACTCACAAAAGGGGCCCATACCCTTGAACGGGATTATTATGTGAATCCTGATATTCTTCAAAAAGAATATGAAAATATTTTCCTGAATAATTGGATATGTGCCGGGCGTTCATCTGAATTGGGTGAAACGGGACAGTACAAAGTGATTAATATGGGAACCGAAAGTGCCATTTTATTGCGAGATAAAGACGGAAAACTGAAGGCTCATACCAACGTCTGCCGCCATCGGGGTACCCGAATCTGCGAAAAGACATCGGGGCAGTTTTCCAAATCCATCCAATGCGGATACCACGGCTGGACCTATGGATTGGACGGTGAACTAAAGGGCGCCCCACATATGGATGCTGTAGAAGGGTTCCAAAAAGAAGACTATCCACTCTTTTCCATTCCAGTCGCTGAATGGGAAGGTTTTATTTTTATCAACTTCAGCGATAATCCCCAAGATTTTGACACAGCATTTGAGCCATTGTTCAATCGATTTAAGGATTGGACCATCAGCGATCTCGTTCCCATGAAAAAGATCCATTATGAAGTAGCGGGGAACTGGAAATTGGTGATTCAGAATTATTGTGAATGTTATCACTGCCCCATTCTCCATCCGGATTTGGCAGCCATAACGCCTTATATGGGTGGAAGAAATGATCTCCACGAAGGACCGTTTCTAGGCGGGTACATGGATTTCAAAGAAGATAAGGAAAGCGTCACTGCCAGCGGCCATTTCTGCTGTCCGCCATTGAAAGGTTTAGGTGAAGATGATAAAAAACGGGTGTATTATTACAGTATTTTCCCCAACATGCTTTTGAGCCTTCACCCGGAATATGTTATGTACCACACTGTTCAGCCCGATGGGGTTGATAAATGCAAGGTGGAATGCACGTGGCTATTTGATCCAAGTGTGGATACAGAAAAGCATAACCCCAATGAAGCCATAGATTTTTGGGATATGACCAATAAACAGGACTGGTATATTTCAGAATTATCACAGTTGGGCATTCAGTCTAGGCGATATTTACCTGCACCCTATTCAGGTCAAGAAAGTTTATTGGCGGCGTTTGATCAGTTTTATTTAAGTCAGTTGAATTCCTAGACTGTTCTTAAATACCAGTCTAATTCCAAGGGTGTGATCTGACTGTTAAAATGTTCCATTTCTTTTTTTCGGGTCTCAAGAAATACATGGCAAAAATCCTTACCAAAATACTTTCGAAGTATTTTCCCTTTCGAGAATTCTTTTAAACTTTCTGCCCAATTCATGGGTAAGGAAGGTGGATTTTGTGCAATAGCATCACCGGTGGAAATTTTAGGTGGTTTCATTTTTTGTGTTATCCCGAAATGTATCCCCGCCAATAACGCAGCCATAGTTAAGTATGGATTTGTGTCAGCGCCGGCCACTCGGTGTTCAATCCGCATAGACTTGGGTGACCCTGATGGAATTCGCAACGCTACAGTGCGATTATCGATTCCCCAAGTTGGCGCCATGGGAACATAGAGATCGGGTTGAAAACGACGGTAAGAATTTGCATTTGGACAAAAAATGGCTGTGGATTCTTTCATGGTTTTTACCAAACCACTAATGGCGTGTCGAAGAAATGGTGAATCCGTTTTGTCTTTTTTCCCCATGAAAACATTTTTCTTTTTCCTATCTAATAGACTGATATGAATATGTGTCCCGCTTCCCGCTTGATCTGAAAATGGTTTTGCCATGAATGAGGCATTGAGTCCCATATTTCGAGCGATACCTTTAATGAGGCGTTTTAAAATAATGGCATGGTCACAAGCCAAAAGAGGATCATCCACATGTTGAAGATTGATCTCAAATTGCCCCGGTGCATTTTCTGCCATAGCCGTATCTGCAGGTAATCCCTGCACTTTTGCACAGCGAGCAACCTCGTCCAGAAATTCTTTATAATCATCCAAATTATCCACAGAGTAAACTTGTGTATCGGCTTCCCGTTTTCCGGTTACAGGAGAAATGGGTGGTTGTGGTTTTTTTTGTTTATCACGACGATTGTCCAATAAATAGAATTCTAACTCAACAGCAACGACGGGCGTCAATTTCAATTCGCACAATTTTTCCAGAACTCTTGACAAAACCTGTCTTGGATCAGCAAAAAATGGGGATCCATCTTCTTCCACCATAGTTAATAAAACCTGTGCCATGGGTTTTGAACTCCACGGTATCATCGAAATGGAATCAGAGACGGGCAGACAAATTCGGTCAGAATCACCTGTGGAAACGCCCAACCCTGTTTCTTCCACTGTATTTCCCAAAATGTCCAATGCAAATACGGACGCCGGCAGACAAATGCCATCCTGAAATATTTTTTCCAAAGCGGAGGGCTGAATACGTTTCCCACGGAGAACACCATTGAGATCAGACAAAAGAAGGTCGATCCCTTTTAAATCCGCATGTTTTTTGATAAAACTCGAGAGTTCTTTCTGTTTTGTTTTCTTCATAATTAATCCAAAAGCATAAGACATTTGGGTATCTAGAACAAGTATTGAGTAAACTCTAAAATTCTATGAAAACCGATGTTTTATATGTTTACTTTTCGATTCATCAATTATCACTATTATCGAAAACAAAACAGCTCATTATGTCAAAACCGGTCATAGGAATAACAACATGCTGTGAAAAACAGGGTATGTTCATTTATCATCAAACAGGTGATAAATATATATCTGCCATAGTGAATGTGATTGATGGTCTTCCATTACTTATTCCATCCATTGGGAATCATCTAGATATTGATCAATTATTGGATAAAATCGATGGATTATTATTAACAGGAAGCTACTCTAATGTTGAGCCACACCATTATAATGGTTCTGAAAGTAAACCGGATACCAAACATGACCCCCGTCGTGACTCCACCACTCTTCCGCTCATTCGAAAAACCATCGAAAAAGGAGTTCCTTTATTGGCGATTTGCAGGGGGTTTCAGGAATTAAATGTGGCCTATGAAGGCTCGCTTCATCAAGAGGTTCATGAAATAGAAGGTCATGATGACCACCGAGAAAATAAAGATCTTGATCTCGAAGGACAGTATGGGTTTTCTCATAAGGTTAAGATCCATAAAGGCGGGCTGTTATCTGATATTACAGAAAATGATGAGGAACGGGTAAATTCTGTCCATTGGCAGGGTGTCAATGAAGTTGGAGAAGGATTAATTGTAGAAGCCACATCTCCAGATGGCCTTGTTGAAGCAATAAGCGTTAATGATTCAAAAAGTTTTGCACTGGGAATCCAGTTTCATCCAGAATGGAAAGTAACTGAAATCCCATTTTACAGATCAATTTTTGAATCGTTTGGTAACGCATGCATGAAGGAAAATACAAAATGACATCAATGACTGGGACACTCCAAAAGATCGATCTTGATCACCATTTACACCCATTCACTGATACTAAAGTTCTTGGTGAAAAAGGGAGCAGGATCATAACAAAAGCAGAAGGAATATATTTATGGGATTCAGATGGGAATAAGATCCTGGATGGAATGGCTGGGTTATGGTGCGTCAATATTGGCTATGGAAGACAGGAGCTTATTGATGTTGCCAGAAAACAG
>LULX01000842.1_pt1 | contig 10817 bp, 8 predicted proteins | sample 729511 | NCBI WGS metagenome assembly LULX01 (sample SAMN03860278, study PRJNA289734) | marine metagenome | biome: seawater column; feature: ocean; material: water; isolation source: Red Sea water column Station 91 - depth 500m | place: Saudi Arabia: Red Sea | collected 2011-10-15 | depth 500 m
CTCTAAGCTATGCAATGATGGATAGCCCTGTTGGCGTTGCTGCCTGGATAAGTGAGAAATTTAACTCCTGGTCAGACACAGTCGGCGAGGACATTGAGAGCGTTTATACCAAAGACGACTTATTAACCAATATCATGATTTACCTTGTTACGAGAACTTTCAACACCGCATCGTGGATCTACTATGGACGCCGTGAAGAGGGTGGTCGAGTGCTCTCGTCAGACGGGCAACGCGTAGAGGTGCCAACAGCAGCGGCCTTGTTCCCAGCTGAATTACTTTCCTGGCCACCTCGATCGTATGCTGAGCGCGTCTACAACATTACTCGCTGGACCGAGATGCCGCGCGGTGGACATTTTGCGGCATTAGAACAACCAACTTTATTGGTTGATGACATCAGAACGTTCGCGCGAACCCTACGCTAATCAACTAATACCAAAATATTTCTCAAACAAGGCTTGGGGAGAATAGCCGAAAGACTCAGATGGCTATTCCACTTCGCGACAACCGATAACGAAAATGTCTAGGTACTAGACTATTTCTAACGGTAAGTCTCCACCCCCAACCAGTTGCTCCAGACCGTCCCTGGTCAGTGTCCAGGTTCCGCCCTGGATGATACCGATGTCTTCATGATCAAGCTGCAGGTAGGCATGAAGCACGAACACCATTCCCGGTACCAGGCGATCCCCGAATCCCCGGCTTATCTGCAATGATTCAAGCCATACTGGTGGATAGGCGAGTCCAATCCCGTAACCAAATCGCATATTGGCGTAGGCTTCCAATCCGGCAATGCGTATAGGTTCGAGAGAAGCTTCCTCGATGTCAGCCACCAATGTGCCAGACCGGCATTGGCTGATACCAGCGGCAAGCGAGGCTCGCGCAACTTCATAAAGCTCTGTCACTCTTGTGCTCGCCGCACCGCAAGCCATGGTATGAACTGCTGCGGCATGGTAACGGTGTGAGACGCCGGCAAACTCAAAATGAACAATGTCACCGTACACAATCACACGATTTCGCGGCGTCGCGTGACCTCCGGGGGTTCGTGGACCGCTTGAGATCTCCGTCGGAATGGCCCAGTAGTCACTGCCTGCCTCCCGCATTGCTCCTTCTACAGCTGCGGCCAATTCGATCTCCGTCGCCCCGGCCCGCAATGATTTACGAGCCGCAGCAAGACCTATATCGGCATAACCGGCAGCCTCACGTACATAACGCATCTCTGTTTCAGATTTAATAACCCTGAGATTACCAAGCAAGCGAGTAGCATCGAAGATTTCAGCAGGTTTGAACACCGAGACCAATTCGGTAAACAATACAGCATTCAACGCGTAAGACTGTAATTCCATCGCAATTTGGCCACCTGCCCAACCTTTCTCACGAACAACCCCAGCAATCAATTCAGAAAAGTCATCCTTAAACAACTGGTAGTCGCGGACATCAGAAAGCCAGGTAGTCTCGGTAGCAAGCCGGGTATCGACATTGCGTACGATCAGTGTGGGTTCGTCGTCGCCAACAACCGAAAACACTAAAGCCTGCGGACTGTTGACCCCGACCCAACTGTCATAACCTGCAAGGTAATAGTGGGTTTCGGGTGCGACAGAGACGCAAACTTCAAATCCAGACTCTGCTAGCTTTTCGCGCGCTCTGGCGAGCCGGCTCTTATGTTCTGTTTCAGTGAATACAGCGTATTCGGCCGACATAGGAATGATCGCAGGAAATAGTCTCAAAATTTAGACGTAGTCAATGACGCCTAGTGTATACGGAACTTATTCCTCTACGGGTACAAGAGTATTACGGAACAAACGGACATCAACAAGAAAGACTACATCGACAATTAGTTCGGTTCATAACCTGCTTTGGTCATCAAGTCATACCGTACTTCCTCGTGTGCAGTCACGGGATCAATACCTCCTCGAACCGCTTTGATAATTTGATCTTCGATCGATTTGAACAGTTGGGCGTAACCAAGAACTTCTTCTATTTTGTCCTTGGGAACGATACAAACCCCATTCTCGTCAGCCATGATCAAATCTCCTGGGTGCACAGGTACACCACCGAGTTCCACCTGAATTTGATAACCAGCACAGGCACATCGGTTGCGAATGGACTGCTGTATAAAGCCACGGCCATAAACGGGCAGACCAAGTTCCTTGTATTCATCAATGTCACGGGTCACCCCATCGATTACACAACCTACTAGGCCTTTGTTAAATGTCGTAAACCCGGCTACCCCACCGTATGAATTAATATTTGTACGTCCGCCGTGATCAATCACCAGAATATCTCCAACCTGACCCTGGGTGATGGCTCTCAACGTACCCAACACAGGAGATTCATCAGCTTCATCGGCCCCAACCAACTTAAGCGTACAGGCCGGGCCCACAATCTTGCTGCATGCATCCCACAATGGCCCGATACCGTGGGGTGTTCCATTGAAACTGATGCGGTCCAGTCCATCAGACACATTAGCGGTCGACAACATGCGATACTGGGAAATCAAATCAGTCAAATCGGTCATAAACTCTATCCTTGGGTTAAATTTTGATCCGTCCCAGTCTGGCACGAACAAGATTGAAAACTCCTCTTTCTAATACTACACGTGGAATCATTTGCATGCTTCTAGGAAGTGGGCTATTGACGACAAGCGACGCAGTAACTAAATGGCTAACGCAAGACTTTCCAGTCTCACAGGTCTGGTGTCTGCGTACGGTGTTTGTGCTCGTTCCGATCGCGCTCCTTGCGCCGCGCTATGGGGGTTATCGTGCTCTTTTGCCAAATCATATTGGGCCCCAATTTCTGCGTGCTATTTTATTTCTTGTAACCACACTCCTTATTGTTACCGGGTTGTCCCTTTTACCCCTCGCTCAGATGGTCGCGATCGTTTTTTCAAGCCCTATATTTGTCGCAGCACTTGCGCCAATCATCCTTCAGGAACGAGTCAGCACGGATCGGTGGCTAACCATCGCCCTCGGCTTTATCGGAGTACTGATCATTCTGAAACCGGATCCTACGACCATCGGTATCTCAGCACTAATTGCAGTTGCAGCCTCACTCTCCAGCGCCGTGCGGGATCTTGTGACCAGACAAATCTCACGAACAGAAAGTTCTCTCTCTATACTGTTCTGTTCTAGCCTGCTGGTGATTCTGGTCGCTCTGGCTGCCGCACCTTGGCTTGGCTGGATAACTGTACCACCTTTGGGCTGGTTACTATTGCTGATTAATGGTGTCCTGAATGGCACATCCCACTTTCTGATTATCGAAGCCTTGCGGCTTGGGGAGGCATCAGTCGTTTCTCCCTACAGGTACTCCGCCCTGATTTGGGGTGCTATCCTGGGTGTAGTAATTTGGGGTGATGTACCGGACCTTTGGATCATCGGCGGCGCCTTGCTTATCGCTGCCAGCGGTCTATACCTATTGCGCAACGAACAACGCTAAACCGCTACCGGGACAGTGTTCGCCGTATTCTTGCCCAGTCTTCAACCGCTGATTCCTGTCCCGGTGTCAATTGCACCGTGAACTGGGTATAACCCCCATCGCGCAATGCAGCAATTCGTTCAATCAGCACATCTTCAGTTGCCGTGAAGCTAGTGTCACGAATCAATTCAGCGGTAACGAACGGGCGCTCCTCAGGTTTCACAAACATCAAGTGACCTTCGTGGTTAGTAAGATAGGGTGCATCAGCGGGTTCAAAGCCCCGCGCAAGTTCCACATAACCCGATACTGCATCTGCAAACGACGGCAAGGAAATGCTGCTGTTCTGCCACCCTGCCAGCGCTTCGTCCGCGGCGCGATGCAACGTGACAGCCGCACGCGGGCCTGCCTGAGCCATTGCCCGAGGCGAATCATATGGTTCATCAGCCTCAAGCACACAACCCAAGGCAAAGGCAGTGGCTGAAAGGTCGTCTACCTGATGTCCTTCATCACGCCACGCCTTTTGCATGGACTCCAAGGCCGAAGTAGCACTCGACACGTCGCCGATGAAATTTAGCCAACCTGCCTGAAGTTTGGCGGTCAAGGCACGGCTCCGTGGCCCATACGCCGACACATGCAGCGCGATCGGGTCGTCAATATTTATCAGGCCATGATCCGGATTGAGAAATCGAATCTTGCGCGGCAATCCCTCCAGGGTGATCTCTATCGTATCTTTTCGAAGCAATGCGTAGACTGTCTGGATATAGTCCTCCATATCATCCAGGCGCATTGCACTCAAACCCATTGCGCGTCGAGCGGTAAACCCGGTGCCCACGCCAAAGTCTATCCGCCCTGGCGCAAGGCGGTTGAGTGAAGCAAACGCGTTAGCAGCTACCGGTGCAATCCGATTGGTCGGCACTAGAACCCCGGTTCCAAGTCGGATGCGGTTAGTCTTGACGGCAGCAGCCCCCATGGCAACGAAACAGTCCGCACTAAGCATTTGGGTATCGTAAAACCAGGCATGACTGAAGCCCAACTCCTCGGCACGTTGTACCAGTTTCCAGGAGTCGGCGGATGTCGCCACCGCAATACCAAATTCCATTATGGCCTCCCGTTTATGATTGGGCTCGACATGTGCTGATTCAATTTAAAGAAGATACAGTTTTAGTGTCCCGAAGTCCTCACAAGAACTCATAACTTAATCTAGATCAGCAGTGACATAACCATCCCGCAAGTCGTCTGCGTGCACTTGAGCATCACGTTCACTGGCATCGCCGTAACCACCCGCACCCGGGACCTCAAGCAAAATCTGCGAACCGGCCGGTGCGTTGAAACCGCCCTTGGTCAGAAGTGGGCGTATCGAACCATCCGCTGCCTTGAGCGCAATGCTTGCCCCGGCACCGGCCTCGCCTCCACAAACACCAAACGGCGGCGACTTGGTGCGCTCCAGGCACACCGCTGCGCGCGCATCGTGATCAACAATGGTCCAGGCCCGGCGCGAGCCGCAACCCCCCCGGTACTTGCCACGCCCCCCGCTGTTTGCTGTGATTTCGTAATAATCAATGCGAATCGGAAAACTCAGTTCGAGGATCTCAATCGGCGTGTTCATGGTATTCGAAATTCCAGCGGCGACTACGTTGATACCATCCTTGTTGGGTCTCGCCCCCATACCGCCCTTAATAGTTTCGTAACTGACGTAGTGCTGACCGTTACGCGGGTCTACACCGCCAAGCGTAATGATGCCCGAAGTACCCTGACTGCACGCCATAACATTGTCAGGCATGAAGTCAGCCATGGCACCAAAAGTCATGTCGGCAACTCTATGACTGATCTCGTGGTTGGCGTAAACCACGGGCGATGGAAATTGAGCGTTAACCACAGAACCTGCCGGCGCGGTCACCTGGATCGGACGCCAAGCGCCGGAATTGGGCGGAATCAGGCTGTTCGGGTCGACAATCATCTTCAACGAGCAGTAGACACCTGACGCAGTCACAGACAACGGCGCATTGATCGGGCCCGAGACCGCTGGATCACTGCCCGCAAAGTCCACTTTGAGTGCATCGCCCGCTTTCAATACCCGCATACGGATGGTGAAGGTCATGTCTTCGTCTTCGCCGTCTTCGACGATTCCGTCACCATCGCAGAAATCTTCGAAAATACCCTCACCGTCAGGCAGTTCCGACAACATCAATCGCATCAAACTCTCTGAGTAGTCCATCACCTCCTGCATGATGCGGGCCAATACATCTACGCCGTACTTCGAGGCTAAACTGACCAGCCTCTGGCAGGCACGGTGATTGGCGGCAACCTGTGCTCGTAGATCCCCCATCCGTTCGTCCGGTGTACGCACGTTGGCGAGAATCAGATCCTCTACATTGGGGTCGATTTCACCCGCGTGATAGAGTCGAATCGGAGGCATACGTAACCCTTCACCAAAGATCTCGGTTACCGCACCATAACTTCCTGGTGTGGCACTGCCGATGTCAGGCCAGTGTGCCCGAACACAGGTCCAGCCGAAGATTCTGTCCTGAAAAAATGCTGGCGCGATGACATTAACGTCCGGAAGGTGTGACCCACCGAAATAGGGGTCGTTGTGAATAAAAACATCGCCTTCAACCGCACTGTGCACGAATTTATTAATCACTGCAGCAACCGCATCCGGCATCGAACCTAGGTGAATCGGTAGATCCGGCCCCTGGGCCACCATGTTTCCTTGAGTATCGAAGATTCCACAGGAATAAAGTGACCGGATCAGTCACCCGGATTCGATGTGCATCGTTATTCACGGTTAGATCGCTCCAAAGTGATAAAGCCGTTGTAATCATTGCGCGCCTTCCAACCTGGTGGCACAACTAGGGTACTGTCCAGCGACTCAACGATAACGGGACCGTCTAGACTAGCTCCAGCGGCAAGACTGGAGCGATTGTGTACGCCGCAGTCCGTAGTACCAGTTTGAGCAAACCAAGCTGAGCGCCGTTTTTTCTCACTCGCACCTTCTGAACGAGCTGTGTCGGCTATCTCAAGCTTGCCCAATTCTCCTACTGCTGTCAGTCGAAGCGTAACCAGGTGTACGGGTTCAGCCAGGTTCTTGTGGCCATAAGTCTGTTCGTGACGGGAATGAAAACTCTCTGCCAGCTCGGCCTTGGTCTTGTCCGTGAACTTCCCCGCCGCAGCTGTGACGTTCAATTCATAGGCTTGCCGGCTGTAGCGCAGATCGGCCGATCGTCTGAAACGCCAGCGATCCGGATCAATTCCCGTAGATCGCAGCATCTCCTCACCCTGACCCTGCAACTCGGACCAAACGGTTTCGATGTCAATCGCCGCGAGATCTTCGAGCTGTCGGTAGAGCGTTCTTGCATAGTCCCGTCGGACATCTGTCATCACCAGTCCAAGCGCGGAAAAGCCGCCGGGGATCGGGGGTACGATGATCCGGGGGATGTCGAGTTCTTCAGCCAGCGCAGCAGCGTGTACCGGCCCTGCTCCTCCAAACGCGACCAAGCTGAACTCCCTCGGATCGTGACCCCGCTCGATTGAAACGATCCGCAGTGCCTCAGCCATCCCGTTGTTCACAATATCTCGGACCGCTGCAGCCGCCTCAAGCGCTGTCATGTTCATGGGATCGCCGATTTTCTGCTTTAGCGCGTGCTCTGCGCGGTGGTAATCGATAGGCAAATCACCGTCCAGGAGTGAATTCGCGTCAAGATAGCCGAGCACTAAATTCGCATCGGTTACAGTCGGTTGATCACCACCCTGACCGTAACAAACAGGACCCGGCTCTGCACCAGCGCTGCGGGGCCCAACACGCAGGGAGCCAGCCGGATCGATCCAGGCAATGCTGCCGCCACCGGCACTGACTTCGGCGAGGTCAATCACCGGCACTCGAATCGGATGACCCGAGCCTGTAACCCAGCGGTTCTGACTGCCCGTGCCGCCAACCTCGTAGTCAGAGGTTACTTCGATCTGACCATCGCGAATCAAACTGGCTTTAGCTGTTGTGCCGCCCATGTCGAACGAAATCAGATTGGTTTCGCCGAGCTGAGCGCCGACCAGTTGTGCTGCAATGACGCCTGCCGCCGGACCCGATTCGACCGAACTTACGGGCATGCGCAACGCCTCCCGGACATCGAATACCCCGCCGGTTGAACCCATCACGTGCAGCTCGGGCAAGCCGAGACTGTCAGTCGCAGTTTCAAGACGCTCTAGATATGACCGCAGAATCGGCGCTACATAGGCACAGACCGCCGTGGTACTGGTTCGCTCGAATTCCCGGACCTCAGGCAACACTTCACTGGAAAGAAAGATGGAGACATCGGGAAGCGCTTCGCGTAGTGCATCGCCAAGCCGTCGCTCATGTTTATCGTTGAGAAACGAGAACAGCAACGATATCGCGACCGCTTCGACTTTAAGATCCTTGAGTTCCTTGATCAGCCCGGGTATTTCGGACTCCACGAGGGGCATTATTGCTGTACCCGTAGCATCGAGTCGTTCGGTAATCTCCAGACGGCGATGTCTTGGTACAAGCACACGTGGAGGATCCTGGAACATGTCGTACAAATCCGATCGGGCAGAACGTCTAAGCTCGAGCACATCACGGAAACCGCGCGTACTGATCAGCGCGGTGCGTGCGCCTTTCCCTTCGAGAATCGAATTGGTCACCACGGTGGTCGCATGAGACAAAAACGACACCTCACCAGGCTGTACACCGTAACGATCGAGTGAATCGTAGAGACCAGTCAATACCGCTTCGCCGAAATCGCTCGGTGTGGTGGGCGTTTTAGCTATACCAATAGTACCGTCAACATCATTGACCAGAGCGACATCAGTGAAAGTACCACCAATATCAATTCCAAGTCGCCATGCCATTTGCTTTTTCCTTTTTGTTTGATCTAGGCTGACTGTTGGAAAATCTCTTTAACGATTCTGGTAGTCCGATCAGCAAAAAGCTTGATCGACCTTAACTAACGCATCACTTCCGGTCACCACTACTTCACAACCCGAAACAAACTCTGTTCTCCAGATTAATTATAGTTGTCGCAACAGATCGATGTTGAGATACTTCACCTCTAAATCACGGGGGACCAATCACCATGTCAAACGCACTATCTGACGACATGATTCGCGATTACCGAGAGTCGGGTTACTGCTTTCCCTACCGGGTCTTACCTGAAGCCGAGGCTCAGTCCTATCGCGATGCAATTGAAGACTATGAACGGGCCCAAGGTAAACCACTTGCCGGTAAATATCGTTACAAAGTACACCTACTGTTCACCTGGGCGCGGGACCTAATCCGCCACCCAAAAATTCTAGATGCTGTCGAGCAGTTAATTGGTCAAAACATCCTCGTGTGGACAACCAACGTGTATTTGAAGGAACCTCACGATGGCCGCTACATTTCCTGGCACCAGGACAAAGCCCATTGGGGGCTGGATGTGGATGACATTGTTACTGTTTGGGTTGCGCTATCTCCTTCAAACCGTCGCAACGGCTGTATGCAGTTTGTGGCCGGCACTCACCTTGGCGGGGTAACGGAACACACAGACACATGGGAGTCGAACAACATTCTGACGCGTGGCCAAACTATCAAGGCGCATGTCGATCCTGATACATCCATCGCGGTGGAACTAAAGCCTGGCGAAGCTTCTTTTCATCACGTGAAGCTGTGGCATGGTTCAGATCCCAATCAAAGTAACGAGCGGCGCATTTCGATCGCGATTCGCTACATCCCTACTCGGACTCGCCAGCTTTACGTCGAAAAAGACTTTGCGACGCTCGTGCGCGGTGAGGATGCATTTGGAAATTTTGAGCATGAACCGTCACCAGAAATCGATATGGCACCGGAGTTTTTGCAACTGCATGATGAAACAACAACAGCTCAGCAACGTATCCTTTATCACGATACAGATAAAACCGAATACGGCTCGTGACCTAAATTATCTCACGATAATGCAACACTCAAGAAGGATTTACAATGGCACAAACCCAGCCGATGGATGCGTTATCGACGAAGCCTGGTAAAGCCACATCTGGTCGGTACAACTCAAAACGATTCGGCGCTATTTGAAAACAAAGATCGAGGACGATTCAGATGAAGAAGATCGGCTTTATCGGCCTGGGCACGATGGGCTCCCATTTTGCGACTAACCTAATTAAGGCCGGCACAGAGATTACCGTGTACGACATTCGGCGCGATAGCGCGGATACCCATCTGTCAGCAGGCGCCAAATGGGCTGATACACCACGTGAGCTGGCAGCTGCTTCAGAAGTGATCATGACGTCCCTGCCCGGACCAGCAGACGTTGAAGCAATTTCTCTAGACGAGACCGACGGCCTCATTGTTGGAATGGCTCCGGGCACTGTGCTGTTCGATCTCTCAACGAACGCACCAACCACGGTCCGCCGCATCCACAAAGTCTTTGCAGCCAGGGATCTACATTGCTTAGATGCGCCAGTCAGCGGTGGGCCTAAGGGTGCGGCCTCTGGAAAACTCGCCATCTGGGTCGGTGGAGACGAAACCGTATTCAACACCAACCGGGCCACCCTGGACATCCTGGGTGATCAGGTCCGCTATATCGGCCCGATCGGCGCCGGCACAGTAGCCAAGCTTGTGCACAACGCTGCTGGTTATGCCATTCAAACTGCCCTGGCAGAAGTATTTTCTGTCGGTGTCAAAGCCGGCGTCGAACCTCTGGCATTGTTTGCGGCAGTTCGCCAAGGTGCTCGCGGTCGACAACGTACCTTTGACAGCCTATCAGAACATTACCTGATCAATCAGTATGACCCACCAGATTTTGCCTTGCGCTTGGCCCACAAGGACGTGACCCTAGCCGCTCAGCTGGGACGGGAATTCGGCGTACCCATGCGCCTGATCGACCTGACCCTGGCCGACATGACCGAGGCTCTGGATCAAGGCTGGGGTGATCGAGACTCCCGCGTTGCCATGTGTCTGCAACAGGAAAGAGCGGGCATCGAATTCACAGTAGACCCCAAGGATGTTCAGGCTGTGCTCGATGCCGACTAAGCCGGCACAGTAACAACAGGAGAACACGTTGGACTAATAGGTTGATTTAAAGATTACCAGTACCTAACCCCGGTTCCAGCATCACCTTGAGGTCGGCGCTGGGTGTGCGCATCGCCTCGAATTTATTTGGGAATTCGTCCAAACCAACAACACTTGTCACCAGGGCATCTACTGGAATCCGCTCACTGCACAGCATGTCGACCACGAACTGAAAGTCTGCCTTCGAGTACACAAACGCAAAGGTGATATGGAGTTCTTTCACGATCGCTTTCGCAGGGAAAAATGCATCCTGGGCCATGCACAAACCGACAACCACTAGATGTGCATCGGCCGGTGCCTGATCAATGCTCAGTTGAAGACTACCTGGCACACCCACACAATCAAACACTACAGC
>LULX01000445.1_pt1 | contig 10806 bp, 8 predicted proteins | sample 729511 | NCBI WGS metagenome assembly LULX01 (sample SAMN03860278, study PRJNA289734) | marine metagenome | biome: seawater column; feature: ocean; material: water; isolation source: Red Sea water column Station 91 - depth 500m | place: Saudi Arabia: Red Sea | collected 2011-10-15 | depth 500 m
ATGGTTGCGACCATGTGAGAGTAGGACATTGTCAGACTTTTTATTAGAGAAACCCCGATAGTTTTTAACTATTGGGGTTTTTTTCTGCTACCAACATGGCACCAAGGGCAGAAGCATATTCAGCATTAGCTGGAAAATGAGGAGTAAAGTTAGTCAACAAAGCTGCAGCTTCTAAGGATTTTCTTAAAGCAGTAAAAGTAGGAGTTCTGCCAACTACAATAATATCTGTTACTTCAAAACCTACAGCCACTGAAGTTGCTATTCTTGCTACTGTTTCACCCACCAAGTTAACTATACCTGCAGCTAAATCTTCTCTCGAAGCTGAAATATCTGATCTCGCTATCTTTCCAAAATTTACTGCAGTAGTATCTGATGGTAAAAGCCCAATCGGCCCAGAAACAACGTCCTCTAGTATTAAATCAGTACCTTTTGCTAAACCTCGACTGGCTAAATCCTGTATCTCTTCTGGGTCGCTAGTATTTAAAAGCAGTTTGCTTAACCCTAAAACTGTACCGCCTCCAACACCAGTTCCCGAACAATGTGTAAACACTCCATCTTTAGCTAAAATGCAAGCAGTGCCTGAACCGGAACTAACTATTATTGCGGGCTTGCTGGGATCGAGATTAGAAAGAGCAAACCCACCTTCACCAATCGCATCCACTTCATTAACATGTATGACTGGAGTTTGTTCTATTTTTTCTCCAATGAGTTGATGGTGTCCTCCCGTAAGCGCTAGACAATCCACCTCGTTTTTAAAGTTAAGATCTTTAAATAATTCCAGTATAAATTCTTCAGAAGGTTTTTGATTAGACGGAAGCATTTGATGAGTGAGATTCCCATCACCATCTTTTCTTAGAATATCTGTTATGGTTATGCCAAAGTCTAATGAAATAAGCATAAATATATTAAAGTCCTTATGAATTTTGCTTAGTATAAGTCTTTATATAGAACTGAGATATAACAATACAAAGAAAAAAGTTAACTAATTTATTCCTAATAATTTTAAAATAGCGATACTTAATAATATTATAAATAGAATACATTGGGGTAGTTAGTGAGGATTAGGCAATTAGTATTAGTTTCGGACGATAGGGATCCAATCGTAAATGACTTGTGTGATCTTTTTGACCTTGAGGTTGCATTTTATGATCCTGGCATCATCCACTTTGGTTTAGAAAATGCCGTTATCCCAGTAGGTGACACTTTCTTAGAAGTAGTTAGCCCTGTGCAGGACAAAACCACTGCCGGCAGATTTTTAGAGAGAAGAGGTGGAAATGGCGGTTATATGGTCATTGTTCAAACCGAAGATTTAGGAAGAGAAAAGGCTAGGGTAGAAGGAGAAGGGATAAATATTGTTTGGAATGCAGACAGAGAAGAGGAAGGCATTCACGCTAAAGCTATACATTTACACCCCAGAGATGTAGGCGGAGCCATACTTTCTATAGATTCCATGACCCCTGAAGGGGCTTGGCTATGGGCCAGTCCTACTTGGGAAAAAAATGTAAAAACTGAAGTTTCTAATTTTTTAAATGGAGTTCATATACAGTCAAAGGATCCAGAGTCCATGATGCGAAGCTGGGAAAGGGCTTTAGGAAAAGAAGCAATCTTTCAAGACAATCAATTTCAAATACAATTGGAAGAGTCACGTGTAGTTTTTGTTGAGGATTGTGATGGCAGAGGCGAGGGAATCGAATCATTTGAAATCAGTGTTAAGGATAAAGACAGTCTTTTGGTAAGAGCAGAAGAGAAAGGCTTACTTAAAGACGGAGAAGTCTATATAGGAGGTGTGAAATTTTTATTAAATTAACAAAGTATCTAAGTTTTCTGTTTGTAATCTCCCTTCTATATGCTTGCGGTGGAGGTGGTGGAGGTGGATCAGCTTCTCCAACCCCTCCTACTGGTTCTAGTTCTTCTAGTAGTTCTAGTAGTAGTTCTACTAGTTCGTCTAGCTCTTCCAGTTCGTCTAGTTCATCTTCAAATACTCAAAGTTATGACCAATTAAAAATTCAATTTGAATCTTACGAAGAATATCAAGATCAATATGGATTAGGAGTAATAAAAGCTTCTTCTGCATATGCTAGAGGTTCTACTGGATCAGGAATTGTAATAGGAGTCACTGACTCAGGTTTAGACACAACTCACGTGGAAATAGGAAGTCTTAAAGTGGCCCCTGGTAGCCAGTTAAGTTACTCAAACTATACACCCAATACTAGACAAAAAAGGCATGGCACTATGGTTTCGGGGATAGCTGCTGGACAAAGGAATGGATCAAATTACAGCTATACACATGGGGTTGCATTTGATGCAAAGGTTTTCTTTGTTGCGATTCAGTTAGCTGAACCTGACCCAAATTATGATCCAATTGATTTAGGTGATTCTTCTGGAGATAACGCTCCGGATTATTCTGGTGTGGACAATTTTTTTGAACAACTCTTTGGGATATTTAGATCCAATAATGTGGATATTATTAATAACAGTTATGGTTATTCAGGAAACATCAATGATTACAATGAAGTACAAGTAAGAAATGCCTTCCCAAAAACTATAGCTGCGGTGGCCCAAGCTGGGGTACCGGATTACGATAAAACCATCTTTGTGTGGTCTGCAGGAAATGCAGGATCCTATGCTGATCAGGGAGCGGACTATTCAAGCCCCGAAGTCATGTCAGGTATGACTTATCTGATTCCCGAACTACAAGGCCATGTAGTGGCAGTGGCATCTGTTGATGAAAATGGATTTATTTCTGATTTTTCTAACCGATGTGGAGTTTCTTCTGATTATTGTATTTCTGCGCCTGGTGGAGGAATTACAGTGGCTTATCCAACATCGGCTAGCGAACCAGGAATTTATGAATCAACTGATGCATGCGTTCAAACCAATTCATGTTACGCAGTGGCAGGGGGAACTTCTTTTGCAGCTCCTCATGTTGCTGGGGGGTTAGCTATTCTTTCACAACATTTTGATGGTCAATTAGGAAATAAAGAAATATTGGACCGCCTTTTCCAAACTGCCAACAAAGAGGGTAGGTATGCCGACGCTTCAGTTTACGGTCAAGGATTAATGGATTTGGACGCAGCCACTATGGCAGTGGGACAAACCTCTATCGCTACCATCAATTCATTAACAAGTTTGATTTTTCCAACTTCATCAACCTCCGTAGGTTTTGTTGGCGGTCTTGTAGGTGATGGTTTATCAAAGAGTTTAAATAATAATTTTATTGTTTTGGATGAATTAGGAGCACCTTTTTATAGAAATCTGCAGACTACATCAATCAATGCTTTGCCCTCCTTAGAATCTTTAAGTTATCAATATGCCAATCCTTCTCTAAGGGTTCATCAAGTAAACAAAGAATTGGCTGACAATACATTCTTAACACTTGGCTTAAATCAGCTTAATTATGGAGAATATGAACCAGCCCCATCACTTTGGGCTAAGGAAAAAGAAAAAGTAAACTACTTTGCTTTTAAAAAGTATTTAAGTAACGAAAGCTTTTATTTCCTGGGTCAGGGGGTTAATCCTTCTCTTTTCTTAGGGTTTAGCCAAGAAAGAAAACTTCTAAACCAGTTCTTTGGAAATGAAGAGAATGCTTCTCCTTTCTTAAACTTTGCTAAAGAAGGTTCATTTCTTGGGGCTGGAAAATCTATTTCTAATAAGTCATCCATTTCAGGAGCTTTTTTCTCTGGAAAACATCCCGACCTAATATACTTTCCAAACCACAACCAAAAGAGTTCGGGTTTAGTTTTTGAGTATCAAGCCTTACTAAACAAACAAGAATTATCATTTCAATCTGGGGTTTTATCGGAATCTTCAGCAGTGTTAGGAAGTTCTTTCAGAGGAGCCTATGGAAGGTTAGATGATACCTTAACGTATTTCTCGGGATTAAATTCTTCATTTGTTTTTTCAAACTTCAGACTGATGGGGTCTTATTTTTACGGTATGTCAAAACCTGATTTGGATCAGGTGGGTATGGTGAAGGATATTAGCAGATTAACCTCTTCTTCATTTAACTTGACTTTGTATACGTCTGGTCTTTTAAGGGAAACAGACTCTTTTGGGATCAGCATATCTCAGCCCTTAAAGCTTGAAAGCGGAGAAATTAATTTTTCTTTGCCTTATAGAAGAACGGTTAAAAAAGAAATTCTTTTTAACGATTTCACAGCTTCAATGGGGGCATCTGGAAGACAGGTTGATATGGAGTTTATTTATAGTACTCCTATAAAAAATGGATTTCTTAAAAGCAGAATTGGTCTTTCAAAAGATCAAGGACATATATCGAGTAATAAACTTCAGCCATTTTTTGAGACCAGCTGGGAATTTATAAACTTCTAGTATTAAAAATATTTTTAATTTCAGGTTTAACGATTTTCCCCATGGCGTTTTTAGGGAGCTTATCAAGAATTTTCAGCTTTCTAGGTACTTTATAACCTGAAAGAAAGTCTAAAGACCAAGTTTGGATTTCTTCTAGTGTTAAATCTTCGTTAGAACATAAAGCCACTGCTACTACCTCTCCCCACTTTTGATCAGCTATACCTACCACAGCACATTCCTTAATCATGGGGTGTCTAAGCAATACGTCTTCAATTTCTAGTGCAGATATTTTGTATCCTCCGGATTTGATAATATCAACAGAATCTCGTCCTAATATCTTGTAATAACCATCTACTACCTCAGCTACATCCCCGGTCTTAAACCATCCTTCAAAGAACGAGTCCTCTGTCGTTCTTTGTTGATTCCAATACTCTAAAAAAACCTGGGGTCCTTTTATCATTATTTCCCCGGGTATATTCTCTTCAGTTATAACCTTATTATCTTCCATAAGACATACTTCTACTTTTGGCAGGGCTTGACCTACTGACCCTGCACGTTTTTCTCCATTCAATGGATTAGATAAAGCCATACCGATTTCTGTCATTCCATATCTCTCTAACAAGGATTGCTCAGTAAGATCTTTCCATTTTTTGTGTATTTCCGGAGCCAGAGCAGCTGAACCTGACATCATTAACCTCATGGCTTTAAATTTTTCTTTTGTTAGATCTAATTCCTTATCCTCCATATGTTCTAACTTATCTATTAAGGAGAAATATATTGTTGGCACTGCAGTGAAGACAGTGTAGTCATTCTCGCATACCGCTTTTACAACTTTCTCTACCTCAAAAGCTCCTAGGATATCTACCTTTGCACCTATCCAGAGAGGACAAGAAAGAGAATTGATGATTCCGTGTATGTGATGCAAGGGCAATATTAAAGGTATTTGATCATTTTCATTCCATTCCCAAGCATTAACCAGTGAACTAATTTGCGCCGCTATGTTGGCATGTGTAGAAACCACTCCCTTAGGTTTATTGGTGGTGCCGCTGGTGTAAAGAATCATGGCTCTTCTTTCCAAGCCTATTTGAGGTAGAGCCCCTCCTTCCTTACCCTGTAAATCATCTGTAGTCATTAGAGGTATCTGTAAATTAGTGGCTAACTTTCTTAATTTTTCTGAACCTTCTTTATCTGAAATCAAAAGACTAATTTTTGAATCATTTAAGTAGTGTATAAGTTCTGATTCAGTGGCAGAGAGACTAAGAGGGATTCCTATTCCTCCTGCTTTCCATATTCCCCAAAGAATGGACACATACTCAAAACTAGGAGGGATTAAAAATCCGATTCTCTTTTCTTTAAGATCAGAGTCATCACCAATTAAGGCTGAAGCTGTTTTATTAGAAGCTTTAACAATATCCTTGTAAGTGTATGAGCCAGTCTCATCTCTTAAAGCCACGCGTTCAGCATGTTGCTCGGCGTTTTTAAAAATACTTAACATAAGTTGATTTTAACTACAGAATTGAGGAAAGTGATAAATTAAAGATACAAAAAAGGAACAAATATGACTTTACCCTATAAAATTTTAGGCGCTCCTGGATCTCCTTACAGCAGAAAATTAAGATCTGTATTCAGATATAGAAGGATTCCTTTTACTTGGTCTAATAGAAATAGCAAAGAAGATGTTAATACTCCTAAAGTGCCTGTAAATTTATTGCCGGTATTGGTGATCCCTGGAGAAAGCGGTGATTACTCTGAAGCTAAAATAGATTCCACTCCAATTATTCGTTTTTTAGAAGCTGAGCAATCTGATAGATCTGTTATACCAGCTGATCCAGTTATGGCCTTTATTGATTATTTGATAGAGGACTATGCCGATGAGTGGTTAACCAAAGCGATGTTTCACTTTAGGTGGGCACATAAGAAAAATGTAGATTTTGCCGGATCAATTTTACCAAGGTGGACTTTAAATCAGTTGAGTGATGAAGAGATTGAGCCATTATCAAAAAATATTAGTGAAAGACAAATTGAAAGGCTCCGATACGTAGGCTCAAATGAAACAACAGGAGAGTTCATAGAAGAAAGTTATCAAAAATTCATTGAACTATTATCTAACCATTTAGTAGGAAGACGATTTGTCCTTGGAGATAGACCTGGATCTTCTGATTTTGGTATTTTTGGTCAATTAACTCAATTGGCGCAGACAGATCCAACTTGTAGAGATTTAACTTTGGATGTGGCCCCTAGAGTTTTTGCCTGGTGTGATAACGTAGAAGACTTAAGTGGTCTTGAACCAAAAGAAAGCGATTGGATAGAATCCGATCAGATTCCAGGGACTCTAAATGAAATATTTAAGGAGATAGGTAGAACCTATGCACCCTTTTTACTTGCGAACGCCGAAGCAGTAGCAGAGGGGAAGGAAGAATGGGAATCAGAAATTGACGGCAAGTTATGGAAACAGATGCCATTTGTGTATCAGGCTAAGTGCCTCACCTGGATAAGAGAGGAATTTGGAAAATTAGATGATGAACAAAAAGCCAAGATACTTCAAATTCTTGAAGGTTCTGGATGTGAAGTTCTAATTAGATAAAGAAGCAGTGGCTTCTTCCATTAATTTCTGAGAAACTTTTAGTTCTTGTTCAGATTGTTTGTCAATTTCCTTTGAACTTTCAAGTGGCTTAGTCATTACAGCCCAGTCAACTTCAAAATCACTATCTGCATCTGCAAAACCTAACAAACCTAGTTTTTCATAAAGAGGAAGAACCTTATCTGTTAATAGACCAATCTTTTTAAGGTTAGGCATAACACGGTTAAAAAGAAGATTATTGAAAATATCTTGAGTTTCATTATTCATTACAGTTTCAAGTATTTCTTCTTCTGAAATTCCAAACCATTTAGCAGGAAGTTCCGTATTAAGTATTCTATTTCTCATAACAACACAGGCTTCGTAAGCAAACTGTGCTCTATCTTCTAGCTCTTCTTCTGTAAGAGTCTGCAAGAACTCTGTTAAGTAATTAATTCCAAAAGTTACGTGTCTCGCCTCATCTCTAATTACGTAATGGACCAGCTGTCGGAGTAATGGACAATTAGAAGTTTCCTTCGTGGTTTGAAAAGCGGCCAAAGCAAGGCCCTCAATGACTATCTGCATACCTATAAACTTAAGATCCCACCTAGGATCAGTAAGAGTTTTATCTAATAAAGCTTTAAGATTCTTATTACATGGATATTCCAAGCCATGAATTCTTTGCAAATATCTAGCAAAAACTTCAACGTGCCTCGCTTCATCAAAAGTTTGTGAAGCAGCATAGAGTTTGGCTTGGTAAGTTGGGGCACAAGATACAAGTTGTGAAGCCACTAATAGGGCTCCTTGCTCACCATGTAGGAATTGACTGAGTGCCCATGCCTGATCATGACGCATATATTCCAACCTATCTTTTTCATCTAACATCGATAGAGGACCTTCTAGTCTGGCAAGCATTTCAGCTTTTACGGGAAATTCATCTCTACCTATGCCTTGAGACCAATCAAGGTCTATAGAGCCATCCCAGTTGAGTTCTTTTCCCAGTTCATAAAGTTTCTTAATTCTGGTATCGGCATCCGTGTAGTCCCAGTTATAGTGCCCTGTCATTGGAGTCTGAAAAATCTCAGCTATATCTTCTATATTTTTTGGAGAAAATTTTTCTGGTAAATCAAATTCTCTGGGATCTATAGGTTGTGTATCTACTAACTTTATTTTCATAAAAATTTTCCTTAACTTTTAAGCAGTTTTATAGGCGTATTCAAGAGGTTTAGACATTTCATCCCAGTCTGTAACAGTAGCATCATCTAGATCTTTAAATTCTAGGATACCCATTTCCTCATATTTTTCTGAAACTTCATCATTTAATAAACCTATCTTTTTTAGATTAGGCATTATTTTTGAAAACAGAAGGTTGTTAAATAATCTTCCAGCTTCAGAACCTATTTGCGCTTGAGCAGCAGCTTCCGCATCCCAACCGTAGTGATTGATCACATTGGTTGATCCAAAAAGAGGATCCATTACGGTAGCTCTTTGTCTTTCAAAAGCTGCTAAAGCAAGTCCTTCGATAATAATTTGCATGCCAATGAATTTAAGATCCCATCTTTGATCAGTAAGAATTTTATCTAATAACAATTTTAATCCAGGCATAATTGGATAATTCCAACCTATTCTTTCCTGAAGATATTTGTTGTAAACCTCAACATGGCGGGCTTCATCAAAAGTTTGAGACGCCGCATATAACTTGGCATTATATGTAGGGGCACAAGTAGCTAACTGAGAAGCTACAAGTAAAGCTCCCTGTTCACCATGAACAATATTGCTTAGGCCGCTTGCTAATACATGCCAAGAACATTCTATCTTTTCTTCTTCAGATAATTTTTCATAGGGTTCAAAGCCTCTAAAGGCTTGGAATTCAGGGTCCGATGCCCACTCTGTAAGTGGGTAGGGGTCTCTAGTCCAGTCCAGATCTAAAGTTGCATTCCAATTCAACTTTTTCCCTAGAGCATAAAGTTTCTTAAGTCTGTTATCTGCCTCGGTATAGTCCCAATTATAACTACCCGTTAGAGGGGTCTTGAAGATTTCGACTATATCTTCTATATCTTTAGGTTTTAACTTACTTTCCAGGTCGTCGTCATCAAAATAACGCAATCCTTTTGGACATTCATCTAGATATTTAAGTTTCATAATTTTTACCCTATTCGTTTAGTAATTTTCTGTCAATTTTAATCGATTTTAAACAACTCTGTTAATTGATCCAACATGACACCACCCAACTCTTCTGCTCTGTGTATAGTAACCGCTTTTTGATAATAGCGTGTAACATCGTGTCCGATTCCTATAGCGATTAGATTTATTGGAGACTTAGTTTCTATGGAATGAATTACTTGTCTTAAATGCAGATCTAAATAGTTATTGGGATTAGTGGAAAGGGTGCTGTCATCTACTGGAGCACCGTCTGAAATTACCATGAGGATTTTTCTTTGTTCTTGTCTTCTGGCGAGTCTATCGTGAGCCCAAATTAAAGCCTCTCCATCAACATTCTCTTTTAGTAAGCCTTCTCGTAGCATGAGACCAAAGTTCTTTTGTCCTCGGCGCCAAGAGGTATCCGCAGATTTAAAAATTATATGCCTTATATCATTCAATCTACCCGGATTCTCAGGTTTACCGTCTTCAACCCATCTTTTTCTGCTTTCGCCGCCTTTCCATTGCTTAGTAGTAAAACCTAAGACTTCTGTTTTTACGTTGCATCTCTCTAGAGTGGTACTGATTATGTCGGCACATATAGCAGCTACTGTCATTGACCTTCCTCGCATAGAACCAGAGCTATCCACCAAGATGGATACAGCAGTGTCTCTAAAATCTGTTTCCTTTTCTACTTTGTAACTTAATGGAGTAATTGGATCTAAGACAATTTTATGTAACTTAGAGGCGTCCAATAAACCCTCCTCTTTATTAAATTCCCAAGAACGATTTTGTTGGGCTAATAAGAATCTTTGCAGTCTGTGAGCCAGCTTTGAGATGGTTGATTTACTGGGTCCCATTAATTGATCCAGGTGTCTTCTAAGCCTTTGTAACTCTTCACTACTGCACATCTCTTCAGCTAAGATTTCTTCGTCGTACTCTCTAGAGTAAACCTTGTATTCAAAATTTAGGGTCTGTTCTACCAGTCTTTCTAACCAGGAATTATTAGAAATGACCTCTTGGTTTTCATCGACAATGGCATCCTCATCGATATCACCAATTTCCATGTCTTCTTCCATCATTTCTGGAGAATCCATCTCTTGAGACAGGATTTGGTCAATTTTTCTTCTAAGAGAATTTGTCTCAACCAAGACTCTAAAGCCGGTTCAAGTAAATCTTCTTTTTCTTCTATCGAAGCAAATGCTTTGCATTTATCTTCAAATCTAGCATTTAAATTATTAGATACACCTTCGTATTTCATTGAACCTAATATCTCAACTCTTACATCCTCTAATTTAGTTAGCAGAGAGTTTAACTTTACTGATCCTGTGTCGATAGTGATCTCATCACTACTAAATCTTTTTGAGCAAGCTAGCGCATCTGCTTTACCTCTAAAGGAAGCTAGTTCTGATTTTCTAGTAGGAGGATTTGAAAGAATTATTTTAGAGTTAGAAGTTGGCATTCCCCCAAAACTTATTTCGAGTTCTGGGTCTTGTGCTAAGGCTCTTGTTGCAGCCGATACTGCTTCTTTAAGGTTCTCGTTAGAAGAAGACTCAGGAGGCATATAAAGTATATTTACTCTTCTTCAAGGGATTCAGCAGCTGAATCATCAAGATCTTCGTTAAAACATCGTTGATAGTATTCAGCAATAATTGCCCTTTCAGTTTCATCACACTTATTAAGGAAGGTGACTTCAAAGGCCTTATTCCTATCATTGAATATAGTGGTATTTTCGGCCCAACTGATTATTGTTCTTGGGGACATAAGGGTAGAGATATCACCGCTGGCAAAACCTTGTCTGG
>LULX01001107.1_pt1 | contig 10796 bp, 10 predicted proteins | sample 729511 | NCBI WGS metagenome assembly LULX01 (sample SAMN03860278, study PRJNA289734) | marine metagenome | biome: seawater column; feature: ocean; material: water; isolation source: Red Sea water column Station 91 - depth 500m | place: Saudi Arabia: Red Sea | collected 2011-10-15 | depth 500 m
ATTCCAGGAAAATGTGTCTTTTCATAGTTTAGCCCTTGTCATTATTGATGAACAACACAAGTTTGGTGTCCATCAACGCTTGTCACTTGCTCAGAAAGCAAATAAAACTCCACATCAATTAGTCATGACAGCTACACCCATTCCACGCTCTTTGACGATGAGCGCTTACGCTGACTTGGATACTTCAGTAATTGATGAATTACCGCCTGGTCGTCAGAAAATTAAAACCGTTGCGTTAAGCAATAATCGTAGAGATGAATTAATCGAAAAAATTAAGCGGATTTCTCATGAAGGTCGACAAATTTATTGGGTTTGCACCCTGATCGAAGAATCAGAAACACTCCGTGCAGAGTCTGCTGAAAATACTTTTAACTATCTTTCAAGCAACCTTGAAGGTATTCGAGTTGTAATGATTCATGGCCGATTAACTAAAGCAGAAAAAGAAGAAATTATGAAAGATTTTGCTGAAGGTAAAATTGACCTGCTAGTTGCTACTACGGTAATTGAGGTTGGCGTTGATGTGCCCAATGCAAGCCTGATGATTGTCGAAAATGCAGAAAGATTGGGATTAGCTCAGTTGCACCAATTAAGGGGTCGTGTTGGTAGAGGCGTAGAGAAGAGTGCCTGCGTTTTGATGTACCAATCACCGCTAAGTGATTCCGCAAAGCAAAGACTTGACATTCTACGTCAAAGTGATGATGGCTTTATGATTGCCGAAAAAGATTTAGAATTGAGAGGACCAGGTGAAATTCTGGGTACCCAACAAACCGGGATTGCTGATATGAAAATTGCTAACATTGTCAGGGATGCTTACTTACTCAAACAGGCTGGCTATTATTCATCAAAACTGCTTGAAGCAAACGAGGCAGCCCAAAATGCACTAATTAGCCGATGGATTGATGAAAGCAAAGCAGACTATTTCAATGCATAAATATTGTTAAATTAAAGCAATTTATCGAATTTACTAGTCCGTCAGACTCTTGTACAATAGCCAGCTATGTTTAATCCGGACAAATTTCAGTGGCGGCCATTCAGTGTTAATGAAGATATACCTGAACACGTTCTTGCCTGGCTATTAGATAACCAGTCTTTGACAGCAAAGCTAAGAAGTAAATATAGTGACTTTTGTGTCAATATTATCTCTCAAGAAGAAAATAAGCCCTATGAATGCGAGCTAAATCTGCTTGATAGCAACAAAATTCAAACGTTCATTGTGAGAGAGGTTGAGCTCATTGGTTCTGGACAACCAGTCGTGTTTGCGCGTTCAGTTATTCCAAAAAATACAGATACCGATAACATACTTGCAATCGGTTCAAAGCCTTTGGGTGAAATTCTCTTCAATGACCCAACAATCGCTCGTGGCCAATTAGAAGTCGGTCGTTTTCATAACACCTGGGCAAGACGTTCGACCTTTATTATTGCTGAAACAAAATTATTGGTGAGTGAAATATTTTTGGAGGAGCTTTATGCGTGACAAACTGTTCAGTAAGAATAGTGACATTTCAGATTTCCGTTTCGACGAAAATGTTGTGGCGGTTTTCGATGACATGGTTAAGCGTTCAGTACCGGGCTATGAAGCGATGATTCAAATGGTGGGATTGGTGACTCGAACTTACGGCAAAGATCACACCCACTACTATGACCTAGGCTCTTCAACTGGAGCTACAACACTTGCTTTGGCTCTGAACAATAAACACAAAAACAACAAAATTATTGCTGTTGACAATTCACCCCAAATGGTCAAAGAATGTAAAAGAAACTTATTAGGAAACGTTGATAATTTTGAAATCATCTGTGCCGATATTAATGATGTTTCTATTGAAAATGCATCAATTGTTGTTCTAAATCTAACGCTGCAATTTATTGATATTGACAAACGCTCTATATTGATACAAAAGATCTATGATGGATTGATTCCAAGTGGTGTTCTAATAATTAGCGAAAAAATACATTTTGATGACAGAGAAAACCAAAAACAACTTGCAAGACTCCACTTAGACTTTAAAAGAGCAAATGGCTACAGTGAATTAGAAATAGCCAATAAACGTCAATCTCTTGAAAATATTTTAGTAACCGAAAGCAAAAAAGCCCATCTTGAACGATTAAAAATATGCGGCTTTAAAGAGTCGAGTTGCTACTTTCAGTGCCTCAACTTTGCTTCCTTTTTGTCTGTAAAATAAATGCTTTTTTAAATAAGGCTTAAAAACGAGATTTTGTTATGCTTTTGATGATTGATAATTACGATTCCTTTACTTATAACTTCGATGAGATTGAAAACCTAAAACCCAAGCATGTGGTTATATCGCCTGGTCCTTGTACACCCAATGAGGCCGGCATTTCGGTCGATCTGATCAAGGAATTTGGTCCGCATATATCTATACTGGGTGTTTGTCTGGGGCATCAGAGTATCGCCCAGGCCTTTGGTGGCGTCATCGTGCGGGCGAGGCGGTTGATGCACGGCAAAACCTCCATGATCATGCACCAGGGTGAAGGATTATTCGGGGGGGTGCCGAGTCCTTTTCAGGCCACCCGATATCACTCTTTGGTGGTTCAGGAGGCTACCTTGCCGGATTGTTTTGAAATTACGGCACGGGCCGATGATGACGAAATTATGGGTATACGGCACCAGGATTGGCCGCTCCAGGGCGTTCAGTTTCATCCCGAATCCATACTGACCCAGTATGGTCACCAGCAACTGCAAAATTTTCTTGACGGCGTTTAGCCATGGACAGGCCACGCGCTGATATTCTGGAACGCATACTTGACCGTAAACGCGAGCAAGTTACGAAGTTGCGTGGGACGACATCACAGTCAACTCTTGATCGCCTGGTTGCATCACAGGAGTCACCGCGCGGATTTATAGATGCCTTGTTGACGCGCACCTCGCAGGGCGGTACCGCGGTGATCGCTGAGATCAAAAAAGCTTCACCCAGTCAGGGCGTGATACGTGCGGACTTCGATCCGACCTCAATCGCCTTGAGTTATGCCAAAGGTGGTGCGGCCTGCCTTTCCGTGTTGACGGAGCCTGATTTTTTTCAGGGTCGGGCTGAGGACCTTGTGGCTGCACGCTGTGCCAGCAGGTTACCGGTGTTACGCAAAGATTTCATGGTCGATCCTTGGCAGATCGCCGAATCCCGAGCGATCGGTGCGGACTGTATACTCTTGATCGTCGCGGCGTTGGATCCAACGACTATGGCTGAGTTGGCAGCGACTGCAACTGACTACGGCTTGGATATACTGATCGAAGTGCATGATAGGTACGAACTCGAACTGGCACTGTCGATGAAACCAAGACTGATCGGTGTTAACAACCGTGATCTACATACTTTCAAGACAACGCTGACGACAACACTCGATTTGTTACCTTCGATACCTAACGATGTTCTCGTGGTCACGGAAAGTGGAATTCAGACAGCCCAGGACGTTGCTTTGATGCGACAGAACGGTGTGAACAGCTTTCTGGTTGGAGAAGCGTTTATGCGGGCCGAAGAACCAGGCCAACGGCTGGCTGAGCTGTTCGATCTCACACTAAACGGATACGGTTAACCAGATGCACGCGACGGTGACGGTTACGGCGGACAACGCACTGTTGGGCGCATCAGAAAGCGGTCATCAAGTGACTATGGACATAGCACCTGATCTGGGGGGTCAGAATCAGGGCCCGCGGCCTATGGAAATGTTGCTGCTGGGGATGGGTGGCTGCACGCTCATCGATGTAATGTTCATCCTGCGTAAATCGCGTCAGGCATTCAGTGATATGCGAGTGGAACTGGAGGCGCAACGGGCTGAAGAAATACCGCGAGTATTCACCCGGATTCACGCCCATTTTGTCGTCAGTGGCAACGACCTCGATCCTAAAAGGGTCGCTAGGGCGATTGACCTTTCCGCTGAAAAATACTGTTCAGCATCCAGGATGCTGGGTGCGGTTGCACAGATTACGCACGATTACGAAATCGTGTCAGACTAAGGCCCTGATGCCTTATGTCTTGGCACTGACCACCGGAATTCTGGCGCATGGAACTTATTACAAACTGGTTCAAGCAACATTTTTCAAACCCTCAGGTTGTATATCTGGGGTTGTTCCTTCTGGTGTTATTCGCGGTACTAATTGTGATGGGTCAGATGATTGGTCCCATACTGGTCGGAATCGTGATCGCTTATCTGTTGGAAGGGTTGGTCAGTAAATTAGAGCGTATGGGGGTACCCCGATTTGTCGCAGTCTTGATCGTATTTATCTTATTTCTGTTGTTTGTCGTCGCGATACTTTTTGGATTGTTGCCGTTGGTGTCGCAACAGGCCACTCAGTTTGTACAGCAGATTCCAAGTATGTTGGGGAAAGGGCACGCAGCGATGCTGAAACTACCGGATATGTATCCAGAAATCATTTCTCAAACCCAGATCGACGAGATCATGACAGCCATGCGTTTAGAGTTAACATCTTGGGGTCAGGCAATAGTTTCAATATCTATGTCATCAGTGGTTGGACTGATTACGGTGCTGATTTATCTGGTGTTGCTGCCATTACTGGTATTTTTTTTCCTCAAAGACAAACAGTCGATGATGCAGTGGTTAAGTCGTTTCGTGCCCCAAGAACACCAGTTGGTAGCAAAGGTCTGGATCGAAGTCGATCGACAGATAGGCAACTATGTTCGCGGCAAGTTCTGGGAAATCTTGATCGTCTGGGTTGCCTGTCAGATCACTTTTTCGTTCCTGGGTCTCGAATACGCGACCTTGCTGGCCATGCTTGTCGCATTGTCTGTCCTAATTCCATATATTGGTGCTGCAGTGGTCACAATTCCTGTGGTAATGGTGGCATGGTTCCAGTGGGGTTGGGGTAGCGAATTCGGTTATTTGGTAGCTGCATATGTTGTTATCCAACTAGTAGATGGTAATTTGGTGGTCCCCATTTTGTTTTCAGAAGTCAATAACCTGCATCCCGTTGCGATCATCTCGGCTGTTTTGATCTTTGGGAGCCTGTGGGGACTGATCGGCGTATTTTTCGCGATACCTCTTGCCACATTGGTTCATGCAGTAATCAATGCCTGGCCAAAAAATATCAGGGCTTAGGATTTAAGTCAGCATATTCAGTGTGACTGGATAGCCCTATTTTCTGTCGCCTGCCGTGAAATGTTGTTCGAGTGGGACTGCTTGACGCATCACGGCAACACGGTATCATCGACAGCCATTCAGCAAAAAAAGCAAGGCATGTTTACCGTTGGATAGCAGAGATTCAACAGTCAGCAGCAGAACCGCGGCCGGTGAGAGTTTCAGGGCCGGGGACTCAACAGGCAACGGTTCCTCGCGTGCGTATGAACGTTGGGGTCTTCGCCATTTGCTTCAGCAGATGGGTGATCCTCCGGTATCGATACGCTTGTGGGATGGATTTACCATTACACCTCGTCAGGGAAAATCACTGGCGACAATCAAGATTCACAGTCGTCGGGCCCTGACACAATTAGCCCTGAAAGGTGACGTTGCGTTTGGCGATGAGTTTGCAGCCGGCAATATCGAGATCGATGGTGATCTGGTTGAGCTGCTGGTTGAACTGTATGGCAGTCAGGCACAACAGCGGTCGTTTCTTACGCGAGGGGTTGAAATTCTTTTCCGCAATAGACCACGCAGGAACACACTGCAGGGCTCACGTGACCACATTCATCATCATTACGACATCGGTAATGCATTCTATAAGTTGTGGTTGGACCATGAGATGCAGTACACCTGCGCTTATTTTCCGGAGCCGGATATGAGCCTGGAAGCGGCCCAACAAGCCAAAATGGATCATGTCTGTCGGAAATTGCAGCTTAAGGCAGGTGACCGGGTGGCAGAAGCGGGTTGTGGCTGGGGATCACTCGCCCGACACATGGCACTCCATTACGGTGCCAAGGTGACCGCCTGGAACATTTCTCATGAGCAAATAAGGTATGCCACTGAGCGGGCAAAAGCAGAAGGATATGGTGACAGGGTGCGCTATGTGGAGGATGACTACAGGAACATCAATGGTGAATATGACGTGTTCGTATCGGTGGGTATGCTGGAACACGTCGGCGAACAGAACTATTCAGCTCTAGGTTCGGTCGTCGATACATGCCTTGCCGCAGACGGTCGGGCATTGATTCACACGATTGGTCGAAACCAACCGAAGTTAATGAATGCGTGGATTGAAAAACGAATATTCCCGGGGGCCTACCCGCCGACCCTACGAGAAATGATGGATATTCTCGAGCCAAACAATTTTTCAGTACTTGATGTTGAAAATCTCAGGTTGCACTATGCCCGCACACTGGAACACTGGTTGTTGCGTTATGATGATGCCAGTGATGAAATCGTCGAAATGTTTGATCCGGCATTTGCTCGGGCCTGGCGACTTTATCTGTGTGGATCGATTGCCGCCTTTCTCTACGGTTCGTTACAACTCTTCCAAGTTCTGTTTGCCCGCGGACGGAACAACACCATCCCCTGGTCAAGACAACACCAGTATCTTTCCTGAGCTACAGTGACAACAAACGATGCGCCGCGTCTATACCGCTGCCACGTTGCCGGAAGCACACCTGATCCGGCAACTACTTGAAAGCGCCGCTATCAACGCTCGGGTGTTTAATGAGAACGCACAAGGTGCTATTGGAGAACTGCCAGTCACCGATGCCTGGCCGGATGTTTGGATCGTTCAGAATCACCAATTTCATGCTGCCCGGGCAGTGATTGAGCGTTACGAGGCCAGCTCGGAGGACGAGCGGTTATGCAATTCTTGTGGTGAGATCTCCCCAGGCAGTTTTGAAGTATGCTGGCAGTGTCAAGCAGTCCTGCCGACACAGGCTTGAGGGCATGTCAGAACCCGATAGTATCGGACATTTCAATTTTGCAGGTTGTCCGCCAGTCTGTCAGGCAAGACTGTCGCGGCGGAAACGGTTCAATATAGTAAAATCAGGTCATCCGAGATCGGATTGGCCGGTCTGGGGATCGAATATCCACGACAATGGACGCACACCAACCTACTGAACTTCGAACCGGCGAAACCTGGTTGCGCCTGGTGGTGATGCTCGTTTACTTCTTTATGGTGTTTTACGTGGTGAAATTTCTGGTTGGAGTCAGTATGCTTTTTCAGTTTGTCTTAGTCGTCTTCAGGGGCTCAGTCAACATCCGACTCAAAAAATTTACTGCGGATCTCAATCTATTTGCATACAGCGTGTTGCAATACGTATCTTGGAACACCGATCAACGACCTTTCCCGTTCTGTGACTGGCCCTGCGCGGAGGATCTGTCCACGCCTGCGGAAGATCGCTGAGCGTGACGGGTTCAACAGCCTGATTCCCATACCAGATCGATGAACCGTTCGATGCACGAACGATACGACCCACAGGTCATCGAACAGCAGTGGGTCATGTGCGGAACTACACCATCGGTGATGTCATGAGCCGATATCAGCGTATGTGCGGTCGTAACGTGCTCCAGCCCATGGGTTGGGATGCATTTGGCCTGCCGGCGGAAAATGCTGCGATCCAACGCAAAGCCCCGCCGTCGGAATGGACCTACCAGAACATAGAGCATATGCGAGGGCAGCTGAAACGCATGGGTTTTGCCTATGACTGGACACGAGAAGTCACGACCTGCCGGCCCGAGTATTACCAGTGGGAGCAATGGTTTTTCACGCGTCTCCTAAAGAAGGGGTTGGCCTATCGGAAAAATGCTGTGGTGAACTGGGATCCGGTTGATCAGACCGTGCTGGCGAACGAACAGGTTGTCGATGGCAAAGGCTGGCGTTCCGGCGCACAGGTAGAGAAACGGGAAATACCGCAATGGTTCATAAGGATCACTGCCTATGCAGACGAGCTTCTGGAGGAACTCGACCAATTAGACGGCTGGTCCGATTCTGTAAAGACCATGCAGCGAAATTGGATCGGCCGATCGGTGGGCTTGGAAGTAGATTTTGCACTCGCTGACGGGGGGGAGCCGCTGCGGATTTTTACCACTCGGCCCGACACTCTTTTCGGCGTCACTTTCATGGCGGTTGCAGCTGACCACCCACTGGCGCGTGAAGCGGCCGAAGGGAACACAGCGATAGCAGATTTTCTCGAACAGTGCCGATCCGGAGGTATCAGTGAGGCCGACCTTGAAGCAATGGAAAAGAACGGCCTGCCACTGGGTGTGAATGCGGTAAATCCGCTCAGCGGAGAACATATTCCTGTCTGGGTCGCGAACTTCGTGCTGATGGGCTACGGTACCGGTGCGATCATGGCTGTTCCTGGTCACGATGAAAGGGATCATGCGTTCGCCCAAAGCTATGGGCTTCCTATACAGCAGGTTATTGCGCCAGCAGACGACCGCGAAATTGATGTAATGACGGCCGCGTGGGTAGACAAACAGAACATAGTGACTGTTAATTCAGGGGCGTTTAGTGGCCTTGATTATGATACGGCTTTTGAGCGTATTGCCGATCATGTCGAAGCTTTAGGCATAGGCCGTCGCCAGGTTAATTATCGGTTGCGGGACTGGGGAGTATCTCGGCAGCGCTACTGGGGTTGCCCAATTCCAGTCGTACACTGCGAACATTGTGGAGATGTCCCTGTCCCAGACAATCAACTGCCGGTCCTTCTGCCCGAAGATGTCACATTCATGGGGGTGCAGTCACCCATTAAAGCAGACCCACAGTGGCGGCAGACAGCCTGTCCTCAGTGTGAGCGACCCGCAGAACGTGAAACCGATACGTTTGACACTTTTGTGGAATCGAGCTGGTACTACGCTCGCTATTGCACACCGGGTGCCGATGCAATGCTGGATGAACGCGCCGATTACTGGCTACCGGTAGATCATTACATCGGTGGTATAGAACATGCGGTGATGCACCTGCTGTATTTCCGTTTCTGGCACAAACTGATGCGCGATGCGGGTATTGTGAGCAGTGATGAGCCAGCCACTAAGCTTCTATGTCAGGGGATGGTTCTGGCCGAGGCCTACTATCAGGACAGTACAGAATCCGGCAGAACCTGGATCCCACCTGACGAGGTACGGGTCGAGCGTGACGACAAAGGAAAAACGATCAACGCGGTGTGGTTGCACGATGGCACGACGGTTAACCCGACGGGTTGGACCACCATGTCAAAGTCCAAAAACAATGGTGTAGATCCGCAAGACATGGTGGATCGCTACGGTGCTGATACTGTGCGCCTGTTTACGATGTTCGCGTCACCTCCGGACCACACCCTAGAATGGAATGATGCTGCTGTTGCAGGGTCATTGCGCTTCCTGCGGCGGTTGTGGGCTCTGGTGTATCGTCACCAGTCGTGTCTTTCAGGCACAAACGACTTAAACCAGACCCTCGAATGGGATGCTGAAACCCGTGAAATGCGTCGACTGGTCCATACAGTGCTCCAGCGTATCAATCGGGACATGGCGCGAAATCAGTTCAACACAGTGATCGCAGCGAGTATGGAGCTGTTTAACGGACTGGATCATTTTGAGCCTGGCGAGGATCCCGCCCGGCAATTTGCCCTGCGTGAGGCGATGGATATTCTGATTCGTGTGCTGTCACCAGTGGTGCCCCATATTGCTCACAGTTTGTGGCAACTCATGAATTCGGGCGTTGAGCTTCTCGATGCGAGTTGGCCAGAGGTCGATGTCGCAGCGCTGCAGACATCCAGCTGTAAGCTGGCTGTTCAGGTTAATGGAAAACTGCGGGGTCAAATCGAGGTAGCCATAGATGCTGATGAACTGCAGATCCGAGAACAGGTGTTGGCCAATGAAAAGATTGGCCGCCATATTGGTGAATCGAAGATCAAACGATTTATCGTGGTACCGCAGAAACTCGTCAACGTGGTGATTTGATGAAAACACCAATCAGCGGGGTGGATGGTGGTTTCAGTGTTGACAGAGGTATTTCGTCTTGGGGCAGATACAAGGCACAGATCATTGTTGGGGTCTTCTATCTCTTTCTCCTGGCAGGGTGCGGGTTCCACCTGCGCGGTGAGATGGCGTTGTCTCCTATACTGAGTGCACCCTATGTCAATGCGGCTAATGCCGAGTTCAAAGAGCATCTCACGAAAGCCCTAAATCGCAGTGGCATCAGGGTAGTTAATGATCTCGAAATTGCGAGTGCAATTATCGATCTTGTCAGTGTCAAGTTTGATCGCCAGGTACTGTCTATCAATAGTCGCGGGCAGGCGACAGGTTACATCCTGACCTACCAAGTGCTCTGCCGCTTCGTAGATCGGACGGGTCGTGTTCTTGCAAGCCCAACCAGCCTTACGCTAAGTCGAACGCTGGAGTACCAGAGCACTCAGGTGCTACCGAAGAAACAAGAAGAAGATGCTTTACGTGCACGCATGCGCGAAGACCTGGTGCAGCAGATCTTGCGTCGCCTAAACAGTGTGTCACAAGCTCCGCCTGGAGGGTTGAAAACAGAGCAGTTTTCTTGATGTTGGCAGGAGCCAGGAGGTTCAACTTGTGCGAATAAACTCATCGGCACTCAATGCCCAGTTAGAGAAGGCACTGGTCGGTGCTTACGTTTTGTTTGGTGCTGAACCCTTGATGCTCGAAGAGGCGGCTGATCAAATTCGCACGGCGGCGCGTCAGGCGGGGGTTGATGAAATACGTTCGATGACCGCCGGTGTCGATTTGGACTGGTCAGAGTTAAATGCAAATGCCAGGTCGCTGTCATTGTTTTCGAGTCGGCGCCTGATCGTAATCCGGTTGCCGACCGGTAAGCCAGGCGATACTGGTTCAAAGGCAATATTGACTTATTTAGATGAGAACGTTGAGGACACTATTTTGGTTGTTATCGCGGGACGGGTCGATAAGCGGGG
>LULX01001407.1_pt1 | contig 10692 bp, 11 predicted proteins | sample 729511 | NCBI WGS metagenome assembly LULX01 (sample SAMN03860278, study PRJNA289734) | marine metagenome | biome: seawater column; feature: ocean; material: water; isolation source: Red Sea water column Station 91 - depth 500m | place: Saudi Arabia: Red Sea | collected 2011-10-15 | depth 500 m
TTTGCCCATAGGACACCAACTCCAGTTGGACCTAACATTTTGTGAGCTGAAAAAGCATAGAAGTCACATCCAAGACTGCCAATGTCTACTTTCATGTGTGGGACTGCTTGTGCACCATCAATCAGAACTTTGGCACCAGCGTCTTTACATTTCGTTATAACTTCTTTAACATCAGTTATTGTTCCAAGAACATTTGAAACGTGGCTAACAGCAACTAGTTTTACCTTATCCGTTGCAAGATGCTCATCAAGCTGCTCTAACATTAATTCACCATTTTCATCTATGTCTATGTATTTGAGATCTGCGCCGGTTTCCTGCGTAAGTATCTGCCACGGAACTATGTTTGAATGGTGTTCGTATTCCGTTGTGACAACAATGTCACCCTTTTTGACATTGTCTCTTCCCCACGCATAAGAAACTAAATTGATAGCTTCCGTTGTTCCTCTTACAAAAATTATCTCATCGCTATTTGCAACATTTAGGAACTTTGCAACTTTATCCCTTGTCACTTCAAATGCCTCTGTAGATTCTTCTGCCAAAGCGTGTACTGCTCTATGTATGTTGGAATTATGGTTCTTGTAATAGTCAGTAATTGCATCTATAACTTGAATTGGTTTTTGAGTAGTTGCTGCATTATCCAAATATACTAAGGCCTTATCATCTCTAACTCTTCTTTCCAGTACGGGAAAATCAGGTCTGCATTCGGTGTCAAGAGAATGTGTACTACTTTGCAATTATCAAACACCTCTACCTATACTTATAATGTTGTTCAACTTCTTCATTTTCATTATAACGTGTCTCTTCCACTTCAACAATTGATTTAAGATGTTCATCCATGTTAATTGTTAATTCCTTATTTGCCCATTTTGATTCAATGATATTTGAGATCCAGGCTCTTACTTGATGAGACATAGTTCTGGAAAGTGGTTCTAAGAATCCTTCAACAATTATACGCTCGGATTCAGAATAACTGAGGCAACGTGTACCAAGATAGAAAATTTGTTCATCATCCATTTGAGCTACTGATGCAGAGTGAGTTGCCTTTACATCGTTGGTAAGAATTTCAAGTCCTGGTATTGAATCCGACTTTGCACCCTTGCTTAATAGAATAGAGCGCCCCGACAAGAATGAATTTGAGTGTGCTGCCTGTTCATTGATTCTAATCATACCCTTGAATAACGATTTTGATGTATCCTTTAGAATTGATTTTTCGACAACTTTTCCTTCCGTTGATTGCGCGTTATGATTAACAATAGTATTTAGATCAAATGATTGGTCATTATTTCCAAAAACCACTTCAGCGTCATTTGCAACGGCTCCTGTTCCGTTAAGATCATAATCAATTCTATATCGTGACAGCATAGAACCAAACAAACCAAGATACCAATTTATTTTAGCATCTTGAGCAAGATGAGTTCTTCTGGTAGAAAAATTAACTGTGCTTTGATCCATTATCTGTAACGTTGTGAAATCTAGTTTGCTATTTTCACCAATACGTGTGTTTAACAATTCAAGATATGCTTGTTGTTTTGATGCTTTTGGAGCGTAAAGTTCCTGTACAATTGATCCACGTGTGTTTTTTTCAGCAATGATCATGTTACGAGATATTGTAGATACCCCATCCAAAGATAAACAAGATATCACATGGATTGGTTTGTCAATGGTGAGGTTTTGTGGAATGTAAACGAAAATTCCTGAATTAAATGCAGCATTGTTAAGGGCAGTATACTTGTCCTCATTAGAGTTAGAGCTCTCTAGCGTCTTTTGAATTAATTCAGAATGATTTTGTAATGCGTCGTCCAATGAAGAAATAACAAGCCCTTTTGATTTTAGTTCATCATCAATATTTATTGAATTAATGTTAGAACCGATTTGAATAATACTGGTTTCATTTTTAATTTCGTCTAATCTTTTAGCTAAAAAATCAGGTACAGAAGAATCTGAATCTAAAGATAATGATACCTGTTCTGGATTCATTCTTCTTGCATCAGTATACTTGTTGTATAATGGTGAAACTTCTGCTGGTAAATCATGATAAACAGAAAGAGAGTTTTTTCTGTATTCTTTTAGCCAGCCAGGCTCATTTTTTTTAGAAGAAATCTCTTCTATAAGTGAAGAATCTATTGTTGATAAAGCGAGTTGTGACATTGCTAATCATTAAGACTGGTTTTAGACTACCCGACTGAATTGTCCATTTCTAATTTAATGAGTCTATTCAGTTCAACTGCATATTCCATTGGAAGCTCTTTCGTAAATGGTTCCATGAATCCATTTACAATTAGAGATAATGCCTCCTCTTCCGAGAAACCACGACTCATTAAATAGAAAATTTGTTCGTCTCCAATCTTTCCTACAGTTGCTTCGTGAGTAACCGTGGCATCTTCCTGATTAATCTCCATGTATGGATATGTATCTGTCTTTGATGTGTCGTCTAATAACAACGCATCACATCTAACAGTAGATTTTACATTGGTTGCACCTTTTCTTACTCGTAACAGTCCCCTGTACGTAGAACGACCATTTGCACGGCTTACAGATTTTGATGTTATTTTTGATGTAGTGTCAGGTGCTAGATGAACCATCTTTGCGCCAGTGTCTTGGTGCTGGTTCTTTCCTGCAAATGCAATGGATAAAGTCTCACCATACGCTTTTCTACCCATCAAGTAAATCCCTGGATATTTCATGGTTAATTTGCTACCAATGTTTCCATCAATCCATTCAACAGTAGCACCCTCATATGCATATGCACGCTTTGTTACTAGATTGTAAACATCATTGCTCCAGTTTTGTATTGTTGTATAACGTAACTTTGCATCCTTATGTGCAATAAGCTCAACAACAGCAGAATGTAATGATTCTGAAGAATAAACTGGTGCAGTACATCCTTCGATGTAATGAACTTCCGAACCTTCATCAGCAATGATCAAAGTACGTTCAAATTGTCCAATATTTTCTGCATTAATTCTAAAGTATGCTTGTAATGGCATGTCAACCTTGACACCTGGAGGAATGTAGATGAATGAACCGCCACTCCACACAGCGCTGTTTAAGGCTGAAAATTTATTATCCTCCGGTGGGATTATTTTTCCAAAGTATTTTTTGAAAATTTCTGGTTGTTCTTTTAGCGCAGTGTCAGTATCCAAGAACAGAACACCTTGCTTAGCCAAATCCTCTCTTAAATTATGATATACAACTTCTGATTCATACTGTGCCCCAACTCCTGCAAGAAACTTTTTCTCTGCTTCTGGAATGCCCAACTTGTCAAAAGTATTTTTAACATCATCAGGTACATCATCCCAATTCTTCTCAGTTTTTTCTGATGCCTTTGCATAATAGTAGATATTTTGAAAATCAATCTTGTTTAGATCACCCTCTTTTAGCTGGCTAATTTCTCTAACAGTATCCTTTGTTAGACCCTTTTTGCTGAGGTGAACATACATCTCAGTGGAGTCCTTAAAGTCATACTTGGAATAATCCATATCAAGATTTTCAGTAGCCATAACAACGTTGTAAAAAAGATATTATAAAAAGTCGTGGAAATTTAGGGAGTCCTAAATAGCTTCAGCTAAGAAAGTGCCTTTGCTAAGACATCAAACGAGCCAGGTATTGTGTGGACGTCTGCTACAACGTTTTTTACGCTGAATTTTTTCAATTCATCGGCAGTAAATGGTCCAATTGAAACAACCATAGTTTTGTGTAGCATGTCAACAAGCTGATTTTCATCATGGTCTTTTGTCATGATCTCAAAGAAAGCTCTCACAGATGATGCGCTGGTAAAGATAATTCCGTCTACTTTGTCTTGTGAAAACATATTTCTAAACTCATTCCACTGCGATGTATCACGAAATGCACAAACATCATACAGATACAGCTCGGTTACATAAAGCCCAATTTTTTCTAAAAGATCCTTCAAGAAAGGCGTTGATGCACCACTTCGTGGAACAATGGCTTTCTTCCCAACTGCATTTAATTTTGTAAATATTTCACCTATACCAACGGAAGAGTATCGCTGTGGCATATATGCAACCTTGACATTTTCTTTCTCTAGGGCATCTTTTGTTTTGGGGCCAACTGCAAGCACAATTGTATTTGCAATTGCCAACTGTAACTCTTGAAACTTTCCAACCTTTTTTGCAGTTTCAAAGAGAAGAGATACTGCTTTTGAACTCATGAATACAGAATAATCAGGATCTTCGTCTGCAAGTGCTGACAGGAATTCATCTACTATCTTTTCTCCCTTGCTTATCAGTTCTATAGTTGGAAGTGGCAGTACGTTTCCCTTTTCTTTAGTAATGAGATCAATGAATTCCTGCGAATCATCTTTTGACCGTGTAATTGCTATGGTTTTTCCTTCAATCATTTTTTTCTCCATCCAATAGTTTTTGAAAGACTAACTACCTTTCCTATTATAATTATTGAGGGTGGTGCTATCTTAGATTGTCTTACTTTTTGTGCAATATTTGAAATTGTACCTGTAATCATTTTTTGTTTTGGCGTAGTGCCATCCTGAATTACGGCAACAGGAGTTTTTTTATCCATTCCCCCACTTAGCAGTTGCTTAGAAATTATACCAATACGAGAAAGACCCATCATCACAACTATCGTGTCAGTAGATTTTGCGAGCTTCTTCCATCTTACTGCTTCCTTGCTCTTTTCAAAGTCTTCATGCCCGGTTACAAATACTACTGATGAAGCAAGTTTTCTATGTGTTAATGGAATCCCGGCATAAGTTGCCGAACCAATTCCTGACGTAATGCCAGGAATAATTTCAAATTGTATCTTATGTTTTTTCAAATATTCGGCCTCTTCGCCACCGCGACCAAACATTATTGGGTCTCCACCCTTTAGTCGTATTACATAGCGTTTCGTTTTTGCATACTTTACCATCAGTTCGTTTGTATCATCCTGATGCTTGTAATCATCACCTACGGCTCTTCCAACGTAAACAGCTTTTGCCTTTTTCGGAACCATTGAAAGAATTTTCTTGCCTACTAACCTGTCATAAAGTACAACATCTGCTTTTTTGATTAGTTCTACTGCACGTAGTGTAATGAGACTCGGATCACCAGGACCTGCGCCTACAAGAAATACCTTTCCAGTCATTTTTTATTCCACTCGTCCAAGCTTTCTCTCCAATTAGAAGCAATCTCTGTAATTCCACTTTTTTTAAGCTCTTCTCCAATCTCCCGTCCCAAATTCTTAGGCTTGTCAATGTCACCAGTTTTTTCTATTATCACTGACTTTTTTCCATCAACCGAATATGCTGCAACTGTAAGCTTTAACACACTTGAATTGGCAATTCCTAACGCACCAACAGGAAACCTGCATCCCGATTCGACATATTCTGATAGTGTTCTTTCAGCTTCTATCTCCATTCTAGATTTTTTATCTTCAATCTTTTTTAGCATAGATATTATTTTGTCATCATCAGTTCTGCAAATAATTGCTAACGCCCCCTGACCGGGAGATGGAGGAAAGTCTTTCGTCGATAGTACTGAGTGCTTGACATCCAAACCTAATCTAGAAATTCCTGCTTGTGCCAGTACGATACCATCAAATTTGCCGTCCGTAACTTTGTTAATTCTAGTCTCTATGTTTCCCCTAACTGGCTTTACTACAACATCTGGTCTTATTCTAGAAATCTGAACCGCCCTCCTTAAACTGCTTGTACCAATAACTGCGCCTGATTGAACTGTTTGTAGGTCAGAGCCATCATTGGTGATAAAAACATCGTTAACAGGTTCTCGTTTTGGTATACATGCAATTGTTAAGGATTTTGCAATGTCTGATGGAACGTCCTTTAGGCTGTGTACAGCAAAGTCTATCTGCTTTTCCGCAACTGCCTTGTCAATTTCCTTTTCAAAAATTCCCTTCTGATCTATCGTAAAGAGAGCCCTTGTATCAGTATCACCCTTTGTTGTAATCGTTTTAATTTCAAATTCCGAGCCTGGGTTTTGCTTTTGCAATTCTGATATAACCCAATTTGTTTGAGCCAGAGATAGCCTACTGCCACGCGTTCCTACCAAAAATGTCAATTTTTAACCGCCTTGAGTGATAGTCCATATGCTCCAAGTGTCTTCATAATGTCCGTATCAGTATGGGCATCTGACAAAAAGACAGTCTCGAATTGTGATGGCGCTATAAACACGCCATTTTTGAGAAGATTAGAAAATAATTTTTGGAATTTTTTTGCGTTTGCTTTTTTTGAAGACTTGTAATCAGTTACAGGTTTACTTGACAAGCTTTGAGTAAAGATTGTTTTTCATTTTGTTAATTGTCTTAATGGAATTGATTGCCGCCGTAACAGATATTGGGTTTCCCGCAAAGGTGCTTGCTTGGTATACATTTCCGTCTGGTGCAAGTTTATTCATTATCTCCTTTTTTCCACCCACTGCAGCTATTGTAAATCCGTTTCCAAGTGCCTTGCCAAGAGTAGTAATGTCTGGCTTGACTTTGAAAGTCTTTTGTGCCCCGCCCTCTGACACTCTAAAGCCAGTAACAACCTCGTCAAAGATGAGTGGAACATCATTCTGTTTGGTAATTTTTCTAACGTCGGAAAGAAAATCCTTTTCAGGTAGAATGAGGCCCATGTTTGCAAGAACTGGTTCTATTATTAGACCGGCAACATCCTTGTGCTTTGAAAGAACCTGATCAAGTGTTTGTGAGTCATTGTATGGAACTACAAGGGTGTTCTTTGAAACTTCGCTTAACCCTCCCTCAGAAACTGAAAGGCCAATATGTGCAGAGCCAGAACCAGCTTGGACCAATACAGAGCTGTATGCCCCATGATAGCATCCCTCAAACTTGATAATTTTTTTCTTTTTTGTAAATCCCCTTGCCAATCTTATTGCTGTCATTGTTGCTTCTGCACCAGTGTTAACAAGACGGACCTTATTCATGGAGGGAAAGTTTTTGATGATTAATTTTGAGAGCTCCACTTCAAGCGCAGTAGGGATTGTATACAGTGTTCCCTTTTTCAGTTGCGAAGAAACTGCGGAGATTATTTCCTTCCTTGCATGTCCAAGTAACAGTGCACCATATCCGTTGCAGTAGTCAACGTAGCGTTTCCCATCTTCATCCCAGATTGAGCTTCCCTGTGACTTTTTTACAAAGAATGGATAAGGTTTGAAATATCTTACAGGGCTGTTTACGCCTGACGGAATTATCTTTTTAGCCTGATCAAAGAGTTTTTTTGATTTTGATACCATTTACAAAATTCATGTTAATTATCACTAATATCTTTCTAATGTGAGGTGATGTTTTTTTCACGCCTTGAGAGTGCCTTGTAGATGGCTGCAACTATAATTGTTCCAATGAAAGGCGTAGTCCAATAAAGCCAAAGGTCGCTTGGGACTCCCGAGATAATTGCAGGCGCTAGTGACCTAATCGGGTTCATTGATGCTCCAGAAATTTCCCCAAAAAGCAAAACATCAATGGCAACAATTCCACCTATTGCAATACCAGTTAGCATTGCAAGTTTTTTGAAGTGTACTACTATATAGATTGTTCCCATTAAAAATATGGATGCAATAATTTCATAGCCAAAAATTACACTCAAATCATGTGTAAGATTTGGAGCGTTAGTACCAAGTTTTGCATAGTCACCTATAACAAACAATACGAAAATGCTGCCCAAAAATGCGCCAACAGCCTGCGCCACAAAGTAAATCGGAAGCTGTTCCCCCTTCACGTGTCTTGTAATGAAAAATGCAATAGTTACGGCTGGATTAAAGTGGGCCATTGAATACTTGCCAAATACATAGACCGCAACTGCTAATGCTACAAAGTGCCCCGCAGCAATGAAACCAATTCCATAAATTCCTCCAAGCATTTCATCATAGACTATCGAGCCTGTTGCGCCCACTACAAGGACAAAAGTTCCAATAAGTTCAGCGATAAAAATTATTTTGTTGGATGAATCCATTGTTAATCTATACAAACAAATGGATTATGTAAGTAAATGCGATTGCGAGCCCGGCAGCACCTGGTATTGTAATTACCCAGGAAAATATTATCTGCCTGCTAACTTTCCAGCGAACCGCACGTTTTCTTCGTGCTGCACCAGCTCCCATGATAGTGCCAGTAATTGCATGGGTTGTGCTTGCAGGAATTCCTAATATTGCAAAAACAGCTAACATCAGCCCGCCACCAGTTTCAGCTGCAAACCCCTGATATGGTTTCAGTCTGGTGACTTTGAGACCAAGTGTCTTAATGACTTTGTATCCACCAAAGAATGTACCCAAGCCCATTGCAGCTGCTGCTGCAAAGATTACCCAAAGTGGCATATGAATTTCAGAAATAATACCCGCTGAAAATAGGATAAGAACAATTATTCCCATGGTTTTTTGCCCATCGTTTGCTCCGTGTGTAAGTGCAAACCAAGCAGATGATATTATTTGTAATCTACCAAATGTCCTGTTTACTATGGCTGGTCTGCGTTTCGCAAGTACAGCAATTATTATTCCTGCTAATGCCATACCAAAGGCTATTCCGCCTATTGGCGCGATAATTATTCCCGCAAAAACTTTGGTTAGCCCACCATAAACAAGTTGTTCAAAGCCCAATCCCGCAATACCTGCTCCCATTATTCCACCGATTAAGGAATGACTGTTGGAAATTGGTAATCCAAAATATGTGCATAATGAACTCCAAGCTATTGCACCTGCCAAGCCTCCAATAATCATATAGACGGTTATCTGGTCAGGACTTACAATTCCTTTTGCAATAGTAGTGGCTACCGCAACACCAAAAATGAACGGTCCAGCAAAATTAGCAGCGGCGGATATTGTAACTGCATGAAGCGGTCTTAAAACACGCGTTCCAATTACTGTGGCAACCGAGTTAGCAGAATCATTGAATCCATTTACAAAATCAAAGATTAATGCTATGATTATAGCGACAACTGCTAATTCGTACATAAACCATCAGGTATATTTTAGAACGATATCTTCAACAACATCAGCAACATCTACACATCTGTCTGATGCAGTTTCCAATGATTCATAGATATCTTTTAGTTTAATGATTTCTATTGCATCATTACCCTCAAAGAGTTTGGATATAGCAAGCGAATACAAATCATCTACTTTGTGTTCAATTGCACTTGTATTTCTACAATGCTCAATCATTGAAGAAGGATTCTTAATATTTCGTAATTTGGATGTCATTAGTTCTACCTCTTTCGTTGCTTTCACCAGTTCATTTGCAATCTCCAATGAGTATGGAGGAGTAGTGGTTATTTTGTAACTATGAAGTCTTGCAGATATACCATCAATATGATCAATTGTATCATCTATTTTTGATGCAACCCTTTGCATGTCCTCACGATCCAAAGGCGTGATGAATGTCCTGTTTAACTCAGAAAAAATTTCTCGCACTAGGGAATCAGCCTGAGTTTCAAGAGTATGGATTTCTTTGTGGCATTCAGCATTCTTAAGATCTGATAACATAACAACTAATGCTTCAGATATCTCAACTGATTTTTTTGCCAGATTATCTAAAGTTACTAAAATTTCTTTTTCGTTTGATTTTACCCAAGAGAAGAATTGTCCCATAACTTGCGTAGAAAAGTTTTGGAGTTAACTATGATGCACATAGTCTATATTGTAACTATATAGTAACGGAGTTACATTCATCTGATAAAAAATGAAATCAAAAGCAACAAAGTACAAACAAAGAACAATTAACGTTTGGAACGAGGTTGCACCATTTTACCATAACCGATGGGCAAAAAATGAGATCGGTCCTTTTAGCGTAACAAATGATCTGATAAAATCAGCAAGAATAAGGTCTGGAAACACAGTACTGGATCTGGCATGCGGTACGGGTCTTGTTACAAAGAAAATTTTAACCAAGGTTGGAAGGGGTCAGGTTTACGGTGTTGATAGCTCAAAGTCTGCACTAGACATTGCAAGAAAGTGGGTAGGAAAGAAACGAAACATGCATTTCATACTTGGCGATGCTGAAACAATACAGTTTGATACAAAGTTTGACATAATTACGTGTCAGTATGCCCTTTTTTTCTTTCCCAATGCACAAAAGGTACTGAAAAACATGAAAAAATTTCTGAAAAATAACGGCATCATTGCAATGAGTGTTCATGGCAAGTTTAATGTTCCTTACTTTGATAGCATACTCAAGCCTGCAAGGAAGCTCATTCCAGATTATCTTCCAAAATATCCAGACATGGATCGCTTTGGAACCAAAGACACATTCAAGAATGTGTTTGTAAAGGCTGGATATGACAGAATTGTTGTAAAAAAACTGCTATTCCGATACAGCCCAGGAACGTTTTCAGATTATTGGAACAACTACAAAAAATATCTATCAAAGCCATTAAAAGAAAAATTCAATGCGTTAAACAAATTTCAAAAGACAAACCTTAGGGAGATGGTGAAAGACAACACATTACAATATACAAAGAAAAACGGAAAGATTGACTTTCCATGGGAAGTTTTACTGCTTACTGCTAGAAATCAGTAGTAAAAGAATTGCCTAAAGTTCTTCTTCACATTTGATTACAATATCTGAAGCAGAGTCATAAGATGTGTCATGATCATCTCCTCCGTCAATTATATCAAAGCCAAGTCCGCCAATTAGTTTGTCATCACCTGATTCGCCTTTGATAATATCATATCCCTCGCCTCCGATTATGCAATCATTTCCTTCTCCGCCGAAAATTATGTCATTACC
>LULX01000326.1_pt1 | contig 10683 bp, 8 predicted proteins | sample 729511 | NCBI WGS metagenome assembly LULX01 (sample SAMN03860278, study PRJNA289734) | marine metagenome | biome: seawater column; feature: ocean; material: water; isolation source: Red Sea water column Station 91 - depth 500m | place: Saudi Arabia: Red Sea | collected 2011-10-15 | depth 500 m
CATATCTGATCGATTGGTCAGTCCATCAAATACACCAGTGAATTAGTGGATCAGACGGTCAGTTTATGGGTCGGATACTGGTCGATCATACCCGGTCGCTAAACGATGTTAGAGTTGTACGGTAGCATATCCTGCCGTTCGAGTGAGTGGTCACCAGATGAGCGATACTCTGAAAAAACCGACAGTTGGGTTTTTCGTAACCTGCCTCGTAGATATTATGAGGCCAAGGGTTGGGTTTGCAGCCGTTAGGTTACTGGAGCAGGCCGGTTGTGAGGTAGAGGTGCCACGCAGTCAGAGTTGTTGCGGTCAGCCTGCCTACAACAATGGAGATGAGGCCAGCAGTCTCGTGATTGCAAAGCAGATCATCAAAGTCTTTGATCAGTTTGACTATATCGTTGTCCCCTCAGGGTCGTGCGCAGGAATGTTCAGTGAACATTTTCCGAGACTGTTCAGATACGACTTAGATTGGCTTCATCGAGCTCAGCGAATAGCAGCCAAGACATGGGAGTTAACCCGCTTTTTGGTGGAGGTCATGGGGGTAGATTCGTTGGATTCGTGTTATCCAGCAAAGTGTGCCTATCACGACTCGTGTTCAGGTCTGCGTGAACTTGGGATTCGGGAGCAGCCACGGCAGCTATTGTCTTTGGTCAAGGGCCTGTCATTGGCAGAACTTAACGACCGAGACGTCTGTTGTGGATTTGGGGGGACGTTCAGTGTCAAGTATCCGGAAATCTCTACTCGGCTGGTGTCAAACAAGGCTTCTAATCTAGAACAGACCTCAGCAGATGCCCTGCTGGGCGGGGATCTAGGATGTTTGTTGAACATCGCCGGGCGCCTGCGCCGAGAGGGAAGTGCAGCCAAGGTGTTCCATATCGCAGAAGTACTTGCTGGTATGGCGGATGGGCCGGGTATTGCTGAGCCGGAGGATGAGGCATGACCCAGGCGGCTACTTCTGCAGCAGTTTTTAAGAGTAAGGCACGGGAGGCACTGTCTGATCCTGCATTACAGCAGGCGATGGATCGGGCGAAAGGTGGTTTTGTCGGTGCAAGGCGGATTGTTGTCGAGGACCTGGCGGAGTTTGATTCCCTACGTGATACAGCCCGGGATATCAAAGATCATGTACTCAACCATCTGGATCTCTATCTTGAACGCTATGAGCGCAAGACGATTGAGAATGGTGGTCATGTTCACTGGGCGCAGACGGCCGAAGAAGCCTGCCAAATTGTCAGGAAGATATGTCTCGATGCTGATGCCCGACTCGTCGCGAAAGGTAAGTCGATGGTATCCGAAGAGATGGGACTCAACACAGTGCTTGAAGAGGCCGGCATTGAAGTTGCCGAAACTGATCTAGGTGAATACATTATTCAGCTTGCAGGTGAGTCACCCAGCCACATCATCGCCCCGGCGATTCATAAGACCCGGGAGCAGATCACCGAACTGTTTTACGAAAATCACAAGAGTCATGGATTTTCTGAACGGGTCACACGCCGGGAAGCCATCGTAAACGAAGCACGCGGTGTACTGCGTAGCGTATTTGCCCGCGCCGACGTCGGTATTACCGGCGCTAATTTTTTGATCGCCGAGTCTGGTGCAAATGTCATTGTCACGAACGAGGGAAATGGAGATCTTTCCAGCACCTTGCCTCCCGTTCAGATCATTACAGCAGGCATCGAGAAGGTCATCCCCTCACTGGATGATCTTTCTACGTTCCTACGAATTCTGGGCCGCAGCGCCACTGGCCAGGAAATGTCTGCCTACACGACTTTATATACAGGACCGCGTCGCGAGGGTGAGGTCGAAGGCCCGACGGAATACCATGTCGTACTATTGGACAATGGTCGATCTACAATGCTGGCTGGGCGTTATCAGTCAATGTTGCGTTGTATACGCTGCGGTGCTTGTTTGAACCACTGTCCGGTATATTCAGCAGTTGGGGGCCATGCTTACGGTTGGGTCTATCCAGGTCCTATGGGGTCAGTGCTCACGCCACTCATGCAGGGGTTTGATCGGTCGTACGATCTACCCAACGCCTGTACCCTGAATGGTCGCTGTAATGAGGTGTGTCCGGTGCGAATTCCATTGTCAGACATGCTTCGAAAACACAGATTTGAGCAGTATCGTCGAAATCTCAACCCGTGGCTGGGCAGACGCCTGTTGTCGTTGTGGGCCTGGTTTGCACGTCGGCCAAGACTCTACCAGGGTATGGTCGCACTACCTGTCTGGCTGATGAACCGTTTTGGTAGAGGACAGGGTGTCCTACGTAGATTGCCGGGTGCGGGTAGATGGACAGCGAGTCGCGATATGGCAGTGCCGGAAAAGCGTACTTTTCAGGCTCAGTGGCAGGCCAAAAGAGACAATGACACATGACCGACTCGAGGAACGATATTCTTCAGGCTGTGCGGTCCTCTCTGGCTGTAGGAAAACAGCGTTCCCCCAGTCGCGTCGAATTGGTAGAAAAACGGATCTCGGCATCCCGGGCTCACGTTCAGCCCTTCGTAGAAGATTCACTGATACAGCGATTTTGTGACAAGCATGCTGCCGTCCACGGCACCTATGAACGCGTAGCGGGCCTGGTTGAGGTGCCGCCTGCGATACTGCGTCACCTGGCCGCCATAGATAATCCTAAAGAACTTCTGGTTGGGCAGGGAGAACTGCTGGATGCGGTGTTGTGGCCCGATGATATTTCCGTAGAAAAGCGTCCTGCAACAGTCGAAGATTCAGTGGCAATCAGCGAAGCTTATGCCGGTATTGCCGAGACAGGTACTCTGGTGCTCCTCAGCGGAGAACAACGGTGGACTTCCCATAATTTCCTGCCCGATGACCATATCATTATTTTGGATTCGGCCTTAATTATGAGACACCAGGAAGATATTTGGGCACGACTGCGTGCGTTGCCAGACGGATTGCCCCGTGTAGTGAACCTGATTACAGGACCGTCAAAGACAGCAGATGTCGAACAGACGGTACAGTACGGTGCTCACGGGCCACGCAGACTTCATCTTATCGTGGTCGAGGGTTAATTTACCCGGCCAGTGTGGGATTGGACCACGATATAATCGCTATCAACTGATCGGAGATTCCAAATCGCTTCGACATGCTAAGTACAGTTAAGTGATTAGCCAACGGGTCGACCAATGAATTTTGAGCGACAGAGTTCCTACGAGCGAGCCGAGTTGTTAGCGTGCGGCCACGGCCAGATGTTCGGTGAAGGGAATGCACACTTGCCTTTGCCGCCGATGTTGATGTTCGATCGCATCACACATATCTCTGACAAGGGGGGCGCTTATGGCAAGGGTGAAGTGATCGCGGAACTGGACATTGATCCGGAACAGTGGTTCTTTGCGTGTCACTTTGAAAATGACCCCGTGATGCCAGGTTGTCTGGGAGTCGATGCCCTCTGGCAGTTGGTGGGGTTTTTTCTCGGTTGGAAGGGGGGGCCGGGACACGGTCGCGCGCTGGGTTCAGGGGAAATACGCTTTACCGGGCAGGTAACGCCGGACTGCAAATTAGTGCGTTACCAGCTGTCGCTGAAAAGGGTCGTGATGAGAAAGCTTTTCATGGGTATTGCAGATGGTCAGGTCGAGGCCGACGGAAAGGTAATCTATACCGGGAAAGATCTCCGCGTTGGCTTATTCGCCGGCTCAGATTCCGGAGGTGAGATATGAGACGAGTGGTTGTGACGGGCATAGGCATTGTGTCGAGTATCGGGACCAGTCACCAGGCAGTAGCTGCCGCTCTTCGACACGGTAGTTCCGGTATTGTCTACAGTGAAGAATACGAGGAACTTGGCTTTCGATCGAGGGTCTGCGGCAGTATTGATATTGATCTAACGGAAGAAATTGACCGAAAGGTGAAGCGGTTTATGGGTGATGCCGCGGCCTACAACTATCTGGCAATGCGTGATGCTCTGGAAGATTCGGGCCTAGAAGATGGCATGATATCGAATCCGCGAACGGGGTTAGTCGTAGGCTCCGGTGGCGGGTCACCTGAGAATATTGTCGAGGCCGTGGACTCACTTCGGGCGAAGGGCGTGAAACGGGTGGGACCCTATATGGTGACGCGAACTATGGCCAGCGGCACGGCAGCATGTTTAGGGACGGCGTTCAAAATCAAAGGTGTGTCTTATTCGATCAGTTCAGCCTGTGCAACCAGCGCTCACTGTATTGGAAATGCGGCGGAACTGATTCAACTCGACAAACAGGACATCGTGTTTGCCGGTGGTGGTGAGGAACTTCATTGGTCAACGACAGTGCTTTTTGATGCCATGGGTGCTTTGTCATCAAAGTACAACGACCACCCACAGAGCGCCTCGCGAACCTATGATGCCCACAGGGATGGCTTCGTGGTTTCGGGTGGTGGTGGTGTATTGGTTATGGAAGAACTCGAACACGCAGTAAAGCGCGGCGCAAAAATCTATGCCGAGTTGGTAGGATATGGTGCAACTTCTGACGGTTTCGACATGGTGCAACCCTCAGGAGAGGGCGCGGTTCGGTGCATGCGCCAGGCATTAGAAGGAGTAGAAGAATCTGTTGACTATGTAAATACCCACGGAACGAGTACACCGGTTGGCGATATTCGGGAACTCAATGCTATTGCAGAAGTGTTCGGTGACCAGATACCACCCATCAGTGCGACAAAGTCTCTTACGGGGCATGCGCTTGGCGCAGCGGGTGTTAACGAAGCGGTCTATTCGTTGCTGATGCTTGACGGTGACTTTATAGCAGGGTCTGCCAATATTTCCACGCTCGACCCCGAGGCCGAGGGATTCCCAATTGTGCTGACGTGCCAGGAAAATGCAGGTTTGAACGTGGTGATGTCAAACAGTTTCGGATTTGGTGGCACCAACTCGACATTGGTGTTCCGGTCAATGAATCGGGATAACGCGTAAGTCTTTGGACCGGTAGACCCGTGCGGCAGGATCAGTTATCGGTAAACCGATTTTGAATATAGTTTTCCACCCGCTCTAGGAATTGAGCGGCAATATCGTCGCCACGGAGGGTGACTGTTTTCTCCCCATCTTCGTAAACCGGCGCGACAGGGTGTTCCCCACTGCCTGGAAGACTAATTCCGATGTCGGCATGGCGGCTCTCGCCCGGACCATTGACGACACAGCCCATGACCGCCACAGAGGCATCTGCTGTTTGAGGTGAGACTGCACCTGACTTGCCAGCTGCTGAAAGAAGTCGCTGGTTGTCCTGCCACATCCTGGACATGCTGTGACCTGCGGGCTAAAGGAACGAAGACCCATGCTCTGCAGCAGATCCTGTGCGACGCGGACTTCGCGCGTGCGATCACCTCCCGGTTCTGGTGTCAGTGACATCCGGATGGTATCCCCAATACCTTCTTGGAGCAGGATAGACAGAGCAGCTGAAGAGGCGATGACGCCTTTATCGCCCATGCCAGCTTCGGTCAGTCCTAAATGTAGCGGCATGTCGCTTCGCTTGGAGAGATCGCGGTACACTGCGATGAGATCCTGCACCCGACTGACTTTGCATGAGAGGATGATGGCATTGTGTGCCAGTCCCTCGTGTACGGCGAATTCAGCGCTTTGCACAGCAGATTCTACCAGTGCATTTCGGGTGACTTCCGCGAGTGATTTTGGGGTTGGCTGGGCAGCGTTTTCGTCGAGCTGGTGTGCAAGAAGATTCTGATCTAGAGATCCCCAATTAACCCCGATGCGAATCGGTTTTCCGTAGCGACAGGCAATTTCGATCATTTGTCTGAACTGGCTGTCGTGACGGTCACCCCGTCCCACGTTGCCGGGATTGATGCGGTACTTGGCAAGGATTTCTGCACACGCTGGATATTTGGCCAGAAGTTTGTGACCGTTGTAGTGGAAATCGCCTACCAGTGGTACTGTGCAGCCTGCCGCATCAAGTCGTTTGCGAATGTCTTCGACTGCCGCTGCTGCTTGTTCCGTGTTGACGGTAATTCGAACGAGCTCTGATCCTGTTTCGGCCAGCTGAATGACCTGTTCAGCGGTCGCCGCACTGTCGGTGGTATCGGTATTGGTCATCGACTGTACGACAATGGGTGCATCACCTCCGACCCGGACACCCCCTATACGAACCTGCCGGGTGATTCGGCGCACAATGCGGTTGGTTTCCAGCATGGGTTACCTTAAGTTGGACAACAAAATAATATTGTACCGTGCTGCTTCGCCTAATAGTGTTGTAGCGTCCACCGATTCAACCTGCTTACAGAAAGGGTTAAACAGCGGATATTGTTTCACCCGCGCAGAATCGGTCAGGTATCATCCACTGTTTAGCGGGGGTGTAAACCTGACCAATGGCGTTTCCGGTAGCAGGGAGATTATCGATGGAAAAAGAAAGAATCAAAGAATTTGCAGGCAAGGTGATGAGCGACTTATCCGGTGGTATGGCAGCCGGCCTTGCATATGTGGGTGCGCAGACCGGCTTGTTTCAGACTCTTTCGGGTCAAGGACCAATGACGATGGAGAATATCATTGAAAAAAGCGGTTTGCAGCCACGCTATGTTGAAGAGTGGCTGAAAGGGATGGTGTGTGCCGAATATCTCCAATATGACGTGGATAATGAAACGTTTGAACTGCCTGATGAACTCGGGTTTCTTCTGGCCTCTGAAGGAACCGATCACTATATGGGAGGGTTGCTCCACTCATTACCAATGATGTTGAGTGTGGCGCCCAGAGTGTCGGATGCTTTTATCAATGGCGGTGGTGTTCCGTTTGAGGATTATGGGCAGGACGGGATACTGGCTATTGACCTGATGAACCGGGGGCTTTACGAGCAGCGTTTCGTCAGTTACTGGTTAAAATCCATGCCGACAGTGTACGAAAAGCTAACCACAGGAGGGCGGGTGCTTGACTTTGGCTGTGGGACTGGACACGCAACACTGACGATGGCCGGTGCTTTTGCTGAATCACAGTTCATCGGTCTGGACATTGATCCGGCGTCGATCGATCAGGCTTCCAAGAATGCCCAGGATGCAGGGCTTACCAGTAATCTTAATTTTGTTCGGGGTACGTTTTCGGATCTCGAACCCGGACAGCAATTCGATTTGATCACCACCTGTGACTGTATTCATGATCTGACAGATCCTGTGGGGGTGCTGAAGAAATTATGCGATTTACTCAGTGCTGATGGGACACTGTTTATAATTGAACCGAAGGTCGCGGATAGCCTCACTGAGAATATTAATCCCATTGGCGCGTTGTACTACGGCATGAGTGTGTTTCACTGTATGACGCAGTCGCTAGCTGCTGGTGGCCCTGGCCTTGGAACGTGTCTTGGTCCATCGGGGATGGAGTCGTTGGTGAAGGAGGCTGGTTTTAACAGTTTTGAAGTGCTTGAGCTTAAGAGTCAGATGACGTTGTTCTACGCGGTTCGCCACTGATTAAGTATTTAGGTTTTGGCATAGGGCGATTAGTCAGAGCGTTTCACATAGATGCCAATTCATGAATCAGTCTATCCATGTAGGCTGACTGGCCTAGGGTCTGAAGCGGTAATAGCGCTAATGTTCAGTCTGCTGTTCTACAACAACAATCAAGGGATATGCGATGAATGGTGCTGAAAGTCTGGTCCGAACGCTGCTGGCTGGTGAGGTCGACGTGTGTTTTACCAATCCGGGCACGTCAGAGATGCATTTTTGCGCTGCTTTGGACAAGATTGATGGGATGCACTGCGTCCTATGTTTGTTTGAAGGGGTTGTGACTGGTGCTGCGGATGGTTACGGCCGAATGTCAGACAAACCGGCTAGCACGCTGCTGCACCTGGGCCCCGGACTCGGCAACGGCCTGTCGAATCTTCACAACGCCAAAAAAGCCAGAACGCCGATTGTGAACATTGTCGGAGAGCACGCGACTTATCATGTCGCCTACGATGCACCATTGACAGCGGATATTGAGGGCATCGCTCGGCCTGTCTCTGACTGGGTTAGAACTTCTGTTGATTCAAAGTCCGTTGCTTCTGATGCAGCCCAGGCGATTGCTGCCGCACGGACACACCCCGGCGCAATTTCAACATTAATCCTACCGGCTGATACGGCGTGGACCGACGCAGCCAGTGTTGCCACAGTTCCTACACAAGAGAATCCTGAGACAGTCAGTGAGGCTGCTGTAGAAAATTGTACCCAGGCGCTACAGTCTGGTGAGCCCGCTATGTTGTTGCTGGGGGCAAGAGCACTACGGGCACCAACGCTCGAGAACGCCAGCCGGATTGCTCTGCACAGTAATGCAGCAATGCGTTCTGAATTGATGTCAGCCAGGACCGAGCGCGGAGCAGGGCGGGTCGGTATTGAACGCATTCCCTACGTGGTTGACGAGGCGGTAAAGGTTCTGGATGGAATCCGTCATCTGATTCTAGTCGGTGCCAAAGCACCGGTCGCATTTTTTGCTTATCCAGACAAGCCCAGTCTGCTTATCCCACAGGATTGTGAAGTCCATGTTCTAGCAACAGCTGAGCAGGACATTGCGGGCGCTCTTGATCGGCTGAGTGATTCGGTAGGTGCACAGTCGAGGTTGCCTGATTTGGAATCTGCGAAACGCCCTGAACTGTCTTCGGGTGAACTGACTCTCGAGGCTGTTTGGGCCGGAGTCGGTCACTTCCTTCCCGAAGATGCAATTGTCTCCGATGAATCGATCACCTCGGGTCGTGGGCTCCATCCATATACTCGAGGCTGTCCCCCACACGACTGGTTGTCCGGTACTGGTGGAGCGATTGGACGCGCTTTGCCAGAAGCGACTGGTGCCGCTGTGGCTTGTCCTGAACGGCCGGTGCTGTGTCTTTCCGGTGATGGGAGTGCGATGTACACAGTACAGGCATTGTGGACACAGGCACGAGAAAATCTCAATATCACGACTGTCATATTCAACAATCGATCGTATGCTGTCCTCCACGGGGAACTTAGAAATGTAGGCGCTGTGCCTGGACCTACTGCACACGACATTTTTGACCTCGATAGACCTTATCTAGACTGGGTCGCGATGGCGGAAAGTATGGGGGTTGAAGCGGTAAGGGTAGATACAGCCGAGCAGTTCAACACTGCGTTGGCCGCGGGATTTCACAGTAGTGGGCCGATGCTGATTGAAGCAATGGTCTGAAGAAGATTAAAGTCTAAATCTCAGTCCGCGGTGCAGGCTCTGGATCAATTGTAGCCAGGATGTGTCCTTGTTCCACGAACTGATCCAAGTTCGTGTCCAGGGTGCTTACCTTGCCGGTTACGGGCGCCGTCAGGCTGTGCTCCATTTTCATGGCTTCTAAAACGACGACAGGGTCTCCCTTGTCCACTTGATCACCTAGTTTCACTAGGATTTGGATGACTCGGCCGGTCATTGTCGCTTGGATGGATCCGGAAATCTGGTCAATCCGACTTGATTCAGTACTTCGGGAATCAGAAATCTTAAAAAACAGACCGTCAACGCCAACTAAAAGATTCTGGTTAGACATCAGTACGGTACCGCGTATCATTTGTCCATCGAGTACGATGAATAGATCCTCACCTGGATTTATCGATTCAAATATCCGATAGCAGCGCCCGTCTATCCGGGCTTCTAGAGTATCCCCAGAGACGTTTGCAACCACTTCCTGAGCAATCCCATCCATCTCGAAGCTGATGCGTAACTCTGGTGGCAAATTTAATCGCCAGCCTTTGCCACTCGACCAGGGAGATTCGTCATTGTTGCGCCGGTAGTGTCTTCGGCAAAATGGATCATATCGCCATAGATAAAACGCGGCGAGTGCGGTTGCTGCTCTACTATCAGGAGGGTTGGATTCGTCAACTTCATTAATGTTCCGTTCAATAAATTCAGTATCGGTATCAGCGCCCTGAACTGCTGTGGTGTTAGAAAGTTTACGTAATAGAGATAGATTAGTTACCAGACCGGCGATACCACTATCTCGGAGCGCATGCGCCAGCCGTTGCCAGGCTCGTTCGGGTTCACAGTCGTGAACAATAATTTTAGCGATCATAGGATCATAATGAATACCAATGGCATCGCCCGTTTTGACACCAATGTCGACACGAACATGTTTAGTGTTTAGCGGAAAGCGTAGCCATAACAATTCGCCGACACTTGGCAGAAAATCCTTATCGGTTTGTTCGGCATAAAGTCTCGCCTCTACTGAATGCCCCAAGCATACAATCTGATTTTGTTTGCAGGGTAGGGGATCACCTGCAGCAACTTTAAATTGCCATTCAACAAGATCGATTCCAGTGACCATTTCAGTTACGGGATGTTCGACCTGGAGTCGGGTATTCATTTCCATAAAGAAAAACTCATCGCCACTGACTAGAAACTCTACAGTTCCTGCTCCGCAGTAATTGATCGATTGTGCAATTGCCACAGCGGCCTCGGTTAATTGTGTACGGAGTTCTGGTCGCAAGTTCTGGGCTGGAGACTCTTCAATGACTTTCTGGTGCCGCCGTTGAAGAGAGCAGTCGCGCTCGAACATGTGAACTACATTGCCGTGCCGGTCCCCGAAAATTTGGACTTCGATATGGCGTGGACGATCTAGGTATCGTTCAAGAAGAAGACGGTCGTCGCCGAAAGCTGTTTGTGCTTCCCGCTGACTGGTTGGAATAGTCGATTGGAGTTCGGCAGATGTACGCGCAATGTGCATACCTTTTCCCCCACCACCGGCCACTGGTTTAATGATCAGTGGAAATCCTAGGGTGGTTCCGTTTGAGACAAGATCCGTGATCGAC
>LULX01000454.1_pt1 | contig 10663 bp, 5 predicted proteins | sample 729511 | NCBI WGS metagenome assembly LULX01 (sample SAMN03860278, study PRJNA289734) | marine metagenome | biome: seawater column; feature: ocean; material: water; isolation source: Red Sea water column Station 91 - depth 500m | place: Saudi Arabia: Red Sea | collected 2011-10-15 | depth 500 m
GATTCTTCTAGCTCGGCAATCATATCGGGTAAGAGGTTGTGCTCTACCTTCATTCCATAGGGAGTCAGACTACCCGTCGTGGGGCCGTATAAATTACGTTTTCTTACCGATAGAGGGTCGCTGCCAATAGCACGGGCAATTTTATCAATCATGGCTTCAGCCATAATCATGCCTTGCGGTCCGCCAAAGCCTCGATAAGCGGTGTGCGATACCATATTGGTTTGCAATCTGTGACCAACAATGTCGCTATCACCTAAGAAATAACCGTTGTCCGCATGGAACATGGCTCTATCTACAATGGCGTCAGATAAATCAGGCGAGTGCCCACAAATACCATTGATTGTCATACGGGTAGCTTCAATTTTTCCTGTCTCGTCAAAGGCTACGTCAAACTCGTTTTCGAACGGGTGCCGTTTTCCAGTAACATGCATATCGGTGAAGCGTGGTAAGCGAAGCTTAACCGCACATTGATTGCGCGATGCCAGTAGAGCCGCTATACAGGCCCATTGCGCGGCTTGCGTTTCTTTTCCGCCAAAGCCGCCGCCCATACGTCGCATGTCTACCATTACACGGTGCAATTTCACATCGAGCACTTCGGCAACGAGTTTTTGTACTTCACTGGGGTGCTGACTAGACGTATAGATTTTCATGCGATCTTCTTCATCGGGGATCGCAAGGCTCACTTGTCCTTCTAAGTACATATGCTCCTGGCCACCAATACTGAGCGTGCCATGTGCTTGGTGGATCGCTTTTTCAAATGTACTTTCAACGCGGTCAGTATGTTGGCCAAACCGATGTAGGGGACGCACAAACGTTTGCTGCTGGTGGGCAGCGATATGGCGGTGGGCAAAATGACGGCCGGGCTAGAAATCTGGAAGTCCGCCCGAGCGCAGGGCATACAGGCTGAGTTTCTGGCGACTGGTCAGATCGGCATCGCAATCAGCGGTAGAGGTATACCCCTTGATGCTATACGCGTAGATTATGCAGGCGGTGCGGTGGAAAATATGGTTCTGGATGCCGCCGACGCGGCGCTTGCGATCGTTGAAGGTCAAGGCTCTTTGCTTCATCCCGGCAGTACCTCCACACTGCCACTGCTGCGCGGCGCCTGTCCAACCCATCTGATACTGTGTCATCGTGCTGGCATGACTGAACTCGATACGGTCGGTATTACCGTCAAGGTGCCACCGTTAAATGAAGTTATCGCGCTCTACGAAGATGTGGCTTCAGCCTGTGGTATTTACCCCCGGCCGGTGACCGTCGGCATTGCTTTGAACACGGCACACTTAAATGATGATCAGGCGCAACGCGCTGTATCGGAAACTGCCGATGCTACAGGACGTCTGGTCCTTGATCCGGTCCGCCAGGGGTGCGACCGATGGGTCGATGCCTTGATGGCTTGACTGCGCGGCGCTTCTCAAAACAATCATTCAACTGGGGTCGCCGGCTGGAAATCCAGCGAGCACTAGGCCATCGATGAAAGGTTGTATGTGCGCGGGATTTTCGTACGGTTGATGCAGACGGCTATCCGCTGCTGTGTATCCCGGAGTTTCAGCCATCACAATTTCACGCTGTGTCCGTGCACTGTCTAAGTCGCCGAGTCGAGCGTAACTGGCAGACAGCACCCGCCGGTGGAATCTGTTTAAAACCGGGATTGCCTGCAGGGTTTGAACTGCTTCGTGATAGCGCGCACTGTTGTACTGTGCGATGGCAAGCGCCCAGCGGTACCACGATGGTGGAAATGGATTGCGCTCGAATGCAAGACCGATCTGTCGAATGCTGGCGACTGGGTCACCGGTGAATATCAAGGCCAGTCCCATACCCGCGAACGCATCTGCGTGGTTTGGATTCAGCGCCAGAGCCTGTTCCAGGTGGGACACAGCTTCGATGTGCTGCCCTCGCCATAATCCGGTAATTCCGTACACGGCGTGAGCTAGACTGTCCGTGTAATCGAGCTCAAGTGACCGTTGGGCATACTGTGTAGCTCTGGGTACACAAGTGTCGGGTTCGGGAGACCATGACATCAGCAGGTCGGTCAGATGAGTGAGTGCCAGGCCGGACAGTGCCGGCGCGAACTGCGGGTCGATTCCGATGACTTTGTGGAACAGAGTGCGGGCCATTTGAGTGTCCCGTGGCTCTTGCATCCGGTAAACCAGTTGTCGGGCGCGTATCACGTCAGTGTAGTCAGCATCAGTATGTCTGAAATCAGTCCTACGGACAGCGCTGTATTCGAGATTGCTGACCAGAGTCGATGCTACTCGTTGGGTTATTTCATCCTGGATGGACAGTAGTTCTTGGTTGCCTCCGTCATAACTCTCCGACCACAGGTAGCCACCGGACACTGTATCGATCAGCTGAACGGCTACCCGAAATCCCTTCCCAGCGGCACGGATACTTCCATCAACGAGGTAACGGGTGCCCAACTGATGGCCGAGTGCGATTGTGCCTGCGCTGTCCCGCTTCTGGGCCAGTGAGGTATGTTGGGCAATTACAAAAAGCTGTCGAAACCGCGACAACGCGCTAATAAGATCAACGGTAAGCCCTAAACCCAGACCAGCCAGGTCCGTATTTCCTGTTTGGCTGGTAAAAGGTAATACAGCGATCGAGAGCCGAGGGTCATCAGGTTCGTGTGTCGATGTTCTGGGTTGGTCACTATCTATGATGACCAGGTGGGCACTGATTTTTGAGGCGATATTGCGTAATTGCTGTTCACCGACGGCCCGGAAACTGACAGACAGCGCATTTCCAATCACAACGCGAGCAGAGTCGGAAACACAGATGCCACCCGGCGGTGCGATTTCCTGCAAGCGGGCCGCAACATTGATGCCATCGCCAAAGACTCTCTGGCCATCATCAATGATGTCGCCCAGGTTAATGCCGATACGAGCGTGAATCTGGCGGTCAGCCGGCAGAGCCGCATTTCTTGCAGTCAGTCGTTCCTGGATGTTGACAGCGGCCATGACCGAATTGGCGGCAACTGGAAATACCGCCAGCAGATTGTCGCCAGATCTATCCACAGTTCGCCCACCACGGTTTTCAATCACAGCATCTATATCACGAAGATAGTTTTGCAATGTCCGATAGGTGGCGTCTTCGTTGTCATGTGTCAAACGACTGAACTCGACTACGTCCAGATAGAGGATAGCTGCAAGCCGGCGTGGTAGCGTATCAGCAACCAAGGTAATTACCGAACTGCTTGTAATTGGTGATGATGTAACTCATGGATACGCCCCGTGGGTGTGACAGCAGCTGAACTTGATGCGCTGTGGTCGACCTTGTCAGGCCAATTCAATACTAATGTTAGGTTGACAGAGCCTGCGTTGCACGCGCCCCGCCCAGTTGGTGAGAAACCAGTCGGGCGTAAAGGTGTTGGTTATTCAGCAAGTCCGTGTGTGTTCCGGTTTCAACAACTTGGCCGTCTTGAAGAACAACGATCATGTCCGCATCCCGTATGGTCGAAAGACGGTGGGCAATAATGATGGTGGTTCTGTCGGCTTTTAACTGATCCAGCGCCTTGCGTACGCCCTGCTCGCTGATGGCATCTAGGTGTGACGTTGCCTCATCAAGGATCAGTACCGGCGCATCCTTTAGAAACGCACGGGCGATAGCAACCCGTTGTCGTTGTCCGCCGGACAGACTGGTGCCTCTTTCTCCTACTGGAGTATTCAGTCCCTGCGGAAGTGACTTCACCAGGTCTGACAGTGCCGCCAGCTCGACCGCCTGTGCCAGTTCTGTTTCACTGGCATCGGGCTTCGCGATGAGAATATTTTCTCTGAGCGAGTTGTTGAACAGGTAAGTGTCCTGGGCAACCAGAGCGATTCGGGCGCGCAGATCATCTAGGTGGTAATCCCGTAGATCAGTGCCGCCAAGCGTAATGATGCCCTGGGTAGGATCCCAAAACCGCATCAACAGTTGTGCCAAGGTCGTCTTGCCGGCACCTGATGGCCCGACCAGGGCGACTGTTTTACCGGCCGGGATCGTGAACCCCACGTCAGCAAGAACTTGCCGTGGTCGGCCGGGGTAACTGAAGCAGGCTGAAGACAGTGTGATCGCCGCAGAATTCTCAGATTCCGGAGCACCCGGACCGTCTATTACCGGTACCGGTTCGTTTTCGAGCGCATAAACACGACGCGTGGCGCCCAGTGTGTCGGCGAGTTGTCGGCCTACCTGCGCAATTTCGGAGACCGGTAGAAACGCAGCCATCGCAAGAATCGTAAGTAATGGTAGAACACCCGAATCGATGGCTTGAGTGCCAGCCAGAAATGCGCCTGTCGTCACAACAGCTAGGCCCCCCAACCCAGTAAATATCTCAAGTAGAGTGTGCTGCAGGGTCAGCTGACCGAAAAACGGCAGGCGAAGAGAAATATGACGTTCGCCGAGCCCATCAAACTGATTCCCGCGACTATCTTCTTGCTGGTAAGAGACGATTTCACCCAGCCCCTGCACGCTGTCGATCGCATGTGCGGCCAACTCACCCGCCGCTTCGCGTGAGCGAGAGCCCAAACGATCTACACTGCTGCGCATCAGAAACGGACTCAGGCCGACGGCAAGTAAAAATGGAACCAGAGCGGCCGCCATCCACCCGTTGGCTGTTGCCAGGATAAACACAACCACGACGGGCCCGAGAACCGCGACGAAGGCAGGCGCGACTGTGTGCGCAAAAAAATACTCGACCAACTCGACATCCTGTGTCGCGATACCCATCAGGTCACCTGTTCGCCGTCGTACCAGGTAAGCCGGGGCAAGCTGGTCCAGTTTGCGAAATACGCTGATACGCATTTCTGCCAATAACCTAAAAGCCATATCGTGTGCTATCCACGATTCGAGCCAGTGCAGGATACCTGACAGTGGTGCAACAATAGCGAGACCGATCAGGTAATGGGTGTAAGGCGCGTGGTTCTTGAGCGCCAGGACGATCAGTGCACTCAGTGCGCCGACGCCGATGAACGTAACCACACGCAGAACACCAAAGATAAAGGTTAAAGTCAGTCGGCCTTTCCAGGGCATGATATGCCCCATAAGGATATTGACCACCTGTCGCCAGTTGAGTCCTTCAGCTTTGATTATTCCCTCAGTCGGTACACTGTTTATGTCTTCTGCCACATCCTGCGGCGGCAATGATGATGCTGCGATTTCCGACGATGCCTTTTCTTCAGGTTGTTCCCGATCTGCTTCACCTGCCTGTTCAGACATGAGCTCGGAGTAGATGCCATTGCTCGCCATCAATTGATTGTGGTTGCCGGATTCAGCGACCCTGCCCTGGTCCAGGACGAGGATTCGGTCGCAGTTGATGATGCTGGAAAGTCGGTGGGCCAGGACAAGCGTGGTGCGGCCCTCCATCAATCTGTCCAAGGCCTGTTGGATGAAAGCCTCATTTTCGGCATCGACTGCAGACAGCGCTTCGTCAAGAATCAAAATCGGTGAGTCTCGTAGCAGCGCCCGTGCAATCGCCACCCGCTGTCGCTGGCCGCCCGAGAGTTTGATGCCCTTTTCTCCAATCAGGCTGTCATATGCCTGCGGTAGGCCTGATACGAACTCATGGATGTTCGCGCTTTTTGCGGCGTTGGTGACCTCTGCATCGGTTGCGTCGGGTCTGCCTAGCCGGATGTTCTCACCGATGCTGCCATGAAACAGAAAAGTGTCCTGATTTACCACTGATATTTGTTGCCTGAGCGCAGCGAGTGAAAGATCTTTTATATCGTGCCCACCGAGCTTGACGGTTCCCTGGTCTGGATCATAAAAACGCAGCAGCAGTCGGACGATTGTCGATTTGCCACATCCACTGGCGCCGACGACACCGACGCGCTCACCGGGAACTATTGAAAGGTCGAGTTGATCGTGAACACAGTGTTGCTGTTCGGGATAGCTGAAGCGCACCGATTCGAAAGATATCGTGGGTTGGGGATCGACAGGTTCGATAGCGTCACTTTTTTCAACGATGGGCGGATGTGTATCCAGAATCCGATAAATACCCTGTGCGGCCGAAAGACCGACCATGCCCTGGTGAAGTACCGTACGCAGGTCGCGCATCGGCCGAAAGATTTCAACGCCCATCATCAGAATAATCAGCAGTGCAGTGAGTTCCATCTGTTCCGACGCTACCCGGTGAGCGCCCAGACCCAGCGCGACCGCGGCACCTACCGCGATCGCGGTATCAGTGATGCCACGGGCCAGCGAATTAGTAGCTAACACCCACATGGTGGTTCGAAAAACATCCCGTGCTTTGTCAGCCAGCAGGTCGGCCCGCGGGCGGCTCTGCCCAAAGGCCTTGAGAGTAGCCAGTCCCTGTACGGCATCCAGAAATTCCGATGCAAAAACAGCATAAGCATCCTGGCGTTCCTGGGATTTCTTGGTGTCAAACTGATGCCACAGTGCCGGTGCGGCCAGTGCTATCACTGCAGCGATTAACAGTGTCAGCGCTACCGGCAAGTCAAGGAAGGCGACAAAGGCAAAGATCAGCACCGGGGTGATCCCAGAGACCAGTAGCTGAGGCAGATACTGCCCGAAATAGGTTTCCAGCTGCTCCACCCCGTCGACCAGTGACAGGACGAGCTCACCAGACCGCTGTCTTCCCGCATACCCTGGTCCCAGCGTGACGATCTGGTCATACAGTCGGCGACGCAGCATTTTCTGAACGATTGATGCTGTCTTATGTGCGACCAGAGTACGCCAGTGTTCGAAGATTCCCCTTAGGATCATGACACAAGCGGTCACCAACAAAGGGAAGACTAGGGTGGTGACGCTATGGCCTTCGAAAACCAAGCCGATAAGCCAACCGAGGAGCGCAAGGCGTGCCACACCTAGGGCAGTGGCCAGGACGCCGATCAGTACCGCAAAAAAAATCCGGCCTCTGACCCCGCGGGTAAAGCCCCAGAGGCGATAATCAAAATGCATAGTGTGCGGATCCGATGTAACTTATATGTAGCGACCATCCACTCCCGCATGAGGTTTCACCCGACGGCGAGTGTATTTGCCTATCCGTAAAGTTCGGAGAAGCAGTCCCACAAAGAACCCTATCTTAAGCAGGGTCAATCTATGGGGCAAAAATTCTGGCTCGATTTTTGTTCAATAGACACAACTTTTTCGTCGTGCTTTCGCGTGTAATTGGCGATATATCAACTATAGATGCATTTGTGCTCATGAAACACCCACAGTCTGTGTAGAATATGCGCCCTTTTGCCGGATTGTGAAGCGTTGATATGACTGAGCCCCGACAGGTCCTGCTGATGGATACGACCCTGCGCGATGGCGAGCAGACACAGGGGGTGTCGTTCTCTCCTGAAGAGAAGGTCAGTATCGCACGAGGGTTACTACAGAGCCTAAAGGTCGATCGGATAGAGGTCGCGTCCGCAGGGGTGTCTCATGGCGAAAAACAGGCGGTGACTCAGATTCACGAATGGGCGGCTGACAATGACTGCCTCGAGCGGGTTGAAGTGCTTGGATTTACAGATCACCAGCGAAGTGTGGATTGGCTGGTCGGCGCTGGCGGTCGTGTGCTCAACCTGCTTACCAAGGGAAGCGAAAAACATTGCACGGAGCAGCTCAGGAAGTCTCTTGATGAGCACATCGCTGATATCCATCGGACAATCGATTATGCCAAGGCGCAGCAACTTCTGGTCAATGTCTATCTGGAAGATTGGTCAAACGGGTATCGGGACAGCCGTGATTATGTCTACAGAATTACCGAAGCACTCGCAGAATCCGAGGTAGTGCACGTGATGCTGCCTGATACACTGGGTGTAATGAGTCCCCAGGAAGTATTCGAAAGCGTCGGCGATATGTGTAGCCGCTATCCCGGACTCGCATTCGATTTTCATCCCCACAACGATTATGGCCTGGCCACCGCCAATGCGATGATGGCTGTCCAGGCGGGTGCGCGCTCGATACACGTGACCGTAAATTGCCTCGGTGAGCGAGCCGGAAATGTTTCGCTAGCAGAAGTGGCGGTGGTCTTGCGGGACAAACTCGGGATGAGCCTGCGGCTGGACGAATCCAAGATCCATGCACTCAGTCAGATGGTCGAGAACTTTTCAGGAAAACGGATGGCGGCGAATTCACCCGTGGTGGGCAACGATGTGTTTACTCAAACCAGCGGGATACACGCTGATGGCGACAATAAGGGTGGGCTCTACCAAACCGAGCTGAGTCCCGCTCGATTCGGACGAAAACACAGTTACGCCCTTGGCAAGATGAGCGGCCGGGCTTCTTTACTCAAGAACCTGGAGGACCTCGGCCTTGAGCTCTCCCCGGAAAATCAACAGAAGGTGCTGGAGAGAATTGTCGAAATTGCAGACACCAAGGCGACCATTACCCCTGAGGATTTACCTTTTATCATCGCCGATATTCTGGAAAGCAGGGATTTTCAGCACATCGAGTTATTGAATTGTTCAATAACCAGCGGACTTGAAATCGAATCAACGGCCAGTATTCGGGTTCGAGTGGGCAATGAAATTCACAAGGCGTCCGGATCAGGCAATGGTGGGTTCGATGCGTTTGCAACCGCAATCAAAAGCGTGTTGGATCCTATCGGGTTTTCCCCTCCGAAATTGGCAGATTTTGAAGTCCGTATACCCAAGGGGGGCAGTTCAAACGCCCTGACCGAGTGTTTTATCACTTGGGACGACGGTCACGACAGCTTTAAGACGCGCGGGGTACACGCCAATCAAGTCTTTGCTGGTATTAACGCAACCCTTCGAATGCTGAACCTAGTGATGCATCGGCAGACCGAAGGCAAAGAGCACTCGGCCCCACTGGCAAGACCCGAGTAAGTGCGTTTCTCAGGCACTGGTATCAGTTGTTAACGGGGCGTTTGCTCAGACCCATTTCCAGCATCATGGCGACAGAACCAATCATTGAATAGGGGTTGGCAATACCCTGGCCGGCGATATCGGGTGCCGATCCGTGGGAGGGTTCGTAGTAGGACTTTTCAGGTCCCACACAGGCCGATGGCATCAGCCCCAGCGACCCGAGAATACCGCCGCCCTGATCACTGAGAATATCGCCAAACATGTTTTCCATCACCATTACATCGAAACTGGCCGGATCGAGACACAGGTAGGTGGCGGCCGCATCGACCAGAACGTGTTTCACCTCAATATCAGGATAGCTCGGACGGACTTCCTCCACAATCTCATTCCACAAGACGCTGGATTTGAGCACGTTGCTCTTGTGGATATTGTGGAGTACTTTCTTGCGTTTGCTGGCGAGCTGAAACGCCACCTCGAGGACACGGCGGATCTGGTCTTCGTTGTATTCCAGCATTTCGTGAACATAGCGTTTTCCCTGGTCATCGACTCCGCTCTCTTTGCTGCCAAAATAAAGTCCACCGACCAGTTCACGAATAATGATCAAATCTATGCCATCACCGATCACTTCCGGCTTGAGTGGGGAAAAATGGGCCAGGCTGCGCGGTAGGTATACCGGTCGAAAATTAGCGTAAGTATCATAGCGTCGGCGCATGGGTAACAATGCGCCGCGTTCAGGTTGTTCATCCACCGGGATTGTTTTTGAATCTTCGTGGTTCAGTCCGATGGTCCCTTTAAGGATGGCATCAGCCTGATCACAGATGGCTACTGATTCTTCCGGAAAAGATTTGCCGGTCTCAAAGTAGGCCGATGCACCAAACAAAGCCGGTTTCAGATCAAAAGTGACTGTATTTCGGGATTCAACAAGGCGCAGGATCTTGACGGCTTCGTCCATGATTTCAGGTCCGATACCGTCACCGGCCAGCAGTGCAATAGTGTAAGTAGACATGTGTGCCTCATTCAGATTGTTGTAGAAACACCGGAAATGGCGTACTAGCGCGCATTGTAACGTTGCAGCATGACCGGTTCACAACGATGGCCGGTGTAGTTCAGATGAAAATCGCCGGCAAAGGCGTTCTAAAGACGATCCGAAAATGCAACTTCCATTTCCCGGCGTGCCTGAACGGCGGTGTCGTTGTCATCGAATTCTACGTCTGCCCAGCGCAGGGTTGAACCTGCAGCAACATTACAACGCATCTTGATATCTGCTGCCAGCCCAAGCGGCAGAGCGCCCCGTTCGATTGAGTCTGCAGCGGGCATTTGTTGACCCCATACGCAATGCCCCCCCTCACCATCGAGAATTTGACCCGCACTTAAGGCGTGTTTGGCTGTTGCGACTACGTCTGAATGGAAACCTTTGGGGCAGCCGGTGGGTTCACCCCGGAGCACCACCGAGGCGACAGAGACGCCAAGTTCCATCCCGATCATGTGGGTGGGTCGATACAGGGCGGCGTAGCGCCCAGTCGAGTCCTGGAGCATGTGGTATTCACGAAAACACTGCTGCGCATAGTCTCCAGCACCTTCGACCACCACGTAGGTGCCCATGGCAAGATGATGTGCTACCGGATCACCGCTACGTGTGAGGGATGACACCACCTCGGTGGTGCCGCGCCGACTGAGCATGCCACCATCTTCTGAAGGCTTGCAGACGTTTGCCAGATCGAATCGGGAACTGGGCGGGAAGCCCAGGCCGTTATGCTGTGGGGTCAGTCCGGTGGTGTTGCAAACAGCGCTCATCTCGATGCCTGACTTACTGCCATCGAGAAACGAATTGAACATTTTCATATTGATGCTGGAGGGGTCATCAATTTCCAGGTACTGCTGTAGTACCTCCCACACGCTATCAGGGGTGAGTCCATGGT